>OCTX014536696.1_pt1 | contig 77634 bp, 56 predicted proteins | sample 1539691 | NCBI WGS metagenome assembly OCTX01 (sample SAMN02144231, study PRJEB22623) | gut metagenome | biome: sheep rumen | host: Ovis aries | place: New Zealand
GGGGGGGGGGGGAGATGATTCTTCCAAACGTAAGTCACTGCATTGATAAGAATGAGGTACATTATACCCCATTGCCATACCAAGGATTCTGTAAGTTAGCACTTAATGATGGCTCAACAGTTGAACTTGAGGGCAGTGGCGAGTTAACGCAAGCAATGGTAAGCGACCAATATAAAGGTACTTTAGTGAGTGCAGAGATTGGCACGAAATGTACAAGTATTGGCCAAGGTGCATTTCGTGTTTGTGGAGGTCTTACAAGTGTGACAATACCAGATAGTGTTACAAGTATTGGTGCTAATGCTTTCAGAAATTGTAGTGGCTTAACAAACGTAACAATAGGTAATGGTGTTACAAATACTAACTATTTTGCTTTCGCATATTGTAGTAGTCTTACAAGTGTAGATATACCTAACAGTGTTACAAATATTGGTGAGGGTACTTTCAATAGTTGTAGTGGCTTAACAAGTATAACCATTCCTGATAGTGTTACAAGTATTGGTGATGGTACTTTCGCTGGGTGTAGTGGTTTAACAAGTGTAACAATTGGTAGTGGTGTTACAAGTATTGGTAATGGTGCTTTCAATGGTTGTAGTAATTTATCAATGATAACGTCTCATATAACGAATGCCCCAAGTGTATATCCTGGTACATTTGCTGTTGTTAAAAATGGTGGTACGTTATATGTTCCGATAGGCAGTAGTGGTTATGAAACGTGGATGAATAATCAAGGTAATTTAGGTATGTATAACTGGACAAAGGTTGAACAATAATAACAATATGGAACTATTGCCAACAGGTATACAGTTCCCAAAAAATAATAGAATGAATAGTTCCTTATCATTTTAGATTTGGAACTATTTATGTTTATAAAGTTTTTTATTATGTTATTAATGAATGAATATGATTTAACAGATAGTGTTACTAATGCTGCAAGTAATAAGTCGAATAAAAAATATAGTCAAGATATGAAGAATGTTAATTATGAATGGGTTGAATTGCCAAGCAAAGGCCAATGTTATCCTATCAATTCAATTTTGAGAGAAGGCAAGATAAAAGTGTCATATCTTACGGCAACGGATGAAAATATTATAATTTCGGAAAAATTAATAAATGAAAAAAAAGTTTGCGACATTTTGTTAGCTAATAAAGTTTTAGATGTAAATGCTTCCGAATTATGCGCGGGAGATAAAGAAGCGATTATATTATGGCTTCGTAAAACAGGATATGGAAATATATATAAGAATCAATTTACAAAAACCACAATAGATTTAGATAAGATAAAATATAAGGATTTTAAATTAATTTCCGATAATGATGGAAACTTCAACTATTATTTGCCAAATGGCGGAAAACTCCGTTTTCGTTATTTGCCATATAAGGAAGAGGAACAGTTAATTGAACGCACAATTGAGGAATTGAAGAATACTGAATGGCGTGAAGAAGATACATATGTTAATATGTATATGAAAATGACAATATTGTTACTTCGTGGGATGATTGTCTCAGTAGACAATGTTGAAGACATTGAAAAATGGCTATTAGGGTTAAATTTTGATACTGTAAGACGTATTCAAAGATACATTACGCATAATTCTCCCGGATTAAGTTTAGAGACAACGGAAGGGACTGTGTTGGATGATTCTGTCTTTTATAACATAACAATTAATTAAATTAGTTAGAAATGAGCATGGCATTGGAAAGTTTATTTTCTCAAGCAGAAAATGTATTTAGGACATATGAAAATAAGGAAGCAAAAATTGAAAATATCAAGGCTGATTTTGATAAAAGCCTTGGTATTAATAAAGAGGAGCATGATAAGGTTGTTTCCCTAATTGAACAGTTTGAAGATTCCGAAGAGGCTTTGCAACAATATGACACAGAGATTAAAAAAACAGAAGATTCCCTTGTTTCTCTTGAAGAAGCAATAAAAAAATTGAAAGATGAATTATCTAAAGGAACTTTGTCGCCAACAGAACAGGCACAAAAACAAAGTGAGCTAAATGATAATTTAAGTAAATTGGACAGTCGTCAAAAAAAAAGAAAAAGACTTGAACAATATAGAGAACAAGAGGAAATAAGAAATAGCAGTCTAAAATCAAAACTGAGTAGAAATAACGTAACGGATACTTCTAAAGCAGTCAATGCAAATAAACAGATGAGAAAAGACATTTCATCCTCCGCAAAGGGTGGCAAAATGTTGGAAATGTTTGGCAAGATAAGGGGTATTGCAAAACTGATAGACCCCATACTCAAAGCAATTGAGTGGGGCATTGGTAAAACAACTGAATATGTAAAGGTTTTCAATGAAAACCTCATGAGAGAAATGTCTGCATCAACAACTGCCGCTGTAAATAAAATGAAAGCAGGGGTGGATTCATGGAAAGATGCCGTAGAAGGTGCATATTCTGCTCAATCATTGGCGGTTGAAAGCCAAATGGCTGTTTTGGATGCCACAAATGCCAATGAACTTGCCAGTTTAAAACTTGCAAACACGTGGACAAATTGGATTCCAATCATAGGTGCATTGAACAAGGCCGAAGAAACCAGAATGGAATTGGAACAACAATTACAAAAGATGGATGTTGAAAATGCACAAAAAAGAATATCCGCTTTTGGAGAATATGTTAAACTTACGGATGAATATATTAAAAAGCAGGACAAGTCAGTTCACCAATATCAAGCATTAAACGGATTAACAGTAGCGCAAACACGGGCGTTTGAAAAAAGGATGCTCGCTAATGGAGAAACATTTGCCAAATTCAATAAAACAATTGAGGATGCATTAAATATACAAAATTCATTTGCCGAGCAAAGTGGACGTTCGGTAAACTATTCTGACAGTGACTTTAGGAAGTCTTTTGCTGTCGGAAGGTTGGTCGGAGAAGAAAATTTGACACAGTTTCAATCTATGATGAATATCTTCAATACATCAATATCTGGTTCAACGGATATAATGTATGACATGTACAACTATGCCAATAAAATGGGATTAAGCCAACAACGACTTACCAAGAATATTCTTTCAAATATGAAACTCGCCAATAAATATGATTTCAAAAATGGAAGCAGAGGCTTTATTGAATTGGCAAAGTGGGCAGAAAATGCAAGAATGAATTTAAGTTCTTTTGGTGGTGCTATTGAAAAAGTTCAAAGTGGTGGACTGGAGGGCGTAATCAAACAAGCTGCCGGATTACAAGTTCTTGGAGGTCATGCTTCAATGAATGCAGACCCGTTGGCTATGATGTTTGAGGCCGGTTCAGACCAACAGTCATATGCAAAACGTATTCAAGATATGCTAACAGGATATGGTTCTTTTAATAAAGAAACTGGTGAAACAACATTTTCTTGGAATGAGAATCAGTCATTGAGGGCAATGGCGGAGCAACTAAACATGCCTGTTGAAGATTTGAAAGACATGGCAAGGGGTGCAAGACAAAAAAATTATGTCAAGGCACAAATGGGAGGTTCGGCATTAAGTGCTGAGAATCAGGATGCCGTGGCAAATAAGGCTCAGTATGACCAGCAAAGAAAAAGATGGTATGTTAATACAATTAATGGAGGGAGGATGGATGTTGCAGACGTAACAAATGAAAATATGAAAGATATTCTTTCTAATAACAAAGAAGAAAATGCGGAAAAATATGCACAAGGTACTTTTAGTGCAGTTGAAAAGATAGAAATTACAACAAAGGCAATTGCTAGTAAATTAGGTGCGGCTACATTTGATGACTTTATAAAAACAACAGAAACCGCAAATCAGCAAACATTAGAAGCATTCACGACAAATTTACCTTCAATATCGAATGCCATATCTGCATATCGTTCAGAGAGTCTTGAAAAGCAGAAAAAAATGTTAGAAGAGATGGGGACAATAGACAAATCCCTCAATATGGCTTTTGACAAAGTTGCCGCTTTTGAAAAATATACTGAACAAAGGCGAAAAGAAATGGAAGCTGAATTGGATAAAATTAAAAAAGAAAAGTATAATAGACAGGAAAAAAGTGTTGAAGAATTAGAAGAATTTAAGGATAAATTTAAAAATACCACAGAACCTTTTTCAAAGGCATGGTATGCAGGAAGAATAAAAGAAAGTACAGAACTTATAAAGTCAGGCGACAAAAGAGATAGTTGGAGTGGCATAGATGAAGGCTGGTCTGGATTGAAAGCCGCTTTTTCATATTTTTCAAATTCTTTAAAATCAGTTATACCATCCATCTCTTCTCAAATAAAAAACAAAGACAACATAAATAACAAAGACTATATAAAAGAAGCAGACAATACAGTTGAAATAACAAAAGACAGATTTAAAGATGGAATAACGTCTGCTAATGGTCAACCAATGGCTGTCAGTGCAGCAAATATAACGCCAATCCACGATGGGGGTGTAAGAATTGCCAAAACAGACCCGCAAGATTCTGCTGTTTTTGCAAAAATAGGAGGACCGTTTGATAAAATAGTTAATGGGGTGTTTAATCGTATTAATGAAATATATAATTTGATAGGTGGTGATGTTTTGACAAATACGAATCTTATAGAGGCATTTACAAAGAACAATAGCATTGCAAACATAATAGGTGGGATTTCTTCCACAAATACAAAATATGGCAATACATCTCAGACATCAAACATCGTTAACAAATTTAAAACTGATAACATAAGAAATGAAGACCCAATTCAGAAAATGTATGAAGCATTCCCACCACTTCAAAATCAAAAAATGCAATGGGACAAAAAATTATTAGTAAAGGTGTTGGAGAATACTCAAGGAACTACTGATAAAGATACAATGTCAATGGTTGAACCTATTCCAATGAAAAAAACAAGTACGACTGTAAAAGAACTATGGAATAACATACAGCATGATACGCTGCAAAATACTACATCATCATCGTTGTCATTCGATAAACCCATTGATATTAATTTTCACGGTGAGATAGTTCTTAAATCTGAAAATGGACAAACTTTTGATATATCAAGGGAATTTGAGAATAATCCCTTATTATTAAGGTCATTGTCGAGAATGTTGGCACAACAAATATCTTCCGCAATGAACGGCGGCAGGGGAACGGCACAAATAGGGATAAGTAATGTTTAAGGTGTTGACATAAAAATAGGGAATGCTTATAATTATAATGTAAAGAGTCTTATTAAGTTTCAAAAATGGATTTGTCAAAAGTAGAAGATGCATTAAAAACAGGCGATGAAATACTTAGGAATGTCGTACCAATTTCTAGGGGAATTGTTGATAAGGTTAGGAAAAATAGCGGCGGTTGGGGCTATGAGGTATTGCTACAGACCCCAATAGAAAACTATTGTCTTGTTGACATGGGTGATTGGCAGATGAGAAAGGCCATGTTTCTTAATTTGGCGGAAAAGGATATTACCCTTGATTTGGTTGCTGACAGCGTTACGGGCATTAGCAATAAGGTTTCTGACGAGGCATATAAATATGATTATAGCTATGCACAGGAAAACAATTATCTCAACACTTATCAGAGAGAGGCAAAGCATACAACGACAAAGGAAGGATATACAAGCGACAACATACAAAATTATAGAAACCATAACCAGCTATATGGCGAAAGTGTAAATGTCTATCCTGATGAGGATAATACAGGAAGAGACAATTTTACAATAGACAAAAAGTGGGATTTCTATAATGCAAATAGGAATAGAAACAGTATCATTTACAAGACAAAGAAACTTTTCGATGAAAGAAAAATAAATACTATCATAAGCAGGTTTCATACAGACCCGGATAATTTAGCCTTATATGATGGTACTGAGGCAAAAACTCAGTATGGTTTGTCACACGGAAGAAACCTTTTGACATATGATGCCGAAAGAAATAGGAGAAGCTATGACAGGAATGGCTATGATAACCCGTATTGCCGTGTATGGACGCACCATCATCAATATAGTGATTTAAGGGGAAGACTAATGAGGCCGTTTAGCGTCGAGGATGAAAACGGAAACTTTATTGAAAAGACAAACCATGCATTTCATAACTGGCCTTATTTTCCTGATGCGGTAAAGACAAGATGGGGATGGAAAGACAGTGGCTCTGATGGTTGGAAAAAATCTGTTTTGGATAAAAACACCGGTTTAGTTAATATTACCCCAAAATATTTAGGTGGTGCTGAAAAAAACATACATACAAAGGATTGTATGTTTTCAATTGAGAATCTTGCATGGCAAGGCTATGACCCATATTCATTTGAAAGGGCGTTGTCTTGGGAACAACGTGGTCCTTTTGGCGGAAGAATTATGTGGTTTCCGCCTTACGGGCTTAGGTTTAGCGAGGATGCAAGCGTCAGTTGGAATGAACATAGCTTTATAGGCAGAGGCGAAAACGTCTTTACGTATACAAATACGTCAAGAAGCGGAACACTTGAATTTATGATGGTTGTTGACCATCCGTCAATACTTGATTATAGTACTTGGTATGGCAATGAAACTTCTAATGACGTTAACTTACCAAAAGATACTGATGTTTTACGATTTTTTGCCGGTTGTGACGGGGGTTCGTCAGATGGCATTGGTAACCAGGGTTTAAATTCATATGCAAAGCCAACGCCATTGACTGATGAATATCTTCAGGAAGAACTTCCACAAGATACGGTTCCTGTCACTGAAAAAGCGAAACCTGAACCTAAAACACCAACTGAGCCAGAAATACCATCTCCTGATGAAGAAATAGAATTGTCATTTTATGTATTCTTTCCGAACAATTATAGTGGTGCTTATGACAACAATGCAGACAGCAAAGTCAATCCAATAGCATATCTTCTTTGTGGTAACGGGACACAATGGAAATGTAATATGGAAGATGTCACGAAATCAGAAGTATTGCCGCTTTCCTTCAATAATATAGGTAAAAATGACCCCGGCTCCATAGGAAATGGGTATGAGATGAGTGAAAGTGGCAGTAAAAAGACCGAGCAAGATTTAACTAATAACTTTATAATAGGAACAAGTCCAAACTGGCGTTATTACAAGGCTTCAAAATATGTACAATATAATAATAAGAGGTGGTATTACCGTATTGATGGTGATTATAAAATAGCAAAGGGAGGTGAGCAATACAAAAACACCTTTGACCAAACATTGAGGACGGAAAACAGCTATTTGGACATGAGGACATCAGGATTAAACTATGATGTAAAGGCAGTTAAAACTCAATTTCCAGAAGAAAAGGATAACGAAAACCTTTATACATTGGCTGAAATAGCATATGCTTTGTGCAACAATTACGACAATGATGCTGAAACACCCGACCAAAACTTTATAAATATGAGAACCGGTAATTCAATAGACAGAACAGACGAAAGGATGAAAAACTTGATTGAAATGCTTGATACAAGGGACGGTTCAGTATATAAGGTCATAGGGCTTTATGGTATCGGCTATTCAAATTCGCACGGCAGTAATAAAGTCAGTGAAATCAATATTAGGCGCAATGATTTCTTGGCCGAACAAAGATGTAAAACCGTGTTATCTTGGTTTAAGGACAATTATGGGTATGGAAGTAGGACAATAGAAACCGGCAGTGAAATATCAAAGCCAAGTGTGCTTGTTGATAAGAAGGATTTACAAGATGAGAGTGGCGACAGTGCTAAGAGATGGAGGTCTGCAAAGATTACTATCAAAGTAAAGAAAAGCGCGGTCGTAAAACCTGAAGAAATGAATCATGCGTCAGAGACTGAAACGGGTGAACAAGCAAAGGAAACATTTGAAAGATTTACCAATTTTGAGGAAGTAGAAGTAGATACTGATACAGGAACACAGTTATATATTAATTTGAATGAGCAAAATCCTGATAAAAAGAATCGCAGATGGTACTATGATGAAAAAGATTCAAGTATGAAAACTTGGGACCCAGAATATAAAGTGCATGGAAGATGGAATAATCCGTCTCTTGATGCAGGACAGTCAAATGAAAATTCATTGAGGTATGACCAGGAATACCATTTCTTTAAGAAGTTGGAGGCCACACATCCTGACGTGTTTACCTCCCTTGTGCAGAAATTGCAATATTTTGACCCTGCATTCCATAGCATGACACCTGAAGGATTTATGGGCAGGTTAAATTTCCTACATCAATGTACAAGGCAAGGTGATACCATTAGTGTTTCCGATAAAAACGGACGTTCTGCAAATAACCTTGCGTTTGGAAGACCACCATTCTGCATATTAAGATTAGGTGATTTCTATTACCAAAAGATTGTAATTAGGAATATTAATATAACTTATGACCCATTGGTATTAGACTTGAATAATGAGGGTATCGGAGTTGTCCCATTGATTGCAAATGTTACAATTTCATTCAACTTCATCGGTGGCGGAGATTTGAGCGGTCCTGTAAGAAGATTACAAAATGCCATGTCATTCAATTATTATGCAAATGGAAGATTATATGACAATCGTGCCGACAGAGTTGAAAGACAACTTGATATGGGTAAAAATTTGGGCACAATGGGTAATGGTAAAGTTAATTTCGACTCATCATATTTCCATCATGTAAGAATGGCAAAATAATTGCCAAAAGAGAAGCATCCCAATCGGAACGCTTCTCTGATATGTTCAATAAGTCTATTGGACTAATTTTCACTTGGAGTGAAATAAGACAGTGTAAAGTGGGTTAACTGGCATTTCTTTTAAGGCACTCACTAACAATTCTGTGAATTTTTCTGCCTATAGATTCATTTTGACAACCTTCTCCATTAACGTATTTTGGCTTTCCGTTATTGTAATCCCTTGCTTGTCTCTCAAGTTCTTTATAATGTCAGCTTGCATTACCTAACCACCAAAGGTTTGATGTGGATATTTTGTTGAAGTTAATGTATAACTACCATAACCATCATCATCAAACCCTATACATATAATTTTTCTCAGATTTATATTTTTGTATAACCATTTTATATAAATCTTCAAGATATTGATAATATTTTGATAAACCATATTTTTTTGCTAAGTGTATTGAATCATATTCATTACCAATAAGGTTCATAAAAGATTCATCATAACTTTTTTCACCATTTAAATAAGATTTCATGTTTCTAATGTCACGTTGTATTTTTCCCATAACCCATCCGTCATCTGCATTATACATTTTATTAAATTCTTTACTCCCATATTCTGGTGACTGCTGATGAAAATTTTGTTTATTATAAGTATAAGGATTATGTGGTTTTTGATTATCACGTCTTGTTTGCTGTATGGCTTGATTTTCGATTTTCCCAAATGGATTTACTTTTGGAAGATTTTTCATTTTCCAAAATTCTGACTTTATATTATTCCTCAAACTTTCATTCAGCACCCTTTTAACCGATTCAGTAATCATATTTCTTAATTCACTTTCCGTGAGCCTTATTGTTTGTTTCATATTTCTTTTTTTGTTATATTGTTTATTTTCAGTAATTATTTGAATAGATTTTTTTATTATAAATATGGCGTTAGAATTAAAATTATTAACTTTGTGCTATGGAAAAGAATTATAATGTAATAAATTTGAATTTGTTAAATGTGTTACTCGATGAAGCCGAATTTTATGTAATTGGGCTGATTAATAGAAGCAATTGCCAATTTTCAATTTGTTTAATTATGGTTTAATGTTGGTGATATTAATTCGTTTGATATTATAGAAAGAATTGGATATCTAAAGTTAACAGATGAAATAGTATATAAGATTATTAATAGAAAAGAATAGCCAAATCAGAGACTACTCGTATTTATACATATTCTGGGTCAAACCCTTTATAATTGCAAAATAATTTTGAATTTTATTATTTTTGTATTATATTTGCATTGTGAATACGGAAGAATTTATAGAAAAAGCAAATAGCGTACACAATTGTAGATATGACTATTCTAAGGTGGATTATAAAAATAAATCCACCAAAGTTTGTATTATATGTTTGGAACACGGAGAGTTCTGGCAAGACCCAAAGCATCATCTGCGTGGTCAGGGATGTCCCAAATGCTCAAAAAAGGAGTCTTCCAATAAAAAAAACATTAACAACGGAAGAATTTATAAAAAAAGCGAAAGAGATACATGGTGACAAATATGACTATTCAAAAGTTGAATATACATCAACAAATGATAAAGTCTGTATTATTTGTCCAGAGCACGGAGAGTTTTGGCAAAGGCCGCACAATCATTTAAAAGGTCAGGGATGCCCAAAATGTAGTGGTAAATTTAAGACTGATACTGAGTATTTTATTGAAAAAGCCAAAAAAATACATGGAGAAAAGCACGTTTATTGAAAAAATATGGAGGAAATTTATTAAATAATGACATGACTGAACATGAAATGTGTCAAAAATTGAAATTTTATCGTATTTATGATTGTGGGTTAATAAAATATAAATGGGTTAGTAAGTGTTATGGGTAAATATTATGATAGATACCAAAAGTTCAGAATAGATGGTGATATGAAGAAAATACCATTTATTAATATAAGAAAAGAAAATACTGATTTGATTATTAAGTTTGACAAGTCAAGGATGCGTATGGACACGTTATCATACAAATATTATGGTGACGCAAACTACGGATGGCTTATTATGATGGCTAATCCTCATCTTGGCAGTATGGAATTTGAGATACCAGATAAGGTTATGTTCAGAATACCTTATCCATTACAAACAGCATTGGTGCGTTATGAAGAAGAGGTTAAAAGACTTCTTGAATAGTTTAACATTAATTAACTGAAAATTTTTGGTGTTATCAATTATTTGTTTTATCTTTGCTTATTGAAAGTAAGATAAAACATTTTTTTTTATGAAAAGGGCTATATTATTGATAATGTTTGGTATTAGTGTGCTTTTTTTGAACGCACAGGTTAGAAATGACAAGGGACAAAAAGTTGTCAGTCAAATAGAAGTATATTTTCCAAACATTCCTTCACCATATATTATTATTGACTTTATTTATGATAATAATTTAGGCTTGAAAGGAATAGATTTGAATGCGCCGTCAAGTTTTAGTATAAAATGGAAGAAAGATGGCAAGAATATAACACGCGTACAATATGATAATGGCAGAGGTTTACGAAAGAACCTGGCATATCACTATAATGTTAACGACAATAATCTTATAACAAAGTGCATGATTGATAACATAGGTGAAGATAAATGCGTGTTAAGGTATGTTTATGACAACATTTATGATAAACATGGGAATATTATCCTGACGCATAGAAGAGCCTTTTTCCGTGAGAAGAATAATAATTTTGAGGAATTATCAAACAGATATAAGGAAATTTTCAAATGGGATATGAATCATAATGCGTTTACGACAGGAGAGCGTGGCTATCAATGGAAAATAAATCAGAGATTTGAATATTCTGTTAATTTTGAAAATAGAAAATATTATACAGAATTGATTAATGATACCAATATTGACTTATCACTATTATATCAATATGACGGTAATTGTGACAGGTTTGAATTTATCACGGAATGGTATGGCAATCACTCATCAAACCTGATTGAAATGAACAATACATATTATTTTGACTATACATATGATAATGAGTTCGGTGGAACTGATTTGGAAGAAGAAAGAGGCAATATAGTTCAAGTTGATGTCTATGCTTCATTTAAAATTTTGAAAAGGTATTATAAAATTCGTTATTTGAGATAGTTATTTTCTTTGAAACCGGAAATTTAAATAGTTATGTTTATAATGGAATAAAATGTTAAGTTTTTATAATGTCAGACAATATTGAACAAGTCGGCGTAGGACAAATAGCAACAAGTGAGCAGCAAAGAATCATATTTGTTGAACCAAATGATGTTTATGATAAAGATGCGGACAATGCGTATCAAGGTTTGTCGTTAACCCCTAAATACGAAGATTTTTGTATATCCTTTAATCTGATAATTGAAGCGTTTTCACGTTTCAAGACATCTTGTACTTCCAAGGATAAAAACGAAGCCAATAACGAGGATGGCAGCAAGAAGACATATTCAATACAATGGGGATTGACAAAGGAAGATATGGTTAAGAAAAGGACTTCTGTCTTGCAAGGGAACAGAGGCAAGGATGAATTGAATGATAAGGATGGCAGTTTTGGTTATTCTGATTCGGACTATAACTTTTTAACGACATATTATACTGACTTAACATTTGATTCATACAAGGAAAAGACGCAGATAGAAGGCTTGGGCGTTGAAAGCGTACAAATTTCGTATGAAAGCTGGTATACGCCAACTGTTACTATCAAATTTGTGGATGTCCGTGGCTCTGCCTTGTTCGGAAGAGAGGAAGCCATACATGTTGATGAAAAATTGACCGCGGAAAACATATTCGGTGCTTTCTTTACGATGCCATATCCGTTATTTAGGCTTCAGGTAAAGGGTTTCTTAGGCAGGCCAGTAACGTATCAGTTAACTTGTTCGGGCTTTAAGGGCGAATTTAACTCTCAGACCGGTAATTTTGAAGCCGTTGCTACGTTTATTGGGTATTCTTGGAGCTTAATGACCGATATCCCCTTTATTTACCTTGTTGCTGCGCCATATTGTTCATATATCGGAATGGATTACTGGGAAAGGCATAAAAACACCAAGGAATGGGCACTATGGGATGATGCAAGCATAACCAAAGAGCCGCCAAGGCTTTACGAAATGTTTCAATGGATTAGGCAGGCCGACCAAAGAATCAATTCTGTCGTGTCAGGGGCTACAGCTGAACAGAATGAAAGGCTTCAAAGCCTTAGAAATGAGAAAAAACTGTTAAATGACATTAAGACTTATTTAAATAACTTTATTTCTTCAATAGAATCACAGGTCAATTCCAATTATTTAGGCTTATTTTACGATGCCGAAAGTAAGAATGAGCAATTATTGCTTTTTTCGGATTCAAGTAATCTTAAAACAAGCGAGAATACAATAAAAAATTATGATGATATGTATTCTGCATTACTGGAATATACAAATTCATATAAGGATAGTGGCATTACGACGGATAAAGCACCGAATAAGTGGAATGTTTGTCCAAAGGACATAGCTTTTTTTGACAAGTTTGCCGTAACCGCAAATGATAATGGCGTCGTAACAGACATTAAGGTAAAAGAGATTACAAGTCTGACGACGGATAATTTAAGGAGGTTGACCTATAATGATAAAAAAGGCAGCATAACGCATATTACGGCAGAAGGCCTATATAAGGCAATAAACGGGCAGGAGAAAGATGCCCGTATTAAAAAGTATGTTTATCTGATAGACTTATACGATATCAACAGCCTAATCAATGACAGAATAAAATCAATGTCAAAGGATGAAGAGAACATAATAAAGGAAGTGACGGAGCAGATAAATTACCATATAAATGACATAGTTGGCTTTAAGCCATACATAGGGAATGTCTTTAAGGTAATATTCTGCCATTTGGAAACTTTTTGCCATATTATGTTTGATTCGGCCAATGAAATATATACCCAAATGCACGATGGATTAAGAAAACCGTCATACCTTGGTGTGCGATACGAAAACACTGATAATGTAAAGGGCGTTAATGAAAATATATCGCCTTGGCCCGCCATATATGATAATGGCGTAAAGACTGCGGATTGCGGATATGTCAGTAATATTGAGAATGTTTATGGATGGGTTGGTGACATAAGTCATAAATTTATTGAGGAAAAGGTCGTTTATACGTTGCAAGAAGGTATCCAGCATATTATTGATAATATGGGTGACACTTCAAAGGCTTTAAAGTCCTTTTCCTTTCCTCTTCTTCCTTCTGACTATACCGGAACAGGGTGTGCCTTTGACGGGGTTAGTGCAAGCAATATTTCAGATTTATCTGGCTATCTTTCGATGAGGTCAGCTGCAATTATAGGGGTGATGTGCGGAAATAATATCAGTATAAATACTGCGACTTTGCTTGGAAAGATAGACGCATATAATTTTTATTACAAAACCTTATCGACTTCGGTTATTAAGCGAATAGTCGGTGACAAGAACGTGTCCCACGTGAAAGGTATATCATATTGTGACGTTAATTTTGACACATGGGCATATGGGCAAGAAGAAGGTAACGAAGCCAATAAATGGCATATTTTCGAGACTGTTAAGAAAATCAGGAAAGATTATAATGACAGTGGAAGAGTACCAATGTTCAAAATTATCAACAATAAAAATCTGTTTGTACACTGGTATGATGAAAAACTGATTAGCTATGTACCTTCTACTTTAAAAAATTATGGTGACTATAAAACCGACTTTGAATACAAGTATGATAAGGAAGACGCCGACAATCCCTTTTTTGCTCCTGATTTGCACGAACGGGCTGACGAAAAAGTGCAAAGTTATGACTGGTTGTATAATTGTGACTCATCAAAGGTTTCTGTCGTAAATGAAGAAAACCGTGAGTATTATACTAACAAATATATGTTTAACATAATCGAGGAAAAGAATCTTATAGACGAAATTTTCGAAAAATATGACCAGATAAAAACAGGCGGCTGTAAAATATACGATTACGAAATTAAAGACAACCTTTCTGAGATATATGACAAGATACTAAAGGTCGGCAAGACCAACAGGGCAGAGTTTTATAGCGGTATTGCATATATGCTGAGTGGCAACAGGGAAAAACTTGGGATAGAAGATAAAAACCTTTTATCGGACACCTTTTATGGGAAGTCAAAAACACAATATGATTTCACGTATAATGGGTGGAATCCAAAAGAGAACAGGGAACTGAAAGATAGTGTTACTTTTAATGAAAGCGGTGACTTAACATTAAATGGCGAATCTCTGACAATTAATGATTTGGTAATCCAACAATTTAAGGTAATACATTTTGGCGGTGCTGATGCGGATTCAAGAGACAAATCGGAATGTAACTTATTTGGCTGTCCTTTCTACTATATGCAAAATGCAACAAGAAGTAATGAAAGTGATGAACAATATAAATACAGGGTTTTAAGGGTAAAGGCTTTATTGTTTTTACATACATTTAAATATGACTATTTAGGAACTGATTTGAATGTCTTCAGACAAGGAAAGACCATTGGAGGTATGGAAGCAGTTCCGAAAGGTTATCTGTTGTTTTTAGGTGCAATGTTATGGAGAAAGAAATATGCCGCAAGACATAACGGCTTAGACCCAATTGTTTATGCGACAAAAAATGACAGTGATGAATACAAAAAGCCTGGCATTGACAATACCTTATTCGTTAACATAAACGGAAGTTTGTTCTTCTATACCATTAGGAAAAACAATAAAATGATTAGTTACAACTATAATGTAAATAATCTGTTTGGCGGTATGGAAGAGATAGACTGTAACATCGAAAACCAATTGCTTGACCTTTTTGACAAGTTTGCAGTTAAGACATTCTCAAAAATTGCTTCTAAATATGAATTGAAAAACAGAATTGACAATGACAATGTTGAAGAATATACTTCTTCTGACTTAAAGAAAGACATTGCAGGAATAAAAGAAAGGGTACTTCTTTATCAAAAGAATAGGGAAGACAGTATTGGTTTTGAAACTTGGCTAAGAAACTTTGGTATTGATGGTTGGGATGGAACATATTCGGCAATCAATGTCAGGACAGACCTTGATGCAAATAATCAAGGCTTGAAAATGCTGATGAATGAAAAAGACGTGGCAAGCCAAACCTTGTTCAAGGACTTGTATGCCGGATATTATATAATCTGTGATAGCTGTCACAGAAGAATGGGCAAGAGCAATGCGGCCGTACAGGATTCTGACAAGATATTCGTCAATAATGATTTATATGAGGCATATATAAACGGTTTCTTGAATGCGTCAAAAGACGTTATTAATTCAGATGCACAAAGGACCATTGATGATGGTGACATAAATATTCCGGATAAGATAGTTAAAAATAGGGACTTGAGCGTTGGTATATATTTTTATTTAAAGAATCTGTGGGATAAATGGTTAATCATTCCAGACTCAAACAGCTTTAATGTTTCAACATATTTTAATGAGAATTTTGTGTTTACGGATTCTTTTTACAGGAATACATATAATAAACTTGCTGTTAACTGTCAGAAACTATTGGAAAATTGGACACAATTGGCTGACAATGGCAGTCTGTTCCATTTCTTGTCGGCAATAGTCAAAGACCATCATTGCCTTTTCTTACCTGTACCGGATTATGTTGGCTTCAATGGCAAAACACAGAAACATGATATTGAAATGATGGAAGACTTGTTCAGGCCACTGCCATATAGTGCAGTCGAAGAGCCGTCAAACAGTAATAAGTTCGTGGTAATTTATACTTATCCTGCAAATAGTAATCATGAAGACAATGGATACAAGAGTGATTCATATGATATATGGTCACACACGGAGGGCTTTACGGATATAGCAAAAAAACTGTTTGAGATAACAAATGCAGAGGATTTTGACAGAAATAAGGATATTGCGACAAGAGAGGGATATAATGTACCGTCATTTGGCATCTCATTCGGAAGGCAAAATAACCATATCTTTAAGAATCTGAAACTCAATATGGATAATCCCGTCATGACTGAACAGTCAATTAAGGCACTCTGTGACATAGCACAAAAAGGCTCAGGTGGTGGGCGCAAGGTTCATTTTATAGGACAAGACACGTTTAACGTGTTTAGCAATTACTCATATACGGTCGAGGTTGAAATGATGGGTAATGCACAAATATGTCCGCTTATGTATTTCCAATTAATGAATATACCGATGTGGAAGGGGACGTATATGATATATAAAGTCACGCATAACATGACGGCAGGCAACATGACGACAACATTGACGGCAATGAAAATGTCAAAGTATTGCAAGCCGTTTAACAGCACTTTCTTTGTCTATAATAATCCGTATACAGAGACTGAAACGAGTACTGACACAAACCGGATTGAAAGCAATTGTGATGATTCTGATAATGGATATTCCTCAACTATACCAGAAGAAGTTATTTTCCACCATAATCCAAATGGATGGAATTTAAAAAAGGCATGTAAATGGCTGCAAGAAAACTCACAGCCAGGTTCTTCTGGACGATGTGCAAAATATGTTAGGATGGCAATTGAAAAAGGCGGCATAAGCACAAACGGAAGACCAACTTGGGCTTGGAAATACATTAATTATTTGCCAACAATAGGTTTTAAACATATCTTGCATCACGTCTTAGGGAAAACAAATTATGTACCCCAGGCTGGGGACATTGCAGTTTATAAGAAAGCTAACAGAACAGATGTACCCGGACATATATGTATGTATACGGGTGTTCAATGGTGTTCTGATTTTAGGCAGAATAGCATGTATGTATATAGAACTACGACTGAGTGTGATATATACAGATTTGAAGATAATAAAAAAGCAAACGGTTAAATTATGTCTTGTTATAACAGTTCGGCAAATGGAACACAATCTAAAAGCAATTCAATAAAAACAGAGAAGAAGTGGGAGGCAAACGGTAAATTAACCGATGACTTAATAGCACTGTTTAAAAAAGTAGCAAATAACAATAGTTTGGATTGGCGATGGTTGGCAGCTTTAAGCTATGTAGAGAGTAATTGGAGAATAAATATAGAAAATAGTTATGGTTATTATGGATTGTTTCAATTTTTAGACAGAACCCTCAATGACGGAGTAAAAAAAGGAGAGAGACGCTATTCACTTACGAATCCTGAAGACCAAACGGTGGTTGCGGCAAAAAATATGGCGGAGAGAAAACGTTTTGCCGTAAAAAATGGCATGAATGAAGAAGAATCTTATCTGTATGCTGGGATGGCACACAATTGTGGAGTTGGAGGCGCACAGTTTCTTTTGGGAAAGGCTTCGCCAAAGACAATATATAATATGACCCAGGTGGAAAAAAACCTGCCATCAAATGAATTTAAATATAAGTTCATGAGCAGTTCTGCAAAAAGGAAAGAAATATCCGAATATCCTTATAAAATGAAATCCGCATATAAAAGTATATGTTCCAAATATACGTAGATGATTTTGGCTATAAAGAAAAATGCATTATCTTTGCAAAAAACAGTAACAAAAAATGTCTATGAAAAAATATATAGGTAATATTATTGTAAATAATCCTAATTTTAAGGCTGAAGAGTGCTTTAAGAAATGTCTTTCATTAGAAAATATTGATAGTACCTTACCGACACTTATAATTGGCCTCGAAAAAGCAAAAAAAATGATAGATAATTTTAATATACTTAAAAAACAATATGAAAACGGCATGATTTGGTGGACATTTACAAAGGCAGAAAGAAGAGTTGACCATGAAAAGGATATTATTGACTTCCATGACTTCTGTATTAGGACAATTGTAGGAAAAATCAGATACCATCTTGTCGATTTTGTCAATTTAACGTATACCAAGGCTAAAAGATACTTAGAATATATTAAAAATGACAATAAAAAGAAATATTACGTGGATAATGGGAAGTTTGTTTTTGTCTATGATACAGAAAATAATGTTAATAGTAAGGATATTTATGGTTTCTCTTTAACCACAAGTGCATTTTTCGGTATAAAGAAAAGCAAAATACTGTCAATTATTGAAAGAAACCAGCAAAACAGGCAGATAAAAAATTTTTATCCTATACCAAATAAAATCAGGGCTTTGGTTAAGAACGATATACCGAATGAAATGGTCTTGCTTGAATATTTTTAGCAATTTTGCCACTATTTATATGTAACAAAATAATTTTTTTGAAAATGGAATAACATGGCAGCAAAGTTTATGGGCAAAAACCCACATAGAAAATTTGTTAGGCAATTTCCGAACAGACTTATCAGACATACGGTTAATGTCGTGGAAAAAGAGGAAAAAATAGATGAAAATAACGAAATTAAAACAGAAAAAGATATGGCTGACGAAAGAATTGAAAAGATTGAGAGTATAATGGGCGTAAAAGCACCTAAACGTAAGGTAAAGATTGAGAAAAAAGACAAGGGCTTACTTGAACGCACAGACAATAGTACAATCCTTCTTACTGAAGACAATAAAATGGTGCTTAATGACTGATAATAACCTGTGATTGACGCAAACATAAATGGACAAGAATTTTATAGAAAAAAATAATCTCAGTGAAGCCGTAGAACGTTTTAGAACAATTGCAGAATACAAATCCCCAAAGCAATCGTTGAATGAATATACGTTTGTAACGGCTGCACAAGTAACAGAAGACGGACAGGAAGATGTGGGCGAAATACAGCAGCCAAATGATGGCATGAATCAGCAACAAAATGCCGCACCAGACGCTCAGAATCAAGGTGGTGGTATGAATGGTCAGACGAATCAACAAATGCCACCAGAGGGCGCAGAAATGCCTCAAAATGGGGATATGGGTTCTATGCCTGCTGCTGACGGCGGACAACAAGATATGTCTATGGGTGATATGTCTATGAATGATGGTCAAGAAGGCGGTGATATGGGTGATATGGATGTACCACAAGTAGAAGATGATGGCATTGAAACAGAGGAAATGGAGCCAGATGACGAAGTAATTGACGTTGATGAGTTAACTCAGTCGCAAGAAGCCACTGAATATAAGATTGACGGTGTCGATGACAGGCTTGCCAAGATATATGACGTTGTACGGAAGTTTAGTGAGAAGCTGGATACCCAAGAACAAAGCATTATCGACTTGAAGGCTGAATTTGAGAAGAGAAACCCAACGCCGGAAGAAAAGCTTAACATACGTTCGCAGTCAACTTATCCGTATTGCGAAACGCCAAAAGGCTATTGGGCAGAAAAGACAAAAGAAAACCCATATTATAATGTTATGTATGACAATGACGTATCAACCGCTGATGAGCAAGACAAATTTGAAATCAAAAAGAATGATATCAGCGGCTTAAATATGAGGGAAATTTCAGATTCGCTTGACACAGACCAAAATTTGAAGGATTACATAGGTTTTTAATCATATTTTTTGTGGCATTGAAATATTTATTGTAGAGAGAATTGAAAGTCAGAAAAAACTTGAAAAACTCTCTACAATTTTTTATGCAAAATTTTGGCTATTTACCAGATTTGTATTACATTTGTAAATGTAAGTTAAGAAATTATAATAAATTGTTAAAATATTAATGTAAATGGAAGAAATTAAGTATGCATCTGTTAATGCTGATGCAAAAATGTTAGAAGAGCAATATGAAAAGATTAAAAATTCAAGCACGAACGTTCAGAATCAAAAAAAAGCAAGTTTTGACCCAAAAAATTATTTAGACCTTAGATTAAAAGAGGGTGAGCAATCAAAGACGGTAAAAGTGAGGTTTTTGCCTATTTCTTCAAGTGATTGCAATATATTTTTTGACATTATTACCCACGCCCTTAAAGTCGACAAGGAAATTGCCAAAAGCGGGTTCAAATCTTATGTATGCTTAAATTCCGAAAAGGCTGAGAGTAATGAAGAATGTCCTATTTGCAAGAAATCAAAGGAACTTTTTGACAAGGCTGCGCAAGCACGTAAGGAGGGAAACGAGGCACTATCGAAATCCCTTTTCAAGGAAGCATGTTCTCTTAAAAAGAAGCGCACTTACATTACACGCGTCATTGACCGTGACCACGAGGATGAGGGCGTAAAATTTTGGAGATTCAATGAGGACACAACCGGTAAAGGCATTTATGATATGCTCATGGCATTGCAAAAGACGAGGAAAAAGGAAGCAGAGGAAGACGGCGAGGAAAATTATAGCATTTTTGACCTTTATAATGGTAAGGATATTATAATCAACGTCGGAAAATCATTGATACCTGACGGCTTTGGTGGCCACAAAGAGAAAATATCCTACAATATTACAGATTCCGGTAATAGGAAGCCCCTTTCAAAGGATATTGACAAAGCAAATTCCTGGCTGAATGACAGTAAGACTTGGAAAGATGTTTACAGCCTTAAATCGGCCGATTATCTTGAACTTGTCGTTAACAATAAGATACCTGTCTATGACAAGGAACTTAACAAGTATGTTGAAAAGGTTGAATATGATAATGCAACTAAGAAGGCAGAGGAAGATGCGGCATCAGAAATTTTGAAGGAAAAATATGCAACAGACGAGAATGTAAATAATAGTGTGGAAGACATGGTTGACAGCCTGCCGTTCTAATATATGTACATAGTTGGGTTGTGTCTGAATATGCTGCAAATTTTCAGACACAATCCTAATTTTTGTTTATTTGACAATAAAAACATATAAATTATGAATAATGACAAAAATTTATTTTAAGTATGGATTTATGGTTATTTTTTAAAAATAACGACATATTTATTAATAAATTAATATTACAAACAATGAATACAAATAGTTTTATCAAAAGAGCAAAAGAGGTACATGGTGACAAGTATGATTATTCAAAGGTTAAATATATCAATAGTCGAACAAAAGTTTGTATAATATGTCCAGAACATGGGGAATTTTGGCAGAAACCATATAGTCATTTAAAAGGATTTGGTTGTTCTCGTTGTGGCGGTACAGGAAAAGTCTCATTGGATGAATTTATCAAAAGAGCAAAAGAGGTACATGGTGACAAGTATGATTATTCAAAGGTTGAATATAAAGGTATGCACACAAAGGTTTGCATTATTTGTCCAGAACATGGGGAATTTTGGCAGAAACCTTCTAATCACATATCTTTAAAACAAGGTTGTCCTATGTGTAATAATAGAAGTTATAATACAAAAAGTTTTATCAAAAGAGCGAGAGAGGTACATGGTGACAAATATGACTATTCAAAAGTTGAATACATAAATGCACATACCAAAGTATGTATTATTTGTTCCGAACACGGAGAATTTTGGCAAAGACCAAACGACCATTTAAATGGCTGTGGTTGTCCCAATTGTGGACGTGAAAATGTGTGGAATACAAGAGGTAGAATAACAACCGAAGAATTTATCAAAAGAGCGAGAGAGGTACATGGTGACAAGTATGATTATTCAAAGGTTGAATACATAAATAAAAGAACACCTGTTTGCATAATATGTAATAAAACTTTTAAAAAAACAAATAAAATTCATGGTGAATTTTGGCAAACACCAAATTCTCATTTAAATGGTAATGGTTGTCCAAAGTGTAGAAATTCTAGACTTGAAGAAAAAATATATACATTACTTTACTCTAATAAAATAAAATTTCAAAAGGAAAAAACATTTGAATGGTTAAGAAACAAACAAAATTTATATTTAGATTTTTATCTTGAAGACTATAATCTTGCAATTGAATGTCAAGGTATTCAACATTTTATACCATTAAGACGAGGTAAAATGACAAAGGAAAAAGCAGAAAAAAACTATGAAGAAATAAAACAAAATGATTTATTAAAACAAAAGTTATGTAAAGAACATAATATTAAAATATTGTATTTTACCAATAAAACTATTTTTGAAAAATGGAATAACAATATGTTTGAAAATATTGAATATGAGGAAAATAATTTATTAAAATTAATAGAATATGAAAAGTAAATTAAGGTTTGTATATGGTCCAATGGAGAGTGCAAAAAGTGCCTTGTTGCTGATGGAAGCATATTCATTTGAAAGCCGTGGCATAGACGTTATTTGCATGAAGCCGTCAATTGATGACAGAGATGGTGCAATAAATAAAATAAAGTCAAGGGTTGGCTTGGAAAAAGAATGTATTGTTATATATCCGGATTACAATATTTTTGAAATAATAAAGAATATACTGAATAGTGGGAGAAGGATACAATGGGTTTTAGTTGATGAAAGCCAGTTTCTTACGGCTTATCAGATAGAGGAACTTAGGGCGGTTGTCGATACGTTTGACATTAATGTCATGTGTTATGGGCTAAGAACTGATTTTCAGACAAAGCTATTTGAAGGTTCTAAAAGGCTTTTCGAATTGGCTGACGATATTGAAGAGATGAAAATTTCTTGTTCTTGCGGAAGAAAGGCGATTGTCAATGCAAGGTTCAACCAGAATGGAAATATTGTAATAAATGGCGAACAAATATTAATCGGCGGTGAAGATATATACAAGCCACTTTGCAGTAAGTGCTATAAAGAAGAAATAAAGAAGATAAAAATGTAAAATAAATTTTAAAAGTTAATGTTATGGCAAAGCAAGCAATTAAAAAGGGCGTAATGACAAAGAATGCTTTTAGTGTTAAAGATTTTAAAAATAATAATTTAAAATTAACAAAGGTGGCAGAGAAACCATTAGAGTGGTTTATAATGCCTAAAGGCTTTCAAGAAGCACTATCTTTACCAGGAATACCAAAAGGATGGTTTTCCGGATGTTATGGATGGAATTCAACCGGAAAGAGTACGATTAAAAATTGTCTGATTGCTTCTGCACAAAAACAAGGGGTTTTACCGGTAATATTTGAAACTGAAAGTAATTTTGATTTTAAATATGCCATTGATTGTGGTATGCAAGCCACACCTATTTATGAAGATGTAGAAGTAGAAGATGTTGATACAGAAACAGGAGAGGTAACAACACACATCGAGAGAAAAATAACAGATTATGAGGGAGATTTTATACTATTTACAAATGAGGCAATGTGTGATTATTGTGGTGATATGGATTATGGCACAATGACGAGAAAATCAACAAAAAGAAAGGTTGCATTGATTGAAGATATTGCTTATATCATTAATGATTTGCTTGATAAACAAGAAAATGGAGATTTGCCGATGGAGTTATTGTTCATATGGGATAGTGTTGGCAGTATTACTTCATGGAAATCTTTTGCTTCAAAATGCGGAAATAATATGTTTGATGCTTCCAGTATAAGCACTGCTTTTAATACAATTGTTAACACAAGAATACCTTCTTCAAGAAGTCAAAGTTCGCAATATACGAATACGTTTTTTATTGTTAATAAAATATGGGATTCTTCAATGGCAACAATGGGTAAGCCATCAGTTAAATTAAAGGGCGGTAATTCTTTTGAATATGCATTACGTTTACTTATTGCTTGTGGTAAAATAGTAACAAGTGGCGTTAAAAAGATGGAAGCAACGGTAAAGGGTGAAAAATATGAATATGGTACTGTTGCACCGATATCAATAAAGAAAAATCATTTGCCAACACCTTTTAATTTAAGTAGAGAAGGTCTTCTTTATTGTACTGCAAATGGCATTATATCCGAATCTGAAATTGATAGCTATAAAAAGAAAGTATTGCCGCAAATAATAAAATTTTTGAAAGCAGAAGATAAAACTGGCAAATTATCTGACATAACAGAGGACGATATAGAATTTATTGAAAGTGATGAGGAAACATTGTAAATATGCCTAAGAAATATACGCATGAACTTTTTCTTAAAAAACTGAAAGAAAAATTTGGAGATAAAATAGTTTTAAAAGATTCCATTTATAAAAATTCACAAGCAAAAGTAAAATGTAAATGTAATGTTTGTGACTATGAATGGTTAACAAAACCATATTCGTTATTGGCAGGCCACGGATGTCGTAAGTGTTATGATAAAAAAAATTCAGATAGACGAACACACACTTTGGAAGAAGTAAATGAAAAAATACATAATAATGGTGTTGATGTTACAATTATTGGTGATTTTGTTAATACGAAGAATAAGTGTTTGGTTAAATGTAATAAATGTGGTTATGAATGGAAAACAGTACCAAGTTATTTATATCATGGACATGGTTGTCCAAAATGTAATGATTCATGGAAAAATAGAAGAAAAACAAAGGAAGTTTTTATTAATGAAATGAATATATTATACAATAATGAATATCAGTATAAAATAGACGGTAAATATGTAAGAAAACGTGATTTTATTACATATGTATGTCCCGTACATGGAGAAATTAAGCAATTGGTATATACTCATGTTAAAGGAAATGGTTGTCCTTTTTGCAAGGAAAGTGGCTTAGAGAAAAAAGTTAGACTATGTTTTGATAAAAATGGTATAAAATACAAACAATGGTATAGAAATTCTTGGCTTGGTTTACAAAGTTTAGATTTTTTTATAGAAACAAAGAAAATAGCAATAGAAATACAAGGCATAGAACATTTTGAGGCAAATGAGTATTTTGGTGGTGAAAAAGGCTTAGAGAATAATATCGAACGCGATGAACGAAAGAAATTTCTATGTAAAAAAAATCATGTTCGCCTTGTATACTTTTTAGAAGAAAAAAATGCTAAATATATGGGGCAAAATGACGTTTATTTTACAAATATAAAGAATTTATTAGAATACATTAATGAAACAGAAGATGAAATTATTGAATAGTTTGATATGTTAAGAGCAGTAAAAATATGAATATTGATAAAAACAAAGTTGAAGAGATTGACAAACGCATAGAAAGGCAACAAAAAGAACATATCTCAAAAATGAGAGATGCCATGCGGAAAGCAAAAGATTTTGAAATGACCAAATAAATATTGTTTCTTAAAAGGATAATCGGGGACAACAGACATAAAATTCCACGAAATTATCGAATAAAATTTGGTAATACAAAAAATCTGCATTATATTTGTAAACATAAAATAATGACATTAAATTGATTTGATATGTTAAAAAGTCCACCAAGTAAGTCCTAACTTACTAAGAACCTTGGATGACCTACCAGGAGAAAATAACGGGTGAAGTTTGACGGATAGTGCTGTGAACATTAGTCGGGGAGGCAAGGTGAACTTTTTATTTATTTCTTAAATAATAGTCAAAAGAAAAAAAAATGGATATGAAAGTAAAACTAATTAATGTAGCAGAGTATAACATTAAAGAAGACAAGATTAACAAAATCCCATTTGACACTTTTGTTAATCTTTGTGGCGGCGTTGGGACAGATAAAGCGGAAGATTTGCCAAAAGTACGTTTATTTAAGACAATGGGAGAATTTATAAATCTTTCAACAACAGAAATGGAGGAAATAGACCAGAACGAGAGTATTAGACTGCTTCAAAATGGCCAGTTTCTTGTGTTTCTTAAAGGATGGAATAAAAAAGAGGATATTGCCACAACTGAGACAAATGCCACAACCAATACCGAAAAGAATTAAGGAAAATAAACCAGAGTTGTGTCAAAAGACATTTAACACACTTCTTGTAGACGGTTCTAATATTTTAGAACTATCCTCACTTGGTGATAAAACTTTATCATCAGAAGGTACTCAAATCGGTGGCATTTTCCAGTTTTTTTTACAGTTAAAAATGCTTTTGCAAAAAGGAAATTTTCGTTATGTCTATGTATTTTGGGATGGTAAAAGTTCCGGAAATTTACGTTATAATCTTAATCGAGATTATAAGGCAAACCGTGATAAAGAGTTTGAAGAAGATGACCTTTCTGACTATATGAAGGAAGTAAATAAAAAAATAGGTTATATGTATGACCGCTTTGTTAAGAAAGAAGACCCTGTTAAACTTCAAGAAAAGCAAAAGCATAAAGAGATTTTCTATTGGCAGAGAGATATTATAATGGAAATGTTAGAGGAATTATTCATTAGACAGTGTGTGTGTGATAAGACAGAAGCAGATGATTTCATTGGCTATTATGTTTCGCATAAAAAGCCTAACGAAAAGATTGTGATTGTTTCAAATGACAGGGATTTAACACAACTTATATCTGACGACGTGATTGTTTATGTACAATCATTGAAAGCATTTGTCACGACAAAGAATCACACAGACATTATGGGCTACAACTATCAGAACGTGGTGTTAAAAAAGATGCTTTGCGGTGATGCTTCTGACAACATTAAAGGCATTAAGGGGCTTGGAGAGAAAACCTTGCTTACCAATTTCGAGGAAATTAAGAAAAGGAAGGTTACTTTAGAAGAAGTAATAGAAAAAGCAAGGAAAATCAATGAAAACAGGCTTTTAGAAAAGAAAAAGCCACTAAAATGGGCTGAAAATATCGTAAATCGTGTCACGAATGGCTGTCAAGGTGACAAAATATATGAAATAAACGAGAAAATAATCGACTTAAAGAACCCATTGATGTCTGAAGAGGCAAAAGAATTATTGGAAAGCATAATGTATGCGCCGATTGACCCAACAGACAGAAGTATGGAAAATCTTTATAATATTGTATTAAAATACAACATAGACAAATTGAAGGATAGCACAACGTTTGGTAATTTTTTCAGTGAATTTATGTATTTGATAGAAAAAGAGAAGAAAAATTTGCCGGTTTAATTTGGTTATTAAAATATGTTGTATTATATTTGCAAATGTTAAATAGAGAGATATTGATTTTATTGTTTAATTAAAAAAACTGAGTAATGGAAGAAAAAATTAAGAAAGAAAGTAAGTTTATTGACAATGTTGCTTATAAGAACAAGTTCCAGTTTCTTATTTGGGTTAATAACAACGTAATCTGTCAACGTTACTTTAAGATTAACGGTTTCAATGAAGAGTCTGTTTACAGTGCCGAATTTAATGACTGTATGAACGGTATTGTAGATTCTATTCAAAGGGACTTGGAAAGTAAAAGCCGCATTTTCATGTGGTATACCAACACGACACAGCCGATGAAGATGCAAGGCTTTTTAACGTCAAAGGAAGTGGAGAAATATGACGAGGACTTCCTTAACATAATCACAGATAGCAACATAAGTGGTAAGGTTGAAGCACCTGACGGCAAGGTTTTCACAAAAGAGTATATGAATTATTCTGAAAATACGACAAATGAATATGGTGAGATAGAAAAGCCTAAAGATGGCGAGTTTATTTTCAAGTTTTCGTTTTTGATTGATGATACCCCTGTTTTTGAAAAAATTTGGGACGGTAATGTTTATCCTAAATTTGTACGTAATGGCGTGGATTTGACAAATAATTACGCATTTTATGACAATAAAGATACTTCGACCTTAAGTTTTGGTGCTGCTATAATTCGCTACATGCAAAGAGGCAAAATCAATTTGATTAGTGATTTTATTCGCAGAATATGCGAGACTCTTAGCAATAGTTTCAGCGATGAATATGTCTATACAAAGGATATGACACCTTTCAAGGTGAATAATAACATAGACAAGGAAAAATATGACGCAGCAGTAGCGTATTATGGAGGTATAATAAAGCCTGTAGTAACCGGACATACTGACATTAAGGAGGAAACAAAGGTTTATAATTATCTTTCAGCCTTTGAGGCAGCAAAACGCTCTTGGAAGAAATCAGTGCGTAAAAAGACACAGGAATACTTTGACAATATGTACCTTTCAAAACGTCAGATTGAATATATTGATAGGAATTACTAACCAATTAAGAATTATTTACAATGCCGTTTTAAGTTAAAGCACTTTTAACGGCAACTTTTTTAGAACTAAATAGTATAAATTATTTGTAATAAGAAATGGGTAGAGTTAATAACATAAAAGTAAATTTAGGCTATCTTGGTGAGAATTACCAGTACCTTCTTGTCAAATATTTTATTGAGACGCCGCAATTTTTTATCAATTTAGTGCCAATTTTGGACCAAAATATGTTTGCTGACGAGCATTTGAGAAGAATTGTCGGCATGATGAAAGACAGATATACAAAGAACGGGCTGTGCCCGAACTATTATGACCTTGAAATACTAATTAGGACAACGGTTACAGATAAAATTACCGTTGACATAATGCTTGAAAAGCTTAATGAGCTTAAAAATAGGAATTTTGATATTGACATTGATTTATTGACGTCAAATGCTGAGAAATTTTTCAAGCAACAGAACCTTGCAAAGGCTATTAACCAATGTACCGAAATATTGAAGAGGGGAAATGCCGACAATTATTTCAATATGGAGGATTTGATTAAGAAAGCCTTGGATGTAAATACAACGACCAATTTAGGTTTCAGGTTGTTTGATTGTGTTGAAGAGGACTTAAAAGAGGATTATAGATGTGCGATTCCAACTGGTGCTGATAAACTCGACGAAAGTCTGTATGGCGGATTAGGAAAGGGCGAATTGGGTATTATAGTAAGCCCTATGGGCGTAGGAAAAGCACAGCCGTTACATTCAAGGGTGCTTACGCCTGACGGTTATAAGACAATGGGTGATATAAATGTTGGCGATTATGTAATTGGCGGTGATGGTAAGTCTCACAAAGTAATAGGCACTTATCCACAAGGTATTCGTCCGGTTTATAGGATTGAATTTAGCAACGGTGCTTTTTGTGAGTGTGATATTGACCATTTATGGAATGTCAATACATATTTTCAGAGACATAACAAAACTTATGTAAAGGGTAGTGGAAGGAAAAACTATAAAAAATGCTTTAATCCTGACTATAGCTTTAAGACTGTTGCTCTTCGTGATATTTTAAATAGAGGATTACGGAGGAAAAATTCAAAAGGTGAAGAAAAGGAATATATCTTTTATATTCCGAATTGCAGACCTGTTGAATTTAATGAACAACAAATTGATTTTGACCCGTATTTTCTTGGATATTATATTGGTGACGGATGTTTCCAAAGATACAGTATTACCGTTGGAAACCAAGACAAAGAAGAGATATATAGCATTTTAAAAGAATCTATAGGTGAAGATTTTACCACAAGTTACCATGAAAACAGTAACGCATGGAGTTTTTATATCCATAATGATTTAAAGAAAAAATGTAGTAATATACTTGGCAACTGTAATAGTGAAGAAAAATATATACCTGATGAATATCTTTTCAATACGGTGGAAAATCGTATTGCATTACTTCAGGGAATAATGGACTCTGACGGTTATGTTGACAAGAGGGGCATATGTCAGTTTACCACCAAAAGCAAGAAGTTGGCCGACAATGTTTATTTTATTGTCAGGTCGTTAGGCGGCAATGCAAGTATAAAGCAAAGGGAAACGGGATATTTCAGCAAAAAGACAAACGAAAGGATTGATTGCGGAATTGCTTATACTATTACAATTTCATTTGAAGATGAGAATATAATACCGTTTAGGTTAGGAAGAAAGGTAAAAAGGTACAAGCCAAGAACTAAATACTTCAATCAGAACAAGATTGTCAAGGCTGAATACGTAAGAGATGAGGAAACTAAATGTATTTTAGTGGATTCAGATGAACATTTGTATATAACAGAAGATTTTATTGTAACTCATAATACGTCTTGTACAACAGGTTTCTGTGCTAACGCCGCCACGACAAAGGCAAAAGATAATAATGAAAAAGGCTATAAGGTATTACATTTCTTCTTTGAAGATACTGAAGTCGCAATCCGAAGGAAATACTATGGTTATGTTACTAACATTGATGCTTGTGACTTATCAGACCCGATAAACAGACCACGTGCATTGGAAATTCTCAAAGATAATAATAATGAGTTGAGAAATATGCTAGCTAAGAATGTCGTATGTCAACGACTGACAAGTGGCGAATATTCAGCAAGTGACATAAAATATCTCATACAGCAATATATCAGTAAAGGATTTATACCGGATTTGGTTGTAGTGGATTATTTTGAATGTCTGAAGCCTGAGAAGAATGTGGATGGCTACAATGATACAGAGTGGACAAGGGAAGGCATAACAATGCGTAAGCTTGAAAGTATAGCAAAGGAATTTAATCTTGCCTTATGGGTTCCTGTTCAAAGTACTAAGGATGCTATCGGCCAAGAAATTGTACATATGTCACAAGCTGGCGGTTCGGTCAAGAAAACACAGATTGGACATATCGTAATACAGATGGCCCAGACACAAGAACAAAAGGAAGAAGGCAAAGTAAGTCTTTTTATTGGCAAATTACGTGCTGTTAAAATCGGAAGAACCAAATTTCCGAATATCAAATTCAATAACGGTACATGTAAATTTGATATGTCTGAATTGGATTCAATTGATAATGAGCCATTAGGTAGTTCTAATGTAAGCAAGGGGTATAATGATACAGCCAGACAAATTGCAAAAAATACAAAATAAATTGTTTGTTAAATAGTATGAAATATGTATTTTGTACCTAAAAAAATTTTAAAAAATTTTCTCCTTTGTTTTCAATGGTTTGCATCAATTTGAGAAAAAATGAAGATATTTTTGGAATTAAGGTAATACATATTTTATACAATAATTTATAAAATTAAGGAAAAGGACTTATGAATGTAATCAAAAGAGATGGTAGTATACAACAATTTGACTTTTTGAAGATTGTAGATGCTGTCACAAAGGCATTTAATTCAGTTGAACAATCAGTTCCTGACAAGTTTTTGGAGCAATTAAAGGAATCTGTTGAAAAGACCGTTATTAAAAATAATGGTGATGGCACAAGCATTGAGGAAATACAGGATGTTATTCAAAAAGAATTAATAAAGCGTAACAAATATGAAGTAGTTGAATCTTTTATTAATTATCGCAGAAAACGTGAGGAAATAAGGCAAGAAAAAAGTGATTTAATCAAAGAGGTTGAAGAGAAACTTAGTGGTAAAAACATTCAAAATCAAAATGCTAATCTTGATGAAGCCTCTTTCCTTGGTAGAGTAGGTGAAATGGCTTCTGTTGTTTGCAAAAAACAAGCATTGAAACATATGAGAAAGCAATCACGTTTGAATCACGAAAGAAATGAGGTTTATATACATGATTTAGATGCTTGGGAAGACGGAAGACATAATTGTCTCACAATTCCATTTGATGATTTACTTGCAAAAGGTTTTAAAACAAGACAAACAGATGTAAGACCAGCTGGTTCTGTTAATACAGCAATGCAACTTGTGGCTGTTATATTCCAATTACAATCGCTTCAACAATTTGGTGGTGTATCAGCAAGTCATTTGGACTGGACAATGATTCCATATGTTCGTAAATCATTTTATAAGCATTTTAAGGATGGATTGCATTTTTGTGAGGGATATAATGACGAATTACAATTGAATCAACCAGTTACAGATATATCAATTGAAAGTAGTTTTTATAAGGATTTTCCAAAAGCATATGATTATGCAATGTATATGACAAAGAAAGAGGTACATCAAGCTGTTGAGGGAATGTATCATAATCTTAATACTTTACAAAGTAGAAGTGGAAATCAGTTACCATTTACTTCAATTAATTATGGAACTTGCACAAAAGAAGAGGGTAGAATGGTAACAAAAGCACTCTTGGAGGTTTCAATTGAAGGACTTGGCAAATTTGGTGTTACTTCTATATTCCCTTGTGGTATTTTCCAATGTATGAAAGGTGTTAATATGGAAGAGGGAGAACCAAATTATGACCTATTTAAATTGGCTTTGAAATCAACTTCACAAAGACTTTATCCTAACTATGCAAATGTTGATTGGAGTGTTAATAAAGGCTATGATGTAAATGACCCAAAGACATATTTCAGCACAATGGGATGTAGAACAAGTAATGGTTTCGATATTAACGCAGAACCAGGACAAAATCCTCAATTAAAGGATGGTAGGGGAAATATTTGTCCTGTTACAATTATTCTTCCAACATTGGCAATGTTGGCTAAACAGAAGGTTAATAAAAAAGCAATTAAAGAAGAAAGAAAATATACTACTGAAGAAGTTTTTGAGGAATTTATGAAAATTCTTGACAAGAAAATACACGAATCAAAAGATACTTTAATTGAAAGATTTAATCACGTTTGTTCTCAAAGTCCAAAATCTGCAAAATTTATGTATGAAAATCATACAATGTTTGGATATAAACCAGAAGAGGGTATTATTTCTGCTTTGAAACACGGAACAATTGTAATCGGTCAATTAGGTCTTGCTGAATGTCTTATGATTATATTTAATTGCGACCATACTTCTGACTTAGGAATGGAATATGCTAAGAAGATTGAAGAATTGTTCAGCAAACGTTGTGCAGAGTTTAAGCAAGAATACAAACTTAATTTCGGTGTATATTATACTCCTGCTGAGAATCTTTGTTATACGGCAATGAAGAATTTCAAAAAGAGATTTAAGGATTATGAGCAAGAGAATGTTACGTATCTCATTGAGAAGGATGAAAACGGCAATGACGTAAAAGTTGATAAGACTTATTTCACAAATTCAATGCATGTACCTGTTTGGCAAAAGGTTACGCCATTTGAAAAAATTGATATTGAAGCACAATTGACAGGTTATTCAAATGCGGGTTGTATTACTTATATAGAACTTCCAAGCACAACTAAACATAATGTTAAAGCACTTGAAACAATAGTAAAATATGCAATGAATAAGGATATTCCATATTTTGCAATAAATGTTCCTGTCGATACGTGTCAAGATTGTGGCTATACAGATGAAATAAATGACGTTTGTCCGAAATGTGGCAGTAAAAATATCAAAAGATTACGTAGAGTGACAGGTTATCTCACAGGTGATTATACTTCTGCCTTTAATAAAGGTAAGATTGATGAAACAAACGATAGAGTTAAACATAACAAGACAATTGAATAGTGCATATGAGATTTCATAAGATAACATATCCAGACGTTAATAACGGTTTAGGGTGCAGAGCAACATTGTGGATTGCAGGTTGCTCACACCACTGTAAGGGATGTCATAACCCAGAAACGTGGCCATTTATGAGTGGTAAAGAATTTACAAAGGAATATGAAGAAAAACTTTTTGATATTATTTCTTTGCCTTATATGGATGGTTTAACACTTTCTGGGGGAGACCCTTTAGATAGTTTTGAAGATGTAATTGAGTTAGTTAAACGTTTCCGTGAGAAATTCGGTAACACAAAAAATATATGGCTTTATACCGGTTATACAATGGAAGAACTATTTGCTAATGGGTGGAAGGAGATATTATTGTATGTTGATTATGTAGTTGATGGCAGATATGAGGAAAAAGAAAGAGATATATCATTAGCATTTAGAGGTTCAAAAAATCAAATAATATATGAGAAATATGGAGAACATTTTATTAAAAGTAAATTAAATCATGCAGAATAATTATTTTGATAAATTTTTAACGGCAATATTTGCCGGCATAGCCATCTCAATAGGTGGCTTGTCTTTTCTTACAATGGGGAATGTTATTGGACCGATTTTATTTACATTTGGTTTGATAACGGTAGTTCATTATAAATTATCTTTATATACCGGAACCGTTGGATTTGTTGAATTAATTGGTTTTAATAAAAATATTTTTAAAAACTGGTGGTTGATTTTGCTCGTTATCATAGGTAATATAATAGGTTGTGGAATTGTTGCTTTGATGGCAAGCTATGGAAATTTTACATTTAGTATAATAGCTAACGATGTGGTAATGTCAAGGTTGTCACAGCCTATTATTGCTGTAATAGTTAGAGCAATTGGATGTGGTCTTATAATGACTACAGCAGTTAAGTTTGCCAGGGAAGGAAGGTTCTTACCGTTGTTATTCGGTGTGCCTCTTTTCATATATTGTGGTTTTTATCATAGCATTGCTGATACGTTTTATTATGCATTTTCAAGTGTAAAACCAACATTTGATATGATTTGGCACTTATTTATGACATATTTTGGAAATTATTTTGGATGCAGTGCATATAAGATTTTTTTGAAAAAATAACGTATTTGATACCCGCTTTTATAAAATAACTTTTAATAAAGAACTGTTGATTGATATAACAAATAAATTTTGGAAAAAACAATGAAAAATATTATAACTAAATTTTGTTCTTATAAAGATATAGGTTTGTTCAATCATATCTTTATTTTAGACGTAAATTATGTCTTTAATGAAAAAAGTATTGAAGATATTATTAACTATGTAAAAAATGAACCATTTTTTGACGTTTTGATACATACAAACTATATAACAGATGATGTTGTCACGCTTTTGCAGAAAATATCAGAATTTAAGAAGATATGGCTTCAAAGTGACAAAATATTGTTTGAAGATATTGGCGTGTTGGATGATGAAGACATAATAAGGAATGGCATTGACAAGATAGAGGTAATGATTGATGCATTGGGTGATATGATTGACCTTAAAAAGTCCTTAAATGGAAAATCATTTGTGAAATTTGATTTGGTAAGTTTGCCTTTTTAAAAGAATATATGGACAAGGGAGAAGTTTGTATCACTTCTTATGAGACTGGTCGGAACTATGCTTGTACTTACGGCGTGCGGATTAAGCCTTATGAATGTAACCAAAAACAAACAATAGAGAAATAGTTTCTTTGGCAAAAATATTGCTATTGCCCTATATTTATCTGAAGAAATTATATATTTAAAATCTTATATGGCAAGGACACAACGATATGGTATTAAGTTTCCGATAAACGTTTCCTCTCAAGACATGACATTGTTTGATTTAAGCCACACAAGGGCCGAACAAGTCAAGTCAGAAATCATGCACCTTATATTTACGCCGAAGGGACAGCGCCTGAGAAATCCTGATTTCGGTACAAGATTGGTACAGTTCATATTTAATCCCGATGACAGCCAGACTTGGGGCGATATTGTTACTGAAATAAAAGATACAGTGAAACTATGGATTCCGGACTGTACGGTAAAGGAAGTAGAGGTTGCTGAATATGAGGAAGGTCTTACATTGTATGCGAGAATTAAATATACTCTTGTTGAGGACGACGGGAGCACAGGAAATTATGAAATAATAAGCAAATTATAAGAGGTGATTAAATGGCAGAAAACAAACTTTTATACTTAAACAGGAATTTCAATGACTACAAGCAAAGCATAATAGACATTACAAGACAGTATTATCCTGACGTGTTTGCCAACATAAATGATGCTTCTGTCGGTGCATGGCTAATTGACATTTTGTCTGATATTGGCGATAACCTGAACTATCATATTGACAGGAATGTACAGGAAACTTATTTGGATTCAGCAAGGGAATTTACCTCCGTTAAAGATATGGCACGTACAAATGGCTTGCGTATTCCTTATAAGAAAGCCGCATTAGTTGAGGTTGAACTATCTTGTAACATACCATTATATACGCAGGGCAACACTGGTGACGGGGATATGACGGCCGATGAAAGCTATTGCCCATATGTTAAGCGGGGTACGCTTTTCTCAAACGGAACTACGACATTTGAGCTGACCAACGACGTTGACTTCAAGGAGCAGTTTGACGAGAACGGAAATTCCAATAGGCAGACAATACCAAATCGTGACAGCAATGGCAACATCATTTCATATACATACAAAAAATTGGCGATAGCCTCAGCCTCACAGACAAGGGTCATGAAGAAAATCATAACCGCAAACGAAATTAGGCCGTTTATGGAAGTAATGGTTGATGATTCAAACGTTTTGGGTATTGACAGCATCATTGTCAAAGAAGGAACAAATATTAATACGGACCCGCAATTTAACGAATTTTTGGTTGATAAGGAAGAATATTATGACAGCCGTACAAATACGAAAATAAAGAGGTTTTTTGAGGTTGAAAACCTCTTAGACCAATATAGGTTCGGCTATGAAATACAGGAAACGGCCGACGGAAAGCCAATTGGGGACGAAACAATAGACAATGTAAGGCATAGTAATTATTATAACCCTGTTTGGGAAATACAGGAAAAAATTGAGGTCGGAGATGAAATCATACCTTTGAGACTGGTTGCGAGGGGTAAGTGGAAACGCTTAAAGCAGAAATTTATCACTGAATATACAGATGATTGGAAACTGAAGATAATTTTCGGTGCCGGAATAGAAAATGAATATGGCGACATACCAAAAGAAGCAAAACAGTTCACGCAATACCAAATGTCAAGGATGATGGCAAATGATTATATGGGCGTACTGCCAAAAAGCGGCTGCACGATGTATGTCTTGTACAGAATCGGAGGCGGAGAAATAACCAACATTGCAGAAGGTACGCTGAATAACATTATAAGCCTTAACATCGAGATTGACGGCAATTGTGATGACGGAAAAAACCAAAGCAAGATAAGCGACGTGAGACATAGCATGAGAGTTATCAACACCACACCCTCTTATGGCGGAAAAGATGCTCCTACGGCAGAGGAAATACGCTATATGATAAAATATAATGCTTCCACACAGAACAGATGCGTTACGTTGAAAGATTACCAGTCAAGGATAGACCATATTCCGGCAAAGTTTGGCTGTCCTTTCAGGCATAGCGTAATCGAGGAAAACAATAAGATAGTAATATATACGCTTGGCCTTGACTATTTGGGGCATCTGACGAATTTCCTGGCAGAGACAGTCGCTGAAAATATAAAGCAATACCTTTCACAATATAGGATGATTAATGACTTCGTTGAAATCAAGTCGGGCAAGATTATCAATCTTTCTTTCATTTTAAGTGTCTATATCGACAAATCATATGATAAGTCAGAGGTTACAAAGAGAATTATTGACACCGTTTATGACTATATGGACATCAGAAGGCATTTGATGGGTGAAGACATATTCATTGGAGACTTACAGAAGGAATTATCCAAGTTAGACGGCGTGATTAACCTTGTGAGACTCAGGATATTCAACAAGGTGGGTAACGGATATTCGGAAGACGCAACCACGCAGCCTTTGGTGGATACCACTAACTGTAACTATGACGAATATGATGATTATGACCAAGAAGAATTGGTGGATGATGAAATTGACCTGCTAAAAAGTGACTATATGCTCTTCAGTGAAGCAAATAGCATGTTTGAAATCAAAAACAAAAACTCAGATATTAAGGTTATTGTCAAAACAAGGAATTAAAGGGTACAAGACGCTTCTTAAACTGTATATGGCACAACAAATATGGGATAATCTCAAAATTGGCTTATCCCTTTTTTATTTACGCAACTTTCCCTACCCAATAGTAATAGTTACTTTTTTTACTATTTTATATTGAATAAATCAAGATAAAACCTTATTTTTATGTAAGCATATATAAAAGGTAATAATGTAAGTAATGGGATGTAATTGTGGTAAAAACAAGATAAGGGAAATCAATCAGAAATATGGTGATGGCAATGATGGGGATAAAAAGGTCAGCCCATTAGCCAAAATACTTGATTTCATGATGCAAATTGCTTTTGGAATTTTATGCGGTGCGATAATTATTGTTATGGTAATTCCTATGTTAATTTATATCGTATTCTGTTTAATGTTTGGAAAAGACGCATCTTTCAGGATAAGGAATTTGGATAAATATTGGAATAACAAATAATGTAATATTGTTTAATGGAGGACACAAACAGAGTATATAGAATTAGAACCGCAGTTGGCGAGGATGCGCCAAATGTAATACATGTACCGCTTAATCAGTCTTATGATATGTTTGAGATACTTAGCTTGAAGTTAAATCAGACTAATGCATATAAGACATATGAAAGTGACTATGGCGTTATTGTCGGTCGTGTTGCGGCAAACGGCGGTTTTGGCGTTCCTAATGCCAAGGTAAGTATTTTCATTAATGTCGGTGATGATGATAGTCTGAAAAGCAGGCTTCTGTATAATTTTTCTTCTGTCTCAAGTACGGATAATGACGGTGTGAGGTATAACCTTTTACCTGATTATGTTGATGATGCATGCCACCAAGATGTGGGTACTTTCCCAAACAAGAGGCTTGTGCTTGACAACAAGGATGAGATAGAGATATTCGACAAATATTGGAAATATACGACAACTACAAACCATGCCGGTGACTATATGCTTTTTGGTATTCCGACCGGTTCACAAGAATTGCACGTTGACGTTGATTTAAGTGATTGCGGCATATTGTCCCAGCGTCCGCGTGACATGATTGGCAAGGGCTATAATGCCAATATGTTTGAAAGCCCAAATAAATTCAAGACTTCGACAAACCTGAACTCACTTGCGCAAATCATATCGCAAGACAGGGGTATTTATGTTTACCCATATTGGGGTGATGTAAGTGAGACACCTGATAAGTTTGCAATTACAAGATGTGACATTAATCTTGAATATAAATTTGAAAGCTATGCAGTCTTTATCGGAAGCATCGTAACAGACAAGGGTTCAAACGCCATTGGGAAGAATTGTACTGGTACTGAGCAAAATGGCAAAATGTCAGACCTTATTGCGGGTGAAGGCAGTATTGAAATGATACGTAAGACCCTTGATGACAAGGTTGAAGAATTTCCGATAATGGGTAACAGGCTTATTGACGGCGATGGTGTCTGGTGTTATCAGATACCAATGAATCTGGATTATGTCACGACTGATGAATTTGGAAACTTAGTGCCAACGGATAATCCAGAAAAAGGTATTGCGACAAGAGCAAGGGTAAGGTTCAGGATATCATTGGATGAAAATCCGAATGACGCCACTGCGAGAAAAAGGGCAAGATATCTTGTCCCAAATAATCCAAGGATAGGTGACAAAGGGTTTGTTGACTCTAAAATGGTACCGGATTATGAGTTTGGCACTGCAACAAGGGAAGAATCGTTTTGTGACTTGTTTTGGAACAAGGTTTACAGTGTTAAGAACTACATCCCAAAATTACAGAAAAACAGTAAAGAGACAAACAGGAAGCATACAGGTATCAAGCTGATAAATCACTATGGGGATAACAATCCGATGCCATATAATGCGCTCACAATTAAGCTTTCGTTTACTTATAGGTTAATTTGTGTTATTGTAACTATATTCGTTTTGTTGGTTGGCTTTCTTAACAACCTGATTTCAATTTTAGGAGCAATTCCTTGTTGGCTTGCAGACGTGCAAATACCTATAATTAAGAAAAGGCCATTTAAAGGTGTCATGAAATATGTCCCTTCATGTATTGCCTTGAGTTCCGAATTTTGTGATGACGGTATAAATCCAAATATATATTATCCTGGTTGCGGAAAACCCTTTAGCTGCGTATGGTCGAGAAAAACATTGCCGGAGTGTCAGGAAGAGCAGGCAGGTGAGGCAAAGGAAGACCAAAAAAGATGTGTCAATAGTTCACATGACTTAAGGACTTGTATTGAAAACGAGTTGGCACAACAGAACGACGCCACTTCATTTAACTTCTACAACGATTGGGTGAACGGCGTGCTGTATGCACCTCTTTGGTATAGGAAAATAACACCCAAAAAGAGCTTTTTCTTCGGCTTGTTTAGGAGGTCGGCAAAGGATGAATGGTGCTCTGCCAACAAATACTTTGACAGTTTGCGAATAATGCAGGCGTGCTCTGTAATACGTGACAAGGAAGGTGCTGAATATCAGAATTTTGTCGGAAACAAAGTCAAGCCATATTATCATGAAAGTGATATAACTGAAGAATGCGACGACGGAGAATGTAACAAGTCCATAACAAATGTTACTGGAATGTATGGAGTTATCTTACCGAAAGAAACTATGTTAGGGCAAACAGCCTACTATTATAAACCGGTAGAATATGACCCGTCGCTCAAACAAAATGAGTATTTGGACGTGCCAAACAAGCCACAAGGCGAGATTAAGTTACTTTTTGCAACTGACATTATTCTTTTGGGCAGCTTGAATGACTGTGATTTAAACGGTGTGCCACAATTCTTCAAGTCGCTTGAAAGTACTACATATAATCTACCAAGTGATATTTTGTTCACTGACCACGAAATTGTGAACCAATTTGATGAAAACGGAAACTTCGTAGTAGCAGAATATACGGAGACCTCAGAAATGGCAGGATGCGATTGGGGCAACAATAATGAATATGGCAAACCTGATGGCGGTTTATTCTATAGTATTGGATGTTCGGACATTACTATGGAGGAAAAAAGCTGCATTAATCTGTCTCGTATATGCGAGTTTGGCGTGTCATTGGATGAGACAAAACAGGTTCCGAAGTTAGACCAAATAGAAGACTATGGGGATGATGCCTTTGAGGATTTGGTCACTGACGGCTTTGTGTCTTGGGATGAACTGTATAATTTTGACGAAAGAAGCATGTTTGCCACAATGAATGGCAACAGGCTTAAGACCAAGCTGAACACAAGGAATGGTTTAAAGGAATATGAATTCCGTTATCTCTATCCTGAAAACTTTGACGGCTCTTTAAAACATATAATGGAAGAAAGGACAAAGAGATATAACAGTGACGTAACATATAGGCATAATTATAAGCTTGAAGAGTTTAGCAGGGACTATTATATTTTCAGAATGGGTGACACCCCATATTTTTATGATGAAAACAGGGCATTTGCACGCTATGAAAACTCATTCTATTTCTATTTTGGACTAAAAGCCGGTAAGACGGCAATTGAAAAATTCAATTCAAAATATTTTGCTGAATGTACAAACGGTGATTCAATTGAGAGCCAGATAGGTGTCAACTACAAGCCAAACAATTGGTGCGGCGACAATGACGGATACCTTGCATTGGATTTCAGTAAAGTCTCAGCACCTTACGATTTGTTAGTCAATGGCGTTACTGATGGTGCATTCTCACTTCAAGTTGACGGCATAACGGATGAAAAAATCATTTTCATAAATGATGAAAGTTCGATACCGCAAACTCTTAATGATTACATACAAGCCAAAGGTATTGGAAACAGCGGGGTATATACATATTCAGATGAAAGCACTGCCGTTGTCATCCCAATGGTTGAAAATGGCAGTTATCAAGGCGTGTTAACCGACGCTGATGGTAATATAACCGAATTTAATTTCAATATAAAGAATGAACGTATAACATTTAAGGTTGACACACAGAATTTCAAGCAGCCAAACAATGTATTAGGGGATAATTATGATGCAATTGCAAGTAATACTGAAGGACTTGTAGATGAAAATACAAAACAAGTAACACGTGGCATTGGCGGTGTCATTACAATTCACGACGTCTATTTAAACGGTGAGAAAGTTGATGAATATAGGGCAGAAATTGTGCCTAAGAAGGGTTTAAGCGGATATAATGGCTCAGGCTTCAATAATAAGGGGTTACATGATGCCAGCATTATTAGCTATGACACAAGCAACGAGATATATGGCGTCGGATTACCAAAAGGCGACATTATATATACGATAACGCTTACGCAAACCTGTAACGGCGTTGATAGTGACAACGTTGTTAAAAGGGATGTCTATGTTTCAGAGCCGTTGCCGTTTAAGATGTATATTAATGATGTTGACTATGACCTGATAAAGAATTTCAACAAGATAGGAAACTCATATTCTGACGGATGGATACCAAGTGGCACTATCGCCAACAGAAGTGCAGAGTTACAAGATACTACCAACAGAAGTGTTATCTTCCAAAACAACCCTTGGTTTAATGTCGATAATGTTTGGTCTGATGCTGAGTTTAAGAAACTTTCGGCGTTGCTTCCGATTGAAGATATAGACACAAACAATCAAAGTGAAATAACTAATTTCATTAATCAAGTAAATTCAAAGTCACTTAACATTGTTAATCTTGGAGAAGCAGTTGAAAAGACAATTGCAAATCCCGGAGAAAAATGGACTGATTCTGAAGGTGTGGAACATACTGCAACCTCAGATGATATCGGAAGAGTGGTTTCGGATTATGTTGACTATGGCACTTTTACCTTGCAGGAATTGATTGACGAATTTACGAAGGTGTCCGTAGGTGGCGGCGTATATTATACTTGGGACGGCAACTATATTGTCAAGGACTATGACAATGAGACATTTTCGATAAATCCTAACGAGTATAACGCCGATAACATATATGATTTGGTAAACTTGGTAAATGGATTCATTGAAAAGGCCAATGCCGTAATAGGCTTAAGGGAAGAATTGCCATCGTTGGTCAAGAATGCGTTTTACCTGACTTGTCCGACTGAGAAGAAAAACATCATAGTCAGCGTCCAAACCTCTGACATGCCTTATCGTACAACCTTGGTCTATCAACAAGAGACCGCGGTTGAAAACGATGATAATGAGAATACGTTGACGACCAACAACATGACAATAAACTATGAAAGTATTGTCGAAGAAACCAACATTCCGACGATTACATATGCATGTAATGAAAAATTCGGCATAAAAGGTAGTCTCACGTATGAACCGGTTGTTGCACAAGTTAATGGCTATGATAAACACCCATATTATGTTGGTACGACGAATGATGCTCGTCTGACGATACCTAAAAAAACAAATGGTCAACATTTGGACACCAAAAAGAAAAATGAAATATGGGAAATAGACGAAAGTAACCAGTTAAGTGACTTATTTGATTTTCCGTTGATTGACAAGAGATTAAATATGAACTTTATTTCCTGGGCTTTCATGGACGACATACCATATTATAAAAAGATACTGTCATATGTAAATAAGGAAGACTATACGCAGACAATAACGATTGAAGAATACGGATTGTTGACTGAAGACCAAAAGGCAAATTATAGCCCTGTCTATGACAGGTCAACAGTCACCATGAATGGTTCGTTTGCCGCCAACGTCTTTAACGGTAACTTGACAAAAAATAAATTTGATGAACAGACATTATGCGGCCTCACTTTGAAATTGTCCGAAAACTTAATCAGAAATCAGCAAACCTATGTTGAAAAACGTATAATACTTGGTTATGAGGGCGATGAAATGTTGGATGGCATGATAGGTTTCACCAAATATATTGTTGATGAAAGCTATACGGATGATGTTACGCAATATGCACCAATGCTTCCGATACAAACTGAAATTGCACTGACTGACGTAAATAATTGTGGCATATCAGATACGATTTATGGCAATATGAGGATTGAACTGACTGAAAATTCAGTCAATAACTGTATTACCGGTGAAAAGATACTTGAAGTACAGGCAGTTAATGCAAGCAGCTTAGTATATTATTCTGTCATAACATTGGATAATGGTGCTGTATACCCATTGAACTATGCTGAGAAAAATGAAGACAATATATTCAAGTTAAATCGGGTTATCAGGGATAACTATGCCATTGGCAGGGAATACAACCTATTCTCTTATAAAATGGTCTCTGACTATTTCAGGGACGGTGATGACAGGATTGTAGACGAAAGGTTTGATACAGTACTTCAGATACAAGACAGTAATGGCAGCATCAGACGTATCACAAGTGAAGGATATGGTACGACCGGCTATTTTACAAGTGGGGAATATGCCCCCGTCTATATTGTCGGCGAGACTGACAATCATTGCCGTGCCATTTCACCTGTATATGATTATTCATATGTCGGTGCTTTGATAAAATTTGGCATACTTGAAAGAAAAGAAGTGGAAATAACTAACGGAAGTTCCTCTGAAGGCGATAGTGACGAAAGCAGTGACGAGCCGACGTATACAGTACTTGACCCCATAAAAGATTACAAATTTGGCATTGCTGTCAAAAAAGGACATTATTACCTTGATAATTACAAATACAAATTATATGGTACTTGTAGGCTTGATAGCGTAAACACGATTGAGGTAAGGGAAGAAACGATGAATGATTCCGGACAATTTCTTTTCTCAACGATTACCGAAGTTGTCTATAATATCTTAAAGTCCAAGTTTAAATCAGGACTATTCACAAAAGTACTGCTTATTAATGACACTCAAGTCACAGCAGTTGATTATACCGGTTTGAAACATATATGCGGTATCAGCATTGATGATTTAGACAATGCAGAAACCACGTGGTATACCTATATATGGAATGCAAACATGCCAAAGGATGAAGATAAGCAGGAATATCAGCCAAGTATCGAAAACGGCGGCATATTATATAAGGATGAATATCTTGGATATATTGAATTTGTCTATGAAAAAAATGAAACAATTGACCCGATGCGATGCGAAATGGGTGAGGTGCTTAAATATCCATTCTTGGGGTGGACGGAAAACAAACCGGACAGAAACGGACCGTTTGTTGATTTTACCGGCGACAATTTGATTGCAAAGGAAAGCAAGGTATATTTTGGCAATTGGAAGACACCGTTACCAATGTTAATCGTACATTATTATGATTATGACGGTATTACTTCGGTCTGTGACGATGCTGAGGTTGAAAAGGGCCAGCAAACGTCACCTTGTGAAGAATATGAAAATGAGACATGGATTAATATGAATACTGACGAAATAGCGGTATTCCCATATACGGTAACTGAAGAAATCAGTTTCAAGATTTTCAAATACGTTGTTCATTTCCGTGAAAATGAAGAGACAGAGGAAGATATGGACACACAATATATATCTCCTGGTGGCAAGGTCACGCCAAAAGAGGAATACAGCCAATATGGATGGTATCTTTTTGGTGATGAAACCAAGGAAAGAATTGATTTTACAGAAGGCTATGTTGTCAATGAAGACACTATTTTTATTCTTCTTAGGCTTATTGGTGTTAAGTTCTATAATTATGATGACACTTTAATTACGGAAGAGACTATTGAAGAAGGAAAAGAAGTTAATGTACCTGAAGGCTATGAAGGAGAGGTATGGATAAATAAGGATACGGAAGAAGTCGTTGATTTCCCATATGAAATAACAGAGGAAACGAACTTTAAGGTAAAGAGATATGTTGTTACATTCCGTAATAGCTCTGATACCGAAGATATGGACGTACAATATGTAATACCTCACAGCAAAGTAACACCAAGGGGAGAGTGTGCCGATAGGAGCTGGTATCTTTCTACTGACGTTAACAAGGAAAAGATAGACTTTGACGTGCATACGGTAGAAAATGACGAGAAACTCATTTGCTTCGAAAAAATGATTGTGCACTTCCGTAATTATGACAATGCTCCAATCGCAGATATTGAGGTAGAAGCAGGACATACGGCCACAGCACCTTCCGGTTATGAAAATGAAATATGGATTGATGTGACGGATTCCGATAACGAGGTGAGAGTGGATGATTTGTCAACTTACATAATCAATCGTGAGACATATCTTAAGCTTCTTAGGTATACTGTTTACTTTGAAAATATGGATGGAGAAGAGATTTTCAGCAGGCAATATGTAAAAGAAGGCGGTTTTGCACAATCGCATGAAGGCGAGTGGTATGTTGGTAATGTCGAAAATGTCGTTGATATTGCTACATATCCCATAACGCAAGATACGCACTTTGTACAATTGATTAAATATGCAATTAAATGGTATAGCAGCATAAATGACGTTAACCCGACAGTTGATAATGTTATCAAGGGCTATCCAATAACACCACATCAAGGTAATTGGGTTAAAAAAGAAGGCTCTGACGGCAACAAGGTTGACTTTACGGGCATGACGGCGACCGGTCCTATGGAATTCGTAAAGGCTTATAGTATCAGTTGGTATGATACTTATGATTCAACACCGACTGTTATATGGTATGCCGGTGGTGAGAGCATAAGTGCAAGAAATGGCTATAATTGGTGTGACATACATGACAGTTTGAACACAAGGCCAATAATATTCCCATTCAACATTGACAGTGATAAATCATATGTAAGGATATTTAATATTAAGTGGTATGAAAGTATAAATGATACGAATCCTTATGAAGAGTGGATAAAGAGTGGCGTTATTATCGGTGGCCGTGACGGCGACTGGTGCATCAAGGAAGACCCGACGCACAAAAAGGTCATATTCGGCGAAATGACTGCAACTGATGACATGAATTTCATTAGGTTATATACTGTTAAATGGTATGAAAATGAAGAAGATGAGCCACAAGAAGAGATATATGTCGGAGGCAGTCATATAAATGGGCGTGAAGGCGAATGGTACGAAAAGGGTGATGAGCACCGGGAAGTTGTTAATTTTGAGGATACTTATGCAACTAAAAATTGGCAATTTGTAAAATTAGTGAAATATACCGTTATATGGTATAGGGATGAATAATTAAATGATTGTTGTTTATATTGATTTATGGCAAGTGGCAAAATATTTGAAGAAAAAGTAATTCGTGGCGAGAAGGCGAAATACCCTTTTACACCCGAATATACCGAACCGACAAAAGAAGGTTATTTATTCAAGGGATGGAAGTTTAATAACACCGTATATGGACCGGATGATTATGCTGACGAAGAGCATAATCCTTTCGGTCCGATTACGGAGGAAACGCCTAAAAACAGTCAAGGCGAGGTTGAAATTTTTGCACAATGGGAAGGCTTTCAAGTTAAGTGTGAGACAAATCATATGACCATTAACGGAAGCGGCGATGAAGAAACGGAATTAACTGAAATTTATTTTTATGCCCAAACCGAAAGTGGCGATAAAATAGTGGATGGTGTTACATTGGAATCTGTAAGCCTTGATGAAGGTCTCTATCCAATTATTTTTGAAGATAGGGGACGTGCGGTTGAAGAAGAAAGAAACATACAAAGATTAAAGGCAAATATCAATGATATGCCGTTTACGAAACGTTATTCCAAATATAAATCAAAATATAAAAACGTATATTCAGACGTCATACAAATTGAGCAATTTGGTAATGAGGAAATTGTAACGCCGCCATTTGACTATATGACATTTACATATACATGGGGTGAGGATAATGGTAAAGACCTTGATAGTGCGACAACCATTGATATTAGCTATAATGGACTTAATGAAAAATATGTTGGATATGGCGGAGACAGTAGTGATAATATGAAACAATACATTGAACATGGTGGCGATAATACGCAATCAGGCGATGAGGGGTCTCGTATTAACTTTAAAAAACTTATTAATGATGCATCTGATGCACTTGAAGGCTTAACGACAATCAATGTTGATATTTATGCAAATTGGTACATGAGTAAGAACAGAGAAAATCCTAAAATGAATTTTAACTTTAAAACGTATACAAGTCCAGATGATACAGGCTTTCATAAAGAAGGCTATACTTTCGTGCCAAATCCCGGTACAGAACTTGCTTCAACACAAAATGTTAATGATATTAATGTTAATGCCTTTGGTACGGTAAATGCATTAAAGAGAAATGTAACGGAATTAAAAAAATGCTATACTAAAATAATAACTGTTGAATATAACATATATTCAAAGGTTGCGAGGGTTATACCGATTACAGATAGCATAGGGCTTGATGTCGGTACTTTGACGTTTGATTTTAACGGTAAAGCATATACAATTGGCAACATGATTTCGTGGAATGTAAATAATCTTGATGTTGTTTTCTTACCTTCAACTAATGAAAGCGGAACATTGACTTTTACCGATTTTTCACAAATAATAAACAATATAGACCACAAGCATTTTGATGTAAAGGAAGCTAGTATTGAAACGTATGCAAAATTTTTAGAAAATTATGAATTTGTTAATTCCGGCAATGATTTATTATTTAATTATACCATTAGTCAGGATAGGACAACAGATTTTTGTAATATAGCACTGAGTCTATATACAATAGACACTTTTAGCTATAAATTTAAAATGCAATTAGAAATGATTAATCCTTTAACACTCAGGTTTAATGAAAGAACATATACATTTGACGATATAGTACCTAATGTTGAAACTCAACTTGATGAAGTTTTGTTACCTTCAGATAATGAAAGCGGAACATTGACTTTTACCGATTTTTCACAAATAATAAATAAAAAAGAGTATAATCAATTTAACGTAGGGAATGTAAGCATTGATAATGACTTTTTAGAAAATTACGAACTTGTTAGTTCCGGTGATGATTTATTGTTTAATTATACCATTAATAAGAGCAGCACGGCAAATTCCTGTAATGTAACAGTGACTTTATATCCTCTATATGGTTATAACTATATCTTTAAATTCCAATTAAAAAAGCAAACAACATAAAGAAAGACACGATAAGAATATATGGCAAATATTATACATACAGAACAAGTAATGGAGGGTAAATACGCAAAATGGGCGTCTGAACCTGATTATGTAGAGCCGGTATGGACGGATGCAGAAGGTGTGCCAGACCCAAGTTATGAATTTATTGGATGGAAATATAATGGTGAAATTAAAAAACCACCCTATTCAGAAACAGATTTCGGACCAATATTTTCTCCAACAGATATTTTGGCATTGTGGTCTAGGATACGTGTTTTTTGTATTCCGGATAAAACATCCATTGGATATGAAGGCGGTCAGGTCAGAATAATGTACTATGCGGTGAATTCAGAAGTTGTTACGTCAAGTGATGTCGAAAAACAGCTTATTCCACCAAGAGTTAATCCAATACAATACAGCGTTGTTAGTGACGTTGAAGTTGCTGGACAATATAGGATGTGCACAATTAATATCGAAAGAAATACTTCCAATGAAGGAAAAAAACTATTGATTGCTGCCGCATATAAAGGCATATTATCCGATGTTGTCGAAATTTATCAGTCAAATCCAAGTGAAGTAATCATACCTGAGTGTGACTATTTTCATTTTTCATATTTTTGGGAAGATGTTGAGCATGGCGGTGGTGTTGACCTTGATTCATTAACTGTCATATATGTTGAAGATGAAGAAGGAAATAGGGTGGATAAAACGTTTACCGGTTTGGGTGTTGGCTATGGTAGCAGGTATTCATATTCAGTTTATTCTAAAAAAGCAAATCAATATGGCATTTTAGTAAATGATAAATTATGTTTAAAACATGGCGGAGATTGTCGGTTGAGTGGTGATGAAACAGTTGTCTGTTGTCTGACAAATATTGTAAACACCGGTGAACTGAATAATTTGGAAAAAATCAAAATAAAAATTTATGCAAACTGGTATGGCGGTAAGACAGATGTAACAACAGGCGGCAACATGACAATAAGATGCAAGGCATATAAATCATTAAATGAAACACCAGATTTCGAAAAAGACATTAAAGTAGAAACAATAGAAGAAGAATTGGATAGTGGCGTTGTCTATCATGACCGTTATTCGCCAAATTTGAAAAATTGTAAAGAAGTTTGGTCTTATGAAGCTAATTTCCATGTCAATGCATATGGTTTTACGAACGCATCTTGTCCAATTGAATGCGCCGGTGAAATATATAGTAATATAGGTACTGTTTCTTTTGCAAGCAACGGCAAGAATAAATCGTTCCAAGAAAGAGATGCCGATAACGGCGTAGACCTCAACTCTGGTGTCTATAATAAAAAGTATTTTGATGATGATGGAAATATGGATGGAGAGATAAAAATAGACAAACAAGATACCAGTGAGCACTTAATAAAAGGTTTTTATTTTAATTATTGGAAACAGGACATATTTGTATATACAAACGAAGAAGACAGTATTAATATCTATTTGGATAAAGATAGCAATACTGAACTTGGACTTACAGAAAGTTATAGGTTTATAATAGATTCAACAAAATTAGGAAAAGAGTTTGGCGTCGAAGAAACAAAATTGTTTAGTAAATTTAAAGTTGAAAAGAGAAGTGACGGTAAATTAAATATAACATTTAAGTTAATACCTAACGTCGGGAAAAACAGAACGATTTACATAGAGGTCACAAAGCATTTTGAAACTTGTACGCCGAAAGAGATAAAATATAACAATATATATAGAATCCGTCAATAGTCAATGCAAGAAGAGAGAATTAGGTTAACAAGTACTGATTCAGCAAATTCAGTAAATAGGAATGCTTTTGTTGATGTTGAGATACAGCATCACACAAAGGTATTCCCATTCCCTTCAGTCAGTAATACAATTGACCAAAGGGAATTGTTTGAACAAGAGCGTGAAAACTCCAAGTTATACAGGTTGATTTTGACAATCAACCCATATTGTACAAACGTACTGTTTAATGCCGTTAGTGAAATTGTCAAGAATGAGGGTACTGACAAGCCAAGTGACTTGATTATTGCCACTGCTGACGGTCAGTATAGTGCAAACGGCAGTTCTGCACTAAACGACATAACAAATATCAGGATGATACGTAACACTATGTATTCAAATCAACATTATGATTTTAAGTATCATTGTGGATATGATATATTCAATAATCATATATTACGTAATCAATCGTTTAAATTAGTTAACCCTCTTAAGCAAACGACAAGTTTCAAATATCAGAATACAAGCGGCCTAAATAAATCAGAAGTAGAGTTGAATTACAATACTATTGAGGATATCATGAGGTATGCTGATGGTACTGAGGTTGTATTAAAAAGACGCACAAGCGTTAAGGAAATACAAGGCGTTAACAGTAGTCCATCACAGAATTGGGCAAGACATTTGTATTTAAAAGACGATATATTGAGTTTTGCCGACAGTATTAATGCAAACCTAAGTGAAGTAAACGGATGGTTTGGATTTTATAACCGTTCCTCAATACCGGCTTGTGACTTTAACACCGAAACAAAGAAATGGGATGACATGAATATCGCCAAGATATTTGACGGAAAATATTTTGACGGGACGCAGGAACAAGAGCATATGTCCTGTGAATTTATTGAATTATATCCTGACAGCAGCTTATATTCATTCAATCCGAAATATAATTTACTACAAAACAGAGAGGAACAGAATTGGGATATATGCATTACATATCCATATAAAAGTTTCGGACTGAACTACGATAATGAAGAAGAAAGGGGCAAGTTATTGATTAACGGCAGCTTAAAAACGGAAGAAGGTAAAGAAGCACAATATTTCAATGCATTACTTTTAGCCGATTACAAGCAGTCAAAGGGAAGTTCAGGACAAGATATCTTAATATTCAGAAGCTATGTTAAGCATAATCTTAAACGTGGTGACAAATTCAAGTTATATTACAAGACCGGTGACGGCAAAAGCCAAGGTGATTTCACTGAAATCGAGGACAGGGTTTTTGAAGTCGTAAATACCGGAAATATTAATCAGGAATATTTGGACTATTATTTCTATATTAATGATGTCAATGACATAAAGCAAATATTGGGGTTGGATACCAATGAGAATATCCCGGAACATAGTTATGCTTTCCGTTTTGCAAAAGTCATTAATGACAGGAATTGTAAATATTATTTCAGAAAATTCAGAAAGCTCCCAAATTTCAAGTTCAAGAGGGAAGAGTTGACCGATGACGTACTTGTGGACGAGAAAAAGTTTGAGGAATATATAACAAAGAATTGCAGGAAAACCTCAAATTCTGAAATGCTGCCATTTAATAAGGAACAATATCCACTTGCATTTTCCAGAACCATATATAACGATGCAAACACGCAAATAGTTTTTACGGATTCATTAGACCTTAGTATTTTGACGGATAATCTCGGAAGACCTCTTACTGAATTATTTGTTACAATCATGAAAAGGAATAAAGGCCATGACATTTGGTATAAGAAAACAAAAACAGAGAATGAATTAAGGAAAATTGAGTTTTCACACTGTTTTGGCAATGTAACAAGCGGTTTGGTGGTTCATGGTGAATGGAGTGACGACGATACTACCAGAGACATAAGAAAAGACATAGGTGACTGTTGTCTGATAACAAACACTGATGGTACTTCGCTTGACGAAAATATTACAATCGAAGACAAAAACCATGACATTGTTTTCGGTGACGTTGTTGAATTAGACACGTATAATATGAAAGAAACCGTGTTATCTGATGTCCATTTCAGGTTTAACACAGAGCAAAGAGAGCATGATTTCAAAGAGGATGAGCTGCAATGTAATAAAATGGTTTTTGATGAGATAACCGGTGACGATTATGACTATGATTATTATAATGAGCATAATAACAAGTCAGGCTGGCATTGTGAGCATAATGATTGTGATGATATAAATGAAGAAGCAGGTGTCGGAAAGACAACATATCGTCCGGAGGGTTATCACTATAAGGCACACTATCCGATTAAGGTAAGGGAATTTGGTTCTCTCCATCAAGCGTCGCATAAGGACATGAGGATAGCACAATGTAGGCCAAAGCAAGCAAACGGCATGTTTATTGAAGTAGTATCTTCGATAAGAAGTGGCGTCAATGGTGGCGACATGGTTTATCTGTGTGACGATGCGACAGATGACATGATACCTTTAACAGTTAACACGGTACAGAGTAACGTCCGTTTCTTATTAAATCCAATGAAGCCGACTGACGATAACTACAAAAACGTTTTTGAAATAGTACAAGGTTTGTTATACTCTGAGCAAACAATAAACGAAGGTGAGAGATGGATTGATGAAGACGGAAATGAAAACATTGCAGAAAAAGCCATGACAGTAAACGATTATGGAAAACCGAAATATGTTTTGAGGCTGAAAAATGACATGATACCAAGTTATGCATATAAAGTTGCGACAAATGTATATATATGGCGAGATGTCCTTAATGTCGGTCATAAAGATACAGTTGAACTAAAAGAATATCCGTTTGCCAATGGTCATTTCTATATCAATAAGGAAATCAGCTTCTTTTTGGAAAGGCAAGACCCATTTGGATATGGTGGACTTTATTTAAAGGAAAAAACACCTATTGACGCATTTGGAAATATCAGGAAAACGTCTAATTATGAATATAAAGATGAAAAAGATAGAGTATGTTAAAATACGTAGTAAATACGAGAAAATTAAATAAGACTTATGTAAAGATACCAGTTGAAAAAATTACCTTTGTTGATTTCGTCAGCCTTAAAGATGAAGAAACGGGAGAAACAATAGAATATGACGGAACTAATAAAGATAAGTTAATGGTTATTTGCGAGTGTGCTGACATCGATGGCATCATAAATGGCAGCTTTGTCAGTACTGTCAACACTTTGTATCTTAACTATGACACTTCTGATACTTTATATCAAGATAAATTTACTTTTGTCCAAGATTATCAGATAACCGGTGTTAATAAGGGAAATAAAAGTTTCTCTTTCTATATAGACAAAAATTACCAATTGTCAGCAAACAGGATTACAAGCAGTAAAAACTACGGAACTGACGTTGAAGACAACAAGGATAATGTTTTTATATATTTTGATGAATATCACTATTTTGATGTTGTAAATAATTCTGCTTCTGACAGTGAGACAGAAACAACCCACAGAGAAGCACCGATTTTTTTTAGGTATGTTAATGCGCAAGGCGAAATAGTCAAAACCCAGGTGATTTTTAAATACTATGCACCAAATGTACTGGTGGCTTCTTACGATGATTTTGGCACTGATGAACAGAAAAGGCTATATGAGCTTATTTTTAAGGTAAAAATAGGCGAAGGTACTGAAAATGTCTTGGAAGGTGATTTAGGGGGTATTGACATATATAGGGAAAACTTCTTGTTTGGCGAAAAGACGAACTATGAATTTAGTTTTGAGAGAGCTACAGTACATTTAAGCATACCGATTGTAAACACTTTTGAAGCAAACTTGCAGCAAACAGAACTATTGACTGAACATTTTGTTGAAAAGGAAAAGAAAAAGGCCATTAATGCCATAACAGACATTGAAAAAGACGTATATTATCCTTGTATTTCAAATGCTAAAAAAAATAATTTTACTGACGTATATACAATTAAGTTCAATCTTCATTTCAGGGAACACAGGGATAATGAGTGGATTGTCGAAAATGATAGTCTTTGGAATGGCATTAAACAAGATATCGAGTACGTCAAAGGAAGCGACGAAACAGTCAAAATAACGGAAGAGGCATATAATGCCTTGAATGAAGAAGAAAAGTCCAAATATGTAAGAAGGGCTGTAGAGGCTACGGCAGAGATAGCAAAAGTAACAATTAGTGGTAGTGAGAAGGCTTTGACAAGGGATGATTCCTCTGACTTATTAACTTTTCTAAACTTTACGAATGATGATGTCTATTATCAGAAAAACAAACTTAAAAAATCGTTTTTACGCTTGCTGTATTTTGATTCAATAAATCCCGGTAATCAGAACTTGATAGGGTATTCAGTAATATTCTTTGACACAGGCGACATGTTCGCAAAATATGTAAAATATATTGAAGAAGATAAATGTTACTCTGTTGGTGCTGATAAGAAATCTTTCGGAAAGTATAAGGAAACAGGAACTTATAAGACAGGTATCAGGGTTGACAGGGACATAGACGGCGATGACACAATAAGATTGGGGTCTCAGTTTATCGTGCGCAGTAAAAGTACTTCAAAGGCATCCAGTGAAGGCTTTTATATATACATTTGGAAAGATAACAGTTCCCCATTACCGCAAGACTTATATATGAAGGTTGAGTTCAACCATGCCGGTTTTGGACGAACAGTTCCGTTTATGCTGCCATACTGGGATAAAAAGAAATGGAACGATACCAAAAAGGGCATCAAGACACTTCAGCAGATTATTGATGATTGGAACGACGTCAAGCAACTTCAACACGGAAAAGTTGTTTGGGCGAATGGTACTGACGGACACTACGGAATAAGGCAATACACGAAATTCTCATATATACATTTAAAATATCAATATGATAAGGTAAATGACAGACATATATACTATCTTGACCCGGATACTTATGATACAAGTGTTACAAAACAAGATAAAAATGAGATTGTAATAAATTTATATGAAGCAAAGGTAGAATGAAGACGATTGAATATAAAGTGTCATATGAAAAGATGATTTCAAGATTACCAGGCTTGTTTGCTTATTTGGAGAGTGACGAGTTTGGTAATATGGTATTACATAAAGCCACCGACAGCATGGATGGATGCTGGGGCAAAATCGTTGAAAACATTAAATTGCCAGATGGTATTAATCTTAAGGAAATCCTGTATGAGGGTGAAACATATTCGTTTAGGACAATCATTGACTATTATTATCAATATAGGGAAGAATTAGGTGAAGACGATGGCTTTGTGGTTTTTATTGAAAAGGCAATAGGAAAAGAAGTTGTTCCGGATGATGTAAAGGGGTCTGCAACGCCAAAGTATGTATATCTTTCTAACGTGAAAAGTCTTTATAACCAACTTGTAAAGATGGATAAACAATGCGAGTTTTACAACCGTAATTTAAAAGCCGGATTGACCGATAAGGATAAGCATTTATGTTGTTTATGCGAAAGATATGATAATTTGGGTGGCGATGGTTTTAAAGAATATGTAGGCAGGTTGATACCGAAAGCAGAACAGATTGCAAATGAATATTTCAATTATGCAAAAGAGGCAGAAACCGAAGAAAAAGGCATGACGCTAGATTTCTTTGCCGACTTATCTTCAACTTATCAAGATTATGGCATAATGTCTGTATATGCGCCACAATGGATTCCTTGCAAGAGGTATTATGACGGTGATAAAGTTATGTTTAATGATGAATTATATATTTGTGTCAAAGAAAATACAGGTGTCTTTGATGAGAAATTATTGACCGTTGTGTTTGCTGAGATTAATGAAAATAATGAAAGGATTTTTGCAAAATATAGTGATTTTAATTCATTTAAGGATATTTTGAATGACGAGGCAAAGACAGAATATAACAAATCGCGGATTGTTGCTTTTAATAGCGATGGTTCGAGACCTGATGATATCAATCAGGACAATTTACCATTTGTAATTGAATCGACAACAAATTCAAAACTTCCGGATTTGCATAGGTTTGTCACGTATTATAATGATGATGGCGTCGCAGAAAGACCGTCAGAGGGATATGACTGGCTTTTCTATTATAGGGTTGGTACGATACTTAACATAAGGACGATAAATGATGACTTGGGAAACATATTATCACACTCACTCCCACAAGATGAAAACGGAAATAAAAAAGCAGCAACGAGAGAAACTGATTTAATGGCATATGGTGATGTCATAGAAAACATAACATATGATACAGAAAACCATAAAATAAAATTTACCTATAGAATAGGTGTTCATTTAAATGCAAATGAACCACCAATAATAGTTACTGATGATGATGGTAATAAATTATACAATTGGAAAAATTTTGTCTGGGATGAAAATGATAAAATTGGTATAAAATATGAAGAAGAATATAATTATGAAGAAGAGGGTGATTTGGACAAATTAATCAAAGGTGAGTTTGCCATACAAATGGAAGATGGCATTCAGTCATTCAGTTTCAATGAGTATATAAATGGAAAATACGACAAAATGCTGACGACATACAAGTTTGAATTTATTACCATTAATAATTCTTTCAGTTATGATAAGGCAATAGCACATCAGAATGTAAACATAGTTTCTACATTAACAGATTTACAAGTATATAGAAAGGACTTTGATGAATTTTTCAATAGTCCGTTAATCAGGGAAGAATATCTGAATGGGATAACTTACAAGCCGACAAAGGATATTGATGTGCGAATAGAAAGAGGCTCTACTTCAGCATTTGATAAACATATTGCCTTTGGCGAGGTGAAGACATTGAATGACATGATTGATTACAAGAACGGTTCATTCTTTATATTAACAGAGGGATAAAATCAAAATAAACAGTATACAATATGAAGTTAAAAATAACAGAAAGCCAATTAAGCAAGATGAACGAAGAAATGGGTATATTCCATACTCCTGCCGCACCTTTGGGCCAGAGATGGCACAATGAGAGGTCCGCATTAAAGAAATATCTTGTAAATTACGGAAAGACGATGATTTCAAAAGAAAACGGAAAAGAATATAAAACTATTTTGGACACGTTTATTTCAAATTTGCTGGGTATAAATTATTGTATCTGTATACAATGGGATTCAATGACAAATATTCCTGGGGAGATTATTTATGTAAGGGCATATGACAAATTTGCCCAAAAACCATGATATAGGTTGATTATAACCTTTAAAATGACTAAATTTTATAATAAGATTATCAATAAGAAAACCAATGAACAATACATATGGTAATGTAAAAACTGCCGTAATAAACCCGATTAAGGATGTAGAAATTTTTTATCATTACAGGCCAACGTTAAATAGTGATGACACAAGTTACAGGGACTTCCATAAAATTAAGGATGTCGCTTCTGTGTTTACGACGACGAACATTTCAGAGGATGCGAAAAATTCCTCAGACGAACCGTTTCCTGACACAATATTGCCTGGAATGTATAATCTTTCATTACCGGTCAGTATTTTCGGTAGAAAGGGCTTTTATACGGTATTCATAAGACCAAGGGAAATTTATTGCACTATCAAGGATATAGGTGCTTTGGGTGCATATCCGGACATTAGTGGCATTATTCTTGACATGAATGACATTAATGAAGACCGAAGCTTGTTTGGCAGTGATAATCTTACGGGATATAGGGTTGAATATTTGCAATATGAGGATAATGGTATAAGAAGACAAGACTATTACAGACTTGTTACAAGCTGTAACTTTGCAGAGCCTATTACGCAGAACCTGACTTCGGCGAACACTAATTCGAATGCCTACCGTTTTAATGAGAGCGGAACGTTATCATTTATAACACTTACGCCAAGCATAGGACCGAGCTTCAAGGCTAATGCAAATCCTTACATAGGCAGTCCGAATCAGCGCATAATTATCTCAAATACAAAGTTTGACCCCGTTTGCATCAGAATAGAGATATGCGAAAATGATTTTGACACACTTGCAACGTCAATTGACGGCAATCAGATTAGGGCTTTGGATAATGGCTTGCTTACGACATATAACAAAGACTATGAAATTTATAAGCAATGGGAATTCTATACATTGAAAGACAACTACAACAGTAATGTCAAATATGAAGTCAAGAGAGAGAGAATCGACAACATTGACAATACAGCAGACGCTAATGTCATTTTTACGCAATAATGAGATGATTTAGACAATTCAGATAATGGCAAAATTTATTAAACATAACAGTAACTACATAAAAACGACAAGACATCAATTTCTCAAAGGAGGTTCGTCTATCTTTGAAAGGGATTGGGTAACAGTCGGCAGTCAACTTAACTTTGGACCGGGCAAAATACCATATTACAATAATGGTAATTTTATCTTCACGACAAGCCCCATACCAAATTATCAGAAAAAGTATAAGAGCGGTGTTACGGTTGGGACATGGACTTACGAAGATGTAATGGACGCAAGCTCAAAGGTCAACCAAATTCATTTTGATGAGTATACTGAGGACATACGTAGTTACGCATATTATGGTTCCTGTGTTGAATTGGTACGGACAACGATAGAAAACATTATTAATACTTTCCCAGGAAACATAACAGTTTCTGACGAAGATTTGGGCGTTATCAAGAATGTTGAAAAATTTGTTTGTGGCGGGGAAGAGTCACAAGAGGTATATGAAAGGGTTAAGAAAAATGATAAATTGTGTTTTACCTTGAATAATCCCTTTGACATTAACATATATCTTAAAGACGTACAATTGACCCAATATGATAATGAGTTGCGATATCTGACATATTCTTATGGCAAATATCAAATTAGTACGGATGGTGGCAGTTCTTTTAGCGATATTGAAAACTATGAGGTTGTGATGCGTAAAATGTATGAAAAGGTAGCACCACCTTGTATTGAAACTGTTAAAAACTATGTTACAACGGTTACATTGGACAAAGATGAAAGTACTTCAGTTTCGTTACCCGTTGGAAGCTACTTTATTGAGATAAATGGCGAAAAAAAGAATAATTGGGAAAGACCGTGTTATGACAAGGGTGAAAGCACTGTTTTTACAATAGACAATAGCGCAACAAACATTGCATATGATTCAGAAAGTGGAGAAATCAAACTTACGTTATCAAGCGGAAGCGAAAAATCAGTGTATACGTCAAGTGAAGACAAAGTTACGATTTCTTTTTATTTAGAAGAAAAGATAGAACGTGTCTATAAGTATTACCAAATGTTCGATGATGTTCAGTATGAACAAACATTTAAGGCACAAGGTTGGGTAGAAAGCACTTGTATAATGGATTTTTGGCTTCCTGACAGCGTTTTCTTAAACAGATGTGATGAATATCAAACAAACATCCTTTACAGCGAAATAAGCGGAATTGGTGAAAATCAACCCGTTTATACTGTTACAATTAATGGCAATATCAAAATTGAAGGATATATCTTTGACAGACAAGTCATACCTTTGGTTGTATCTGATTATCAAAACATGGTTATACAGCCAAAAGAAGAAATCATTGAAGAATATTTCAGAAATTTAAAGGGTTTTGAGAAACAAATACTGACAAGAAAGACGAAACCGTTATATACCAATTATTTTATAACACCGATTGAATATGATTTAGGCTTCTTATATTATAAGCGTACCTATACATGGCCTTCAAATGGCTATTGTATTGACATAACGTCACCTCTTTACTTGGATTTTGTGTCAAAGTTAGGAAATCTGGCAGCATTATATGATGAATTATGGACTGACAATTTATGGAGAAGGATGACGCATGAGGCAATCAAGAATTATGATTGGACTTATACAAGAGAATTTTCTGAAGGTGAAGAGGAAGACAATGTTAATGGTGGCGAGAGAATGCACAAAGTAATTAACATTATCGGACGTGTCTTTGATGATATTAAGCTATCAATTGATACTATTAAGAGAAACAACACACTGACATATAATGGTGACAGAAACATGCCAAATGCGTTAATCAGTGACAAGTTGGAGCTAAAAGGGTGGGACATTTATTCAACAATACCAAATTATGAAAATGAAGACGGCATAATTGTTTCCGCAAGTGAGGAAACCATAACACAAGAGGTACTTAATAAGGTCAAAAATGATGTGGAGGTCAATAATAGGAAAATTTATCCTGATAAATGGTATCCGACTTCTAATCCTGACAAAATTACGTTTGCCGATGTTGATATTGAATTTATGCGCAGGCTTTTAATGTCAACAAAGAGAATATGGCAGACAAAAGGCACAAGGCATTCAATTGATATGGTGATGGGAATGTTCGGATATGGCAATATGGACGAAGAGCATCCAAATTATACTATTAAGGAAACATACAGGACAGTAACGCCAAAAGAATATGGCGAAGAGGAAACCGGCTTTGGTGATACCATTGTCAGGCTGAATGCTTCAAAGACTAATGATTTACTATATGATGAGGATGCAAGCGGTATTCCGGTTGGTTCATTTGCCATATTTGAAAAAAATGCACGAACAGGAAAACAAGAGCCAACAACATACCTTATACCGTTTTACGACCAAGGAAAAATATATGACGGAAATCTCTATTTCCAAACAAAAGGCGGGTGGTGCTATCATAAAGATGGCGAAGAAACAGAGGTTGACATATCAAAATGGACTGAAACTTTATCTTATCTGCATGTTGTCTCACAAATCAGTGATTTATTAAACGTCCATCCAAATAGTGTCAAAAACGGTGACATTTATTATGTCGTAAATGTCAATGATTATATGGAATATGCGGAAACTGCTGACTATACGCTTTATAGTCATTTCTTTGTCTTAGAAGATGATTATAACCCAGAATCATTCTCTTCATGGACGAATATCAATTTGGATGAAAATTTCTATGAGGAAAGTGCTGATTTTTCGGAAGAAGATGCAGCAAAATATACAGAATATTCAAAGAAAGCAAATTATCTTGACAGCATTGTACCATATAACATAGGCAATAACCCGCACGTTGGCTATGGAAAATATGATATGGGCGATGAATTTTTCGAATATATGAAACAACCTTTCAAATATTCTTTTGACGGGCATAACAATTTCGAGACAATTGAAGATTTACAAGAGGCAGAAGGAATAAGTTTTGAAGATTTAAGCGATAATATCTTTAAAGATAAGATAGAAGATAAAATTCAGATAATTGCAGATTCTGAAGATTTGAACGAAATAACCGTTTCTTCATATGGTGGTAAGAAAGACCTTAAATACAAGGAATACAAGTTAGAAAAAATTAAGGATATGATTAAGACTAACTACTATCTTAACAGTAAGGTCATATACTTAAAAAACGAAATTAATAATAATGAATATAAGAAATATTTCTTAAATGTCATTATCAAATACCTTATGCAGGTAATACCTTCAACGGCAATTTTCGTTTTGGAGAACTTTGCACCGAATGATGACGAAGGCGAAGATAAGTCAAAGAAGCACAGGGTGCATTTCCTTGACACGGATGGTACTCATTTACATTCCGAACTGGTTGAGGATGGGCAAAGTGTTGATTGTTACGGTGGTAATGACTATTATGTAAGAGATGATTCAAACAAGGAAAAGGTGTCTTGTCCCTATGGGCCGATTAAGTCTGAAACATGGCTTGTTAAGTGGACACCACCAATAGTTTATTATACTGTTACTTTCTATGATACGGATGGTACTTCTGTATTATCTCAAAACACGCAAGTCAAGGAAAATGACAGTGTGGATAATTATGGCGGTTATGACTATTACCTTAAAGGTGATAGCACACAGACAAAGATTACGACTTGGCCTTACGAAATAACGGGAAACACCGATTTTGTTAAGTGGGTAGAACCAATAGTTTATTATACTGTTACTTTCTATGATACGGATGGTACGTCTGTATTAAATAGAACAAGCGTTGAAGAGAACCATACAATAAACAAGTATGGCGGTTATGACTATTACCTTAAAGGTGACAGTGCGCAGACAAAGATTACAGATTGGCCTTATAAAATAACAGGAAACACCGATTTTGTTAAGTGGGTAGAACCAACTGTATATTATGTTGTAAGTTTCTATGAGAATGAAAATGATACAACCCCATTATATACTGAACAAATTGAAAAAGGAAAAACCGTTGAAAGATATCAAGACAGTGAATGGTATTTAATGGGCGATGTGGATAAAAAGCCAGTTGATTTCCCATATGAAATAAATAAACCGACAAAATTCGTAAGGATTAAACAGTATACAGTCAGATGGGATAAGGAAGGCGAAATATTGGAAGCAATAGAACATAATGTTAGTTTTTAAAATATACTGGCGTAATGGAAAAATTTAGTGTTACTTGTGATGAATATACTTTAAATGGCGATACGTACCCATTAGGTGATGATAAAATTGTTGAGACGGATAGCAAAGAAACATACGCAACATTTAAGATTAAGTGTGACGGCGAAGAAGACAACGTCAGTTTCAACTTGGACTATTATGGTGAAGACGGGATGAAGGTTGAACAAAACCGCTCAAATGTTGAAATATATATTAAGGAAAATAAAACACCCTATGATAAATATTTCACGATAATTTGCACGCATGCCAATGATAGGACGGTTTATTTACAGATAGACATTAGACAAAAAGCAGAAGCATTCAAATTAGAGATTACAAGTGGTGCAAGTACGTTAACTGAAAACGTTTATACTGATGAGTTAAATAGTATAATTCTATCCAAATTTGACGGTAAGCATGATGATGAAAACTATAACTATTATGAAGAGCACGAATATAATGTTGACGTTGTGGGCGGCAGTAAGAAATATAGAGTTGAAACTATATTAAAATGCCACCCGGATGACGAAGATAATACCATTGTGTCATATTTACCATTTGACAACGGTTTTATACTGAATAAGTTTGATAATAAGTTCGTTATCAGAAACTACGGAAGGCCGTTTTTGAATGACAAGGACTATTATCTTATCAGATTTTGCCATGAAGATTACAGAGATATAAAAATGGAGCTTAAATTGACTTATTCGCAAATATTATCAGCAAAAAATACATCAAAGACAAGTGCAAAGAAGCGTGGCAGGAAAAAAATCAGCAAACAAAAAACATCAAGTAGTCATTTAACCACTCCGTTAAAAACAGAAGTTAAAAAAGAAAAAAAGATAGAAATAAAGTTTGTGGAAGATATTGGAGAGACATATAATATTACCGGTAAACAGGTTGGGATAGAATTACCATTTGAGGTATATGAAGACGAAAAGCCAAGTGACCTGTTAGTGAGGGCGCACGCTACGTCAAGTTGGTGCACGGCAAAAACTGACAGCAGTAATAGAAAGTTAATCCTTAACATCCTTAATGAACCTATATTAGACAGGATGTGTTATGTTAAAATTAGTGTCGTCAGTTATCCGGAAATATATTTGGGATTTATCTTAAAAAATACTTTACAAATTTAATAACTTTTCGGTGTCTTCTTTCACATCTTCATAAGATGTTATCTTGAACTTATAAATTTTATATTTATTAGTCACTTCATGAAGCTTATACTTATTTTTTTCCAAATCCCATATAAGAAACCCGTGTCCTGTTGTATTCTCTCCGCTGCTTTGTTGAAAAAGGCTTCCGGCATATACGATAGGCACGCCGTTTTTCTTTATTTCCTGATGCTTATGTATATGTCCTGCCATCACACAGTCACACTCTTTAAACACGTTGGTATCAATGCCGTTTTCAGATATTCTGCCTGCCTCAGTAACAGTACCTGCTATGTCACCATGATATAGTCCTATTATTTTACAATCGGGATATTTTTCCTTTAACCCATCAATATTTGGCTTTGCAAACTTGTCATATATTGAGTATAACGCCCATATAACATTGTCATCCTTGATATATCCACTTTTGTAATTTAACAGTTTGTCCGCATAAGTGATGTTTGGATATACGTCCTTTATGTCAAATGTCGGCGAAATGGAATCAATTCTGTTATGGTTGTTTTCCAACATATCATGATTACCGGCTATTATTATTGTCTTGCCAATTGCATTGAGATAATTTAACGTTTCATGAAACATTTTTTTGGCTTCATTTGTCGTCTTTATCTTATTGTGGAAAATATCACCGGCAATTACGATACGAAATTCTTCCTTATTATATTTTTTTGTTTCCTTTAATAATTCCGCAAGTCCTTGCTTAAGCATTTCCATGTAAGGTCTGTTTTCTTCAGAATTTGGAATATGTAAATCAGAAAGGTGAAATATTGTTGTAATCATAATTTAAAACGTTTTACTTGATTTTCTTGCACAAATATAGTACATTTATATCACACATCCAAAAAAAAAAAATAGAATGAAATGGAAAAAGAAGAAAATATAAGGATTATTTTGGGTATTGACATTTCAACGGCCTGTTTGGGCGTGTCATTGGCTAAATATGATGGCAAAGAAATTGAAATTCTGAAAATATCCCATGTTAAGCCGAAGATACCAAGAAAGATAAAGGGAACTGAAGCATTGTTTTTGAAGGCAAAACAATTCAAAGAAGAATTTATTGATAAATATAAGGATATTGGCTTGACAGACATTGTGATAGAAGAGCCTTTGCCAAACTCGCAGAACAATAACACCGTAACCACTCTTCTTAGGTTTAACGGGATGATTTCACAGTCAATATATGAAGCAACGGGAATTGTACCAAGATATATTTCCTCATATGATGCAAGAAAATATGCTTTTCCAGAATTAATGGCAATTAGGAAATTTAATAAAAAAGGGGAACAATATGATGCCAAAAAAATTGAGAAGGCTATAAAAAACAACGAATTGGTGTTGTATGGAGATTATCCGTTTAATTGCGAAAAAAAATACATAATTTGGAATAAGGTAAGCGAAATATTTCCAAACATACAATGGATTTTTAATAAAAAGAATGAATTAGTTACAGAAAATTTTGATGCAAGTGATAGTTTAACGTGTGTTTTAGGTTATATAAATAAAGAAAAATATAAAGACAGTATACCCAGAATTATATCATTCAAAAAAGAAAATATTATTAATATTAATAGATTCAGATATAAGGTAGAATTTTGTAATAGCGTTTTTGAAAAAATAATTGATTTGTGATTTTTAACTTTAAACATTTTGTTATTTACGTTTTATATCCTATATTTGCAAATAATTTGTGAATATAGGATTTTATTATGTTTGAAGCTATAAGAGAAGTCATAGAAAATACATTAGGCTCTCCACGGAGAGATAGTGAAGTATGGGTAGAATACTGCTGTCCTTACTGTGCTTTAGAAAAGGGTGTCGAGAGTGATGGCAAATACAATTTGGCTGTTAATTATGGCGAGGATTTAAAAACCAAGCCATTTTTCCATTGTTGGAGATGTGGCACTTCTGGCAAACTATCAAAACTGATAAAAGATTTTGGCAGTAGTGATGACTTATCCAAATATTACAATGAAATAAAAAACATCAAGAAGTCACTGTTATATAAAATTGACTTTGACGGAGATTTGGATGACTTCCAAATCGAAAATACGATTGAATTGCCGAAAGATTTCAGAAAAATTAACATAAATGATAAATATGCAAAAGAAGCAATAGATTATCTTAGAAAGCGTAATATTGGTAATTATTTTATAGAATATTATAATATAGGGTATGTTCCATATTGGTCTAAGGATAAGGAAATGAGTAGCAGGATTATTATTCCGTCATATGATGAATACGGCGAACTTAATTACTATGTTGCAAGGGACTATACAGGTAAAAGAAAATTACGTAAATACAATAATCCAGACATTAAGAAGACGATGTTTGTCTTTAACGAGGACAAAATCAACTGGTATGAGGATGTCACGCTTGTTGAGGGAGCATTTGACCATATGGTAGTGCCAAATTCAATACCATTGCTTGGAAAGACGCTGAAACGTGATTATGCAACTTTTAATGCTATTGTAAACAAGGCAAAGGCAAATGTTAATGTTTTGCTTGATGATGACGCCTTGAATGATGCAAAGAAGATTTATAAGTTGTTGTCTTCCACAAATTTAAAAGGAAGGGTCAGACTGATTGAATGTCCGGATGGTTATGACGCTTCTGACATATATCAGAAATTCGGTAAAAAGGGAATTAGAAAGTTAATGCAGAGGGCAAAGGAAATTGAGGAATTTGAATTGGTTTCAGTTGCTGTGTAAGAAAAAAGAGAGGTTTTAGCCTCTCTTTTATATTTTATCTGACTTGTTCTGCATATTGCATTAATGTTTCCCATTCTTCTTCCGGTGAATTTGTGTTTGGATTAAACGCATTTTTCATTTGATATCCATTAAATCTTCGACAACGTATCCACCAGTTTAATTCGCGTTTTCCTTCATCATTCAATCTAAAAACTTCTCCGGCAAAATCTTTACTGTTTGGGGTGTTATCATAAGTCCAAAAATCTGGTGTGTATACATAATCATCGTCTTCATTGTAGTATGCCTCAGTTCTTCCGATGTATGCTTCATCTTCTTCATCAAACCAATCATCTTCATGCTCTCTCAAAATACGTTTACGTTCGTTTAACACTTTTTTTACTGATTCAGAAATCATATTTTTTAGTTCACTTTCCGTCAATCTGATTGTTCTCTTCATATCTTAAAAAAAAAAATAGTATTTATTCTATTTTATAAATATTATGATTTTTGTAATAGTTTCTTAAAATCCAACCATTTTGAACTGTCGCTGTATTTTTTTGTTGTTTTTCCATCTGTTGTATACATAATTTCGTTATTCCAACCAATAACACCCGGACATAACTTACCTGTTATGTCATAATGTCTGACAACCCTTTCAATCGGTATGTTGTATTTTTTCATAAGGATTTTCGTGAGTCTCACACAATTATTCAAGGTTTCTTCACTTATATACCAACCTTCGTGGTTTGCAGCCGCTGCCGAAGTTCCCTTTTTAAGGTTTGAACACATTTCAATGCTGATTGTGTTTCTGTTTGTTGCCTTTCCGTATAATGTACCGCCTTTTGAATATTTGTATTTTTTATCACCAACGGCCCAGCAATAATAGTTTTTAATATCAGGATTAAATTGTACTATGGTTTCATCATCAACGCAGAAATCGGCTGAAGCATTTCTGCTTTGGAACACTTTCTTTACGTTGAGGGCACTACCTTTTTTGGAAGAGCCACCTGCCGTATAATGTATTGCAATATAAGCTATTGGCCTGTTTAATGACTTTGTTATATGTATGTTTAACGGCGAATACAAGACAGTGCTATCAACAGATTTTGAATTTGCTTGCCCTGTTACGCCTAAAAGCCGCCATGTTTTGTCGCCGACAATTCCGTCAGCAACAAGCCCTTTTGATTTTTGAAAAGATTTTACGGCCGTTTCTGTCTTAGCACCAAAATCCCCGTCAGCCGTTATACTGTAGCCCAATTTAGCCAATGCTTTTTGGAGTGTTTTAACCTCTTCGCCTTTGTTGCCTTTTTTTAAAGTATTCATTTGATGATTTTTGTGGATTACTACAAATAAATAGCATATTTTTTTGGATATATCGTTTTTTTGCATTATTTTTAACATGAATATTAAATATAATGACAAAATGGAGATAACAATTGATATTATCGACAGAAATTACAGCCAAATTAAAGAATTTTGTGACTTTAATAGCATAAAAGTTGAGGACTACATAGTTCAGTGTGTCGAAGATGATTTCTTTACAAGAAAATACGGTGATTTAAATGAAAAGTTAAATAAGACCACGTATGAAGAGAAATATACAGAATTATTGAGAAAAAAGATAAATGAATTATCAGAAGATAAGACTGAAAAGAAGAAAGTTGGAAGGCCAAAAAAGGTAAAAGAAGAAACAGTGCCGCCAACTGAAAATAAAGAAATCATGGTAAGGGCTGAGGACAGTGTTAATACAAATGATAGTGTTGGCCAGCCAAAAATAAGGAAGAGAACATTAAAGGTAAAATAACATGGTTAAAGTAAATTCAACGGATAAATTGGTTTTTGATTTGGAAATGTTCCAAATTGATTTTAATGAGGCAAAAAAAGCATCACTTAGGCAAGAAATAGCTGAAAAGTACGGCGTACCTGTTAAAAATGTCGAAATTAATTTTGTGCCGATTACAATCAATGATAAGGGGGAAAAGATTTCTCTTGCATCTGACATAATTACGAACATACAAGACCCTAAGTTCCAGCAACAATTGTTTGCCGAATACATTAAGACAAAGGGTATTGGAGACATAAATTTTGAAGAATTGGTCGCCATTGACAAAAAGATAAATGCCTTTGTTGATTTTGATTCCTATTCAAAATATAAGCCCTATAAAATCAAGTATTTGAAGTGGGATAACTATCTTTCATATGGCAAGGGTAATTATTTTGATTTTACAAAACTTAAAGGTCTTACTTTACTTACAGGTCAACCTGAAAATACTTCCGGTAAGACAACATTGGCAATTGATTTATTACGTTTTGCCCTTTTTGGCAAAGCCGAGAAATCGCCGACGCTTGACAGCGTGTTTAACAATTATCTTGAGAAGGAAACGGAAGTAATGGTTGAAGCCGGAATTGAAATTGAAAATGTCGATTATGTCATAAGGAGGACAGTTACGCGTCCTGCCCTTAGCAAAAGAACCTCAAAAAGCAAGGCAAAACAAAAGGTTGAATATTTTAAGCTCATAAATGGCGACTATGATGAAATTGAAAGTTGCGAGGGTGAAAGTGGAACACAAACCAACAATATCATTAGGGAAACCGTTGGTAATATTGAAGATTTTGACCTTGTTATATCAGCAACGGCATATACTTTGGGTAATTTGTTAAGAATGGGTCAAACTGATAAGGGAAAATTATTCTCTCGTTGGTTGGGGTTATTGTCAATTGAAGAAAAAGAAAAGATTGCAAAGGAAATATGGAAAAAGGAAAGTCAAAGTCTCCTGTCAAACAAATATAATAAAGTTTCTCTTGAAACAGAGATAAATGATATGAATGCTGTGATTGAGAATGATAATAAACTAATCATTCAATCACAAGACAAGATGAACAGTGCTAATGAAAACATTGACAAATACAATAAGGAAAAACTTGAAATAATCAAAAATAGAAAAGAAATCAAAGAAGACCTTATCCGTGCTGACGTTACAACAATAGAGAATAACATTAAGTATTGTAATCAAAATTTGGAACAGCAACGTGGCATAATGAAGATAAAAAAGGAACGTTATTTCCAAATTAAGGATTCTGTTTTCAATATTGAGGAATTTAACAAGAAAAAGGAAGAAGAAAGAGACATTGAAATTAAACAAGCCGAGTTAAGGACTAAAATAGGTGCTTTAAAGGAGGATAATAAGAGAATTGAAGCACTTGTCGAGAAAAAGACATGCCCTACTTGTGGCCATGAGATTGATATTGTCGAGCAAAGTTCCTTTATTGAAAGGAATAACAATAAGATAAAGGAACATACCAATAATGGTATTGAAAATAAGAAAAAACTTGATGAAATCAAGAAAGAAATAGCCGTTTTGGAGCAAAAACGTGCGGAAGAGAATGAACTTAATCGTTTGAAGCCGGAAATGAGTGCCATTAAGGTACAAATTGACAATTTGAAGCTTCAAATTGCTGATTTGGCTCGTAAAAAGGCTGAAATTGAGACAAATAAGGAAAACATCAAGTATAATAATGAAGTTGACAACAAAATACGCATTGTTGACGAAAATATTAAGGTAGAGACCAATATAAAAGAACAACAAATCCGTGAGATACAGAATTTCAAGAATGAAATTACAAATTTTAGCAAACAGATTCAAGACCGCAAGACTATTATTGCTAAATTGACGGAAGAAGAAGTAAAAATTAAAACATGGAATATTTATCAGGAACTGGTTGGTAAGAATGGTATTGTAAAGATTGTCCTTAAACGTGCATTACCTATCCTAAATAACGAAATCGCAAGACTATTAAACGGACTTTGTGATTTTGAAGTCAAATTATCAATTGATGAAAATAATAAGATATGTCTGGATTTAATCAGGGATGGAGTCAAAATGGACCTAGGCATTGCCGCAAGCGGATGGGAGGGTACTGTTTCAAGTATAGCATTACGTTCTGCTTTGTCTAACATTGCAGCATTACCAAGGGCAAATTTCTGTACATATGATGAAGTTTTATCGGGCGTTAGTTCCGAGAATGCTGAAAACGTATTCAAGTTGTTCAGGAGAATTTTACCGAATTATGATGGAATTATACATATTTGTCACGACACAACATTGGTTGATTATCATGACCAAGTAGTAGTTGTTACAAAGGAAAATAATATAAGCAAAGTAGAGTTAAAATAAAATAGTATTAACATTTAAAACAAATGGCAAATGAAGTTAAAAAATATGAGCATATAGAAGAATTAGACAAATATTTTGAAGAAGTCAAAAAATATAAGAGACGTTTAAGCGGCGAAGAAGAAAAAGAATTGGCTTACAGGATAAAAGAAGGTGACAAAGAAGCACTTGATAAGCTGATAAACCACAATTTAAGATTTGTGATTAGTATAGCCAAAAAATATAGGAACAAAACAGGCGTTTCTTTTGCTGATTTAATATCTGAGGGTAATATCGGACTAATGAAGGCAGCATATAAATTTGACCCATCAAGGAATATCCGCTTTTCGTCATATGCTGTTTGGTGGATAAAGGCAAGTATAAAGGAGTGCATTGAACAATATAAGGGTAATATTGAATTCAATTTCGTTGATAATTACCAGATAGTCAACATCGTTGAAAGTGATATGGCGTGTGATAACGTTAATGAAGAGTTTGAGAAAAAAATGAATAATCTTCAGAGCAGGCAGAGTGCAATTGAAGATTTGGTGAAATGCCTTGAAGAACGTGAAAAGAAGATTATAATGCTGTTTTACGGACTTAATGACACAAGAAAAGAAATGAATTTGGAAGAAATCAGCAAAGAAATGTCATTGACAAAGGAACGCGTCAGACAAATAAAGGATAATGCGTTGGTTAAGTTAAAGTGTGAGGCACTATGCTCAGATGAATATGAGACATATAAAGAATTAGTTTGATTAAATTAGGAATTTCTCTTATATTTATAAAAAAATAAGTTATTTTGATAATATTTATGCCAAAAAAGAAAACTATCTCCAAAACTAAGAAGAATACAATGAAGACAAAGACAAAAGCCGTAACAGAATACGAAATCAAGGATATTGATGAAATGATTGAGGACTTGAAGAATTTGGCTTTGGAAAAACCGGAAGATAAAAAGGAAACTGACGGCATCGTTGTTGCGGCCGAAGATGTAAAGGACAATGAAATTGTGAATTATCTCAATGAAAGTAAAGATAATGTTGTAATTTCAACAGATGAAAACGTTATTTTTACAAATAAGGAAGAGGAAGAAACTTTCACAGGTCCGCTTGTAAAGTGTGAGTTTGATGAAGAAGGAAATGTTGTTAATGAAGATGAGATAAACGCAATTGCAAAGAGCGGAATCAAAGAAGAAAACGAGGAAGAGTCTACAAAGGAGGAAAATGAAAATGAGGCTATTGAAGAAACAGAAATTGGTAAAATAGACAATGAAACAGGTACTAAAGAACCAATTATAGTAAGTTCAGAAGAAGATTTTGATAAACTATATAGAGAAGAAGAAAAACTAATAGAAGAATCAAAAAAAGAAAATAAAGTTAAACGTAAGACCTATGAAGAGATGTTTGGAAATACTTGGATGGGCTACGGATATAGTACTAATTAAGACATAGAGCAATGGATAATGATATCAGGGATACTTTCAGACGTTTCAGGGAGGCTTTGAATGAAGCTGAAAATGAAAGCGGTAATGAATGGTATAATGGCAAACAAAACGGTGTGCCGTATACACAGCAAGACGAAATGCTCCAAACGAGCATGCAGACAGCAAAGGAACAGTTTGGTGCTGATTTTTCCAATATAAAGACACCAATGTTTTATTATAAAGCTGATGATGACATAACTTTTTCGGGTGAAATTCCAACGTTGAATGATGCAAAGTTCCAATTCTCTTATAAGTCATATCCTAACGGATGCTATTTTTGGAGTGGAAATGGGCAAATTGAAATTACGCCGGAGGTTGTCACAAAGTTATCAAGGATGTATGGTGTTTACAAGAATTGGGTGAATGAGTTAAACAATTCGGAAGACAGAAAACCAATGACAATGAGAAATGATGACTAATTAAAAAACTCATGCGGAATAAACGGGGGGGATAGACTGCACTATTCCCCCTTTTCTCACTATTTATATATAAAAAATCACGTCCAAAACATGAAAAGAAAAAATATAAATGAAGATTTAACAAGGGCTGAAGTACGAAACATTATAGATTCAAAAGTTTCAGATTACATTAAGGAAAAAGAATTTGAAAAACGTGTCAGGGAGATTACTTCGGATGCTATTGAAAAATTCTTTAAAATGATGTATACTAAACGTGGTTTTTGGAAAGGAGAATTGAAAAATGTTTAATATGGAAGATAAAGTATCAGAATTTAAGTCAAAATACAGAAATAAGTGTTTTGCACTTGCTAATTGGAAAAATTTGAAGATGAAAGATTTCGGCATGACAGAAATGCTTAACTGCATATGTAATGCTGCAAATGGCTCTTTATCTGAAATGGCAAATATTATTGAACATTTAACAAGCAAAAACAAAGTTTTTGGCCGCACGCAAGTATATAACAATGATAACGTAAGCACGATTGACATGGTACGCGGTGAAAACGGCGAACTGGTTTTGAAGGGGTATAATCCTAAAGCAGAGCTTCCGTTAAAGGGACAACATCAAGCACGTAACCCAAAAATATTCAGGAAAACCGACGACAGGCCAAATAAGATTTTCCAGAATGCAGAGGAAAGGATGTACAATTTGGGTGAAAAAGTAAGGGAATTGTTTCCCGGTGAAGATAATCATTTTATTACCTTTGCAATGCAGTCAATCCGTAAATACGCAGAGCAAAAGAAGATACATACCGATAAAGTGATTAAGGGACTTCAAAAAGGAAGATATAGGCTTGATACTGATTTATGGAGAATAATACCGAATATCCAAAAAGAAAGCAAGGAAAGAAGGCACACCATTTTCGTAAATGAAAGTGATATGGAAAGAATCTCGGATATGTTTGTGATGACGCCGCAAAAATTTCAGTCTAATATCAAACGTTTCATTTCCCAATTATTATCCGACCCGGTTAATGCCAAGGTTCCTGACATTTTTGCAGTACGTAAAATCAGTCGTTCTTTACTTTTGAAATATTTGCTAAGTGGAAAAGACCCGATACTTATAAGGCATCAGTCAATCTGTGACAAGGATGAAAACGGAAATCCAAAGACGGCAACCATGAAAGTTAGGTTTGAACGCCCACTGTCAGAGGGAGGCCCGGACACAACGGCCAAAGATGAACCTGACTATAAATGCCGAAGAAAGAATTTTGAAAGGAAACTAAAAAAACTTTATATTAAGATGTTTGAAAAAAACCTTCCGCCAAGAGCGGCAAAGGACACAAAGTCAGCGGAAGTGGATGAAGCAACTGCTTGTGGAGGCGCAGGTGTTAACGGGGATGGTGCCGGACAATTTGTCACACCAATGTCCAATAAAATAACACCAATGTCCAATAAAATAATAAGAAGGCAAATGCCGGCAGAATTGGAAGAAACGGCCACGACAGATGTCGGAAAATATGAATATACGGCACCTGCTTTTGGTGATAAGAAAAGCCTCGCAAGGCATGATGGCAAGGGAGGTTCGGTGTCGGTAAACCATATTGATAAATAAAACAAAAAAGGCGTTTTTTGCCATCATAACAGATATTTATATATAAAACATGGACAGGTTTGTAAATAACAACGAATTTGACAAAGATGTAATATACAAAAAGCTCGCAGACTTATCTTCAAAAATAGAGGAAGAAATGGAAAACAGTGATAATGGGCACAATATTGAAAGGGAACGGGAGCTAATGTTTGCATTGATGTTCGAGGGCTTAAAGTTAAATACTTTATCAGCTAAAAATGATTTTTATCTCAGATAATAACACACACAAATAATAATAAAATGTTAGAGAAGAATAAAGTTTATAATCTCAGCGAATTTTGTAAGGTTCTTAGGGAAAGTCAAGAGTTCAAGGCCAAGAAAGGCGAAACAGTTGATAGTGAGGACAAGAAAAACGGCAAGGCTGTGGAAGATATTCTTAAACAGACAAAGGAGTATGATGGGGGTATTCAAGACAAGGCACAAAAGAGAGAAGACCCGCAAGATACTGACACTGAATATACCAGAGGTGACATGCTCCATTATCGTTACAGATTTGAGCCAAACGAAAAACATAAGGCTGACGTAGAGGCACAAGTTGATGGTTTTGCCAGTGACGTTAACAAGAAAAACAGCAAAATTAAAGACGAAAATAAGGGGCTTGACTTTGAAGGTAACGAAAAATACCATGAGGACAGCGAAAAGGACTTCAAAAAGATGTCCGACAGGAACTATGCCGAAAGGGCAAGCGGCTTAAAGACGCGCGAAAAAATCAAGATTGATAAAGATTTTGACGATGCTTTGAAAGATAAAGGTATATTTAAAGAAAACAAAATGAAGAGACTACATTTTAGCAAGACAGTTTTTCTTAATGAGGAACAAATGATTAAGAAAATCCCCGATGACATGAAGGTTGACGGGAATAAGTTTTACATGAAAGATTCCGTGGGGAACGAATATCTTATTGAATGCGTTAAGGATAATGTCGTTGATGATGTCATACATACCAAGGTTGTTGATTACAGGAACAAGGAAAAACTTGATGAGACATTTAAGCGAATGAAGGAACTGTATGGGTATAAGAGTACCAATAATGAGCAGAACAGCGGAAAATACGAGAACGGAATGGTCGGCAAGATGCTTTCTGAGAGCAAGGAGAAGTTAGTCACCAAGACAGAAGACTCAAAAGACAGGTTCTTTAAGACACTTGTCGGACAAGAAGGCTAAAAAAAAAATAAGATATAAAAAAAAAATTAACAACTTAAAAATGGCACTTGAAAGGGAAGCATTAGGGTTTTGGGAACGTCTGATGAAGTTTAAGGACAAATACGGCTATTGGAATCTGACCAAGCTCGTCGTGTTTGTCGCACTTGCGATTGCTACGCTGCTTATTGCCAAAAACTTTGGTGAAAACTTTACGTTTGAAAGGCAGAAGGAAGCGATAAACGAGGTGATGCGGGAAAACAACCAGCAGATGTTTCTGGAACATAATGAACAAATGGAACAACGAAGAAGCATTAGACCATATGTTATGGATATACTCAGAATGACAATCAATGAGACCGGTTGTGAGAGGGCATTTGTAATTGAGCTGCATAACGGCTCTAATAATACAGCAGGTCTCCCGTTCATTCATGCAAGCATGACATATGAAGCGGTTTCGCGTGGGATTGAACCAATAGACGAGGACTATCAGAATATCTCACTTACAAGGTTTGTCTTCTCAGAGTACCTGCATGAGCATGATTTATGGTACGGCCCGATTGACGAATTTGTAACACTTGACCCAAAAATGGGCGGAAGATTGAAACATAACGGGGCGACGTATTTGGTGATAACGACCATCAGGTCCGAAAAATGCGAGATTGGATATTTCGGCTTTATTTATTATGAAGAGAAAAACATTGATTTTGCCACCAAGGAAAACATGGAATTTATACTCCATTCCGTACAAGAGTTGTCTAAGTTGCTGGATAAAAAGTCAAGTATAGAATTATGATGAAGAAATGGTTCACACAAAAAACGATTGACGTTATTCAATGGGTCTTAATCATTGGACTTATTGCGATGCTGACAGTGCAAGGGATAAATTATCAGCAAACCAGGAAGGATTTGGTCACTGCCGCCGAATATAATAAGGAAAATACGTATATAAGGATATATGAAAGCCAAAAGCTGAATAAGCTGAAACGTGAGAACCAGGAATTATACGATTCGATATCAAGGCTTAAAGACGTCGAAAGCGGCGTTATCATTAAGTTCCGGGAACATTATAATACCGACACCATAAGAGTTGACAGGTTCGTGCTGAAACGGGATACCATAATGGCGGCTCATGAAACGGCTGATTCTCTTTACCATTATTCGCAAAATGACGACACAATCAACCTAAGCATTGACGTTAAGGCAAAGGAACTGCAATGGCTGAAGGCGGATTTTGCGATTAATGACAAGTTTATAATCATTAACAGGGAAAAAAACGGGGTAAACCAAACCTTAATAAGCCATTCCGGCAATACCACGATAGAGGGTACGACGATGTGGCACAGACAGGAAACAAAAAAATGGTATCAAAGGTTTACGGTAAGCCCACAAGTCGGTGTCGGATACGGTATGACCACCAATAAGGTCGATGCCTATGTTGGATTCGGTGTTGCCTATCAGTTTAAATAGAAAAAAAGTTAAAAATTATGAAATATTTAAGGAAGTTCGATAATCATTTACAGTATGAAGAGAATAGGCAAAATTAAATTTTGCCTAATGTTAGTTTATGCGTACAAGAGAATGATGTACATTATAACCCAAAGCCGTATGATGTGGAGGTAGAGTATTTGGAGAGTGGCGGAATGGCAAATCCATGTTTCATCGACACTGGCTTTATTCCTAATAACACAACAAGAGTTGTTGTAAGGATAAAGGATTATCAAGAACTTGGAAGATGGATATTCGGTGCGAGACGTGGATTTTCTGACAGGTCTTATGGTATTTATACCGCAACTGAAGACGGTACAAGTGGATTTCAGTTCGGTACTAACCATATAACAATTGGAAACGCTAACATATTATTAAATAACAGAAGTCTTACTATAGATTTTAATGGTGCAGCAAGAACTTGTACGATAACAAATGAATATGGAGCTATAGTATCGACCGCTATGGGGGGCGTGGTATTCTCTGCGCCATGTCCTCTTGCAATATTCGCTCTTAATAATAATGGTAGTAAGATAGCATTTACAAAACTGAAAATGTATGATGCTCTTATTTATGATAGCGATGTAATAGTTCGTGACTTTATTCCTGTTAGAATTGGTACTACTGGTTATATGTACGACAAAGTTAGCGGTAAACTCTTCGGCAATAGTGGCACGGGAGAGTTTATCCTCGGCCCAGATAAAAAATAAAGCAATTATATACTTGTTGTTTCTATTTTCTACTTATTTTTGAATATTTATATGTAATACAATAATTGTTTAAACAAATATTATTTAAAATGAGTACATATTTAAAACTTTTTGAAAACCATTCCCAATATGAGACGTTTATTGGGGGGGGGGGAGATACCCCATATGTAAAGCCCAACGTAAGTCATTGTATCGCCGAGAATGAGGTGCATTATAACCCATTTGTTGACCCTTACAATGGTCATGCCTATGTTGACCTCGGGCTTCCAAGCGGAACGAAATGGGCGACGATGAACGTC
>OCTX012283660.1_pt1 | contig 77011 bp, 68 predicted proteins | sample 1539691 | NCBI WGS metagenome assembly OCTX01 (sample SAMN02144231, study PRJEB22623) | gut metagenome | biome: sheep rumen | host: Ovis aries | place: New Zealand
CTCGCGCTCTGTCCTCACGCAGCGGTACTAAGTCGGAATGTTCCATTCCTCCAAGTACCGGCTGAGGGCTGTTCCCTCCAGAATGTTTATTCACGATTTTTTCTTAATGCGACAACCCCTTCTCTGTGGTAAGACGCAAGACTGCGTCCTTCATTTTTAGAACATTTCTTTGCTGGCTGCATCGATCTCTTCGGTCAGTGCCTCGTAGACGCCCGGGAAGGTGGACATCGGAAGACCCTGGCTGGCGTTCGGGATGAAGTAATGCTTGCCGTACTCCTTGCAGGCTCTGCGGACTTCATCATGAACTTCCTGACGGGTCCAGCCCGGATGGTCGACAGCTGCGGAATCGATTCCGCCCATGAACGTGATCTGCGGGCCGTATTTTGCGATCAGCTCGTCGATCTTGTTGCTGGTCATGACACCCTGCCAGATGTTGATGCCCATCTCGATCATATCCGGTACCAGCGTTGCTGCATAAGAATCGGAATGATGGATGATCAGCTCTACGCCGTGATCATGATAGTATTTGTAGATCCGCTTGTAGCTGTCCATGTAGAACTCTTCGAACATCGGGACGGAGATGAAGGTGGACCGCTGGCTGCCCCAGTCATCATGATGGAAGATGGCGGTCGGATGGAGATGCGAGCAAAGCTCCTCAGCATACCGCAGCTCATACTCTTCCAGATATTTGATCAGGTCTGCAACTGCTTCCGGCTCCTCATAGAAGTTCATCAGAGCGTTCTGGATCTCGCAGAGATGATGGGTCATCTCAAACAGGCCCGGTGCGACAAAGCAGGTGACATACTGCTCGTTCTGATCGACCTTGGAAGCCATCTCGATGGAGGGACCCCATGCCTCATCCGGAAGCTTTACGTTCGGTGCATGAACGTAATCCTGCCAGTGAGTGATATCCTTGACAACGATCTTGTCCGGTGTATGTACCGGGAAGGGGCCCGGTGTGCCTTCCGGCCACTGATTCCAGACGCCCCAGCCGTTCTGTACAGCGGGTCCGCCGTATGTCGGCATCGGGAACTGCATCATGATCGGATCATAGACGATTCCCATGTACTCATACTGATTGACAAACCGATCCGGATTTCCGCCAGTCATAACTTCTTTCAGATTCTGTTTGATCGTTAACATAATTTCCTCCTTCTTTATACCCGGCATTCCGCACTTGCCGGTCTGCTGCATGCTTATAGATTTATTATAAGCTTTGAAAAGAGGGAAACCTATGTATGTGCCCTACAAGTATTCCTTGCCGGCACCTGCAGGCTTTTTGTGCATCTGCGGGTCTAACACATAAAAAGGGACTGCCGCATTAAACAATTCGTGCATAAGCATTCTTTCGGGAAACGCTCTCGCTCTGTCCTCGCGCAATGGCACTAAGTCGGAATCGAATGATTCCTCCAAGTGCCAGCTGAGGTCAGTTCCCTTCAGAATGTTTATGCACGACTTTTGCTTAATGCAGCAGCCCCTTCAAAGTGCAGTCCGCTGCGGTTTTATCAGATCTTCGGCAGGCTGTCGAAGCCGGGCTTCAGATCTTCGTCGGTGGGGATGTAATCGGTCATCTGACCGTCGTTGTATTTCTCGTAGGCGACCATGTCGAAGTATCCGGTGCCGGTCAGGCCAAAGACAATCGTCTTTTCCTCGCCGGTCTCCTTGCAGCGAAGCGCCTCGTCGATGGCGGCGCGGATCGCGTGGGAGCTTTCCGGTGCGGGAAGGATGCCCTCGACCCGGGCGAACATCTCGGCTGCCTCGAAGACGGCTGTCTGCTCTACGCTGATGGCGCGCATCATGCCCTGATCGTACAGCTCGGAGAGGATCGGGCTCATGCCGTGATAGCGAAGGCCTCCGGCGTGGTTCGGAGAAGGAATGAAGCCGCTTCCCAGGGTGTACATCTTGGCCAGCGGACAGATCTTTCCGGTATCGCAGAAGTCGTAGGCATATTTGCCGCGGGTGAGGCTCGGGCAGCTGGCCGGCTCGACGGCCACGATATCATAATCTGCCTCTCCGCGCAGTTTCTTGCCCATGAACGGGGAGATCAGGCCTCCAAGGTTGGATCCGCCGCCTGCACAGCCGATGATCATATCCGGCTCGATGCCATATTTGTCCAGCGCTGCCATGGTCTCCATGCCGATGACGGACTGGTGCAGCAGGACCTGGTTGAGCACGGAGCCAAGCACATAGCGGTAGCCCTCGCGGGATACAGCATCCTCGACGGCCTCAGAGATCGCGCAGCCCAGACTTCCTGTGGTACCCGGATGCTCGGCCAGGATCTTTCTGCCGGCCTCAGTCGTCATGGACGGGGACGGAGTGACGGATGCACCATAGGTGCGCATTACTTCGCGGCGGAAGGGCTTCTGCTCGTAGGAAACCTTTACCATGTAGACTCTGCAGTCCAGATCCAGATAGGCACAGGCCATGGAAAGGGCGGTGCCCCACTGGCCGGCTCCGGTCTCCGTCGTCACACCCTTAAGGCCCTGGTTCTTTGCGTAGTAGGCCTGTGCGATGGCGGAATTGAGCTTATGGGATCCGGAGGTGTTGTTGCCCTCAAATTTATAATAGATCTTTGCCGGGGTACCCAGCTTTTTCTCCAGACAGTAAGCCCGCACCAGCGGTGAGGGACGGTACATCTTGTAGAAATCAAGGATTTCCTGGGGGATCGGGATATAGCGGGTATCGTTGTCCAGCTCCTGTGCCACCAGCTCCTCGCAGAATACGGCACTAAGTTCTTCTGCTGTCATGGGCTGACCGGTTCCCGGGTTCAGCAGGGGGGCGGGCTTCTTTGTCATATCAGCCCGGACGTTATACCACTCCTTCGGCATCTCATCTTCTTCCAGGTAGATCTTATAGGGGATCTTCATCTCTTCACTCATTGCGGCTTACCTCCTTACATTTTTGCTGCCGGACGTTATTCACCTTCTGCCGGCAGGCGGGTTATGTACAGTTGGGATGGGATCCGCTTTTGTATAAAAAAAGACCCCTGTCCCAGACAACTGTCGGGACAGGGATCGAAAAATTCCATTCCTGCGGTGCCACCCAACTTGATGGTCATACCATCCTCTCATGCATACGTGTTCATATGCGGGATGTTGTTCACGAAGCTCCCGCTCCGTCGCCCCTACCGGTATCCCCGGTTCAGTTTGCCCTCAAAAGCCCACTTCCCTGAATTCCGTCTGCCATGATTCCACCGCCCATGGCTCTCTGAAAGGCTTCCCTCAGGTACTCCTCTTTCTCATCGGTTTCGTCCAGTATATCAGATGGCCTGTTCTCTGTCAAGTCAAAACTTTAATGTGATAAAGCAGCGAGTTGTGTGTCCGGGGCACCGTCCTGTCAACCTTGCACATGGCTGAAGATGATACCTGTCCGGACCTTCTGCCAAAAGAACAGCTTGGCGATTTCTTTCCGGATTCGCAACGAATCCTTTTTCCCCGGATGAATGGGTATACAGGGGATGAATTCTGATTTTCTTGATTCGCACACCAGAAATGCTCTATTATGGAAATGAGATCTGCAGCTTTACGCCGATCCCCGGCAGTATGAAATATCCACAAGGAGGCGACGCGAATGAATAAGCGCTCACGCACAGCACTCACGCTCTCAGCGGTACTTGCTTTTGCCGCTACCATCTCCGTAATAGTTTTCTTTATTTATATCCTTGTGCTCAGGACCGGGTACAGATCTGCCGCTCTGGAGATCAACGACGCCATTCTCTCGGGGAGCCGTACGACAATTTCCCGCGGAGACGAGACCCTCCCCGCCTCAGCTGAAGTGATGGATTACTACAACAGATTCCTTCTCGACAAATATACGATCGTTTACAGCCGGAAGGCTGCTGCAGTAACGGAAGACAGTATTATCCTGGGCATCGGGAACAGTCAGCTTGCCTTTACCGGTCTGGAGGACGGCACTGCCATCGCTGTAAAATGGGAGACACCGGTGGGTGAAAAAAACTATGTCGTCCGAAGCCAGATCACCTTCATGCAGCTTTCCGCATATTACGAAAACTATAAGCGGCGGTCTCTAAATCCCCGGTAAAAGCAGTCTGAAAAGATAAAAGGAAGAAACCCCTGATACCATCAGGACCACTCCCTGCCAGGTTGACAGGCCGGACCTGCCGCGTTAGAGTATTCTGTGAAGATACGATACCGGGCAGACAGCGTCTGCCGGGATCATTTCCTGTTTCGGAAAAGAGGCGCATATCATGTTTGAGAAGAAGACGGATATTTTTAAGAAGAAGGACCGTGCTGCATGGATGGAGATCCGTGATCTCCTAAAGAAGGAAGGGATCAGGGGCATGAGTGCCGGGCATTATCTGCAGGAGTCTGTGATGGCTGGCGGCTGCGGTGCCAAGCTGGATCCCAGGGATTTTGGCAGCGGCGGGAAAGTTGACCGGGAAGTCTACTTTATCCGCGTAAGAGAAAAAGATCAGGAACGCGTCCAGGAGATCCTCCGCCGGAACGGGCTTGCCGCCGGCATTGAAGAGGATCTGATGACGGACGCGGCGCTGAAGAAGCGTCATTCTTATATCTGAAGTGTCATTTCCTGGAGGGTCATACGGATCAGGTCTGCCGCTGCGTCTGCAATGCGGTTCAGTTTCCGGATACGGACATATTCTTTTCCATAGATCTGCTGCACGTTTTCCAGATGCGCGGCAGAACCAAAAAAAACCGCGGCAGTGCGGATCCCGGCTTTCCGGAGATCATGCACTGCTTTTTCTGTATCGGAAGCAGCTATGACGCCTTCGTATTCTTTTACGATCCGGCCCGAAGGGTCCATCACTGCCGGTATGTCGTCATTGGGGCAGGCATCGGTGAGGACCAAAAGAAGGCGGACCTTTTCCTCTCCGTCTTCGGTCAGCAGAGACCGGACAGCCCGGAAGGCAAGTCCGTCCCGGTTCCATCCGCCGGAGAAAAAGTGAAGCACACGTCCTGCATCCCTTTGATCTGTTCGTTTTAACTGTTCCAGGATGGTGATGCCGCAGATCGTCCGGAAGGTCATGACCCGGATCGGGACATGGTTCTTCTCCAGGCTTTTTGCAATGATATATGCCTCGGATGCGATGATCTCCTGGACGTTCATCCGGGACATGGAGGCATCCAGCAGAAGGGTGACTTCCACGTTTTTTTCTGTGAGGGAACCTTCCCTGGCAAAGACGGAAGGATCATGGAATACGGCAAGGCGGTATGCCCGCTCCGGCATCAGGCATCCTGCCCGTCCGGTTTCCGGCATTCTGCGGAAGTATTCCGAAAAGAGCAGGTCCAGCCGGGCAGACAGTTCCCGGATGCTTTCACCGATCAGCAGCGCATGCTCGTCCACAAACCGGCGATTGCTATCTTCCTGTTCTTTTGCGCGTTTCCGGAGCTCCCGAAGCTCTGCAGATGATGCGGTTCTTCCATTATCTGCTTTTTCATCTGCGCGCACACCGTCGGTGATATGCAGCCGGCAGGCAGCGTGAATGTCACGGCAGCAGTCTGCTTCCAGTGCCTTCATCTCCTGCTCTGACCTGGCAGATTCGCCAAAGGCTGCCCTCACAAAGGCCTCATCCTCTGCGGACGGAAGATGTACTCTCCGGCTGCCGGTATGGCCAAGGCGTACATTGGTATCCATATCTCCTGTGCCGTCACCCGTCCGCAGGAACAGCTTCTGCCGGTGGGGCCTTCCGGCACGTCCCGGCAGGTGAATGCCGGAGAGAATGCCTCTTCTTTCACCGCCTGCCTTCAGACGGGTGATGTCCGTGTGGAAAAACTCCTGAAGGATGGCGCTCATCTCTCCCACGATCTGCTCTGCATCCAGCTGTCCGGAGAACTGCAGCCGCTCTGCCAGAGCTCTGCTCCGCTTTCCTGCCGCATAGGTCCGTCCGGCAACTTCCGACCAGCGGATCATCTGCTGGTCATATACCGTCATGCTCTGCATCTCCATCTGCTGGCGGGACATGTCGCGCACAGACTGAAAATAGGCGTCGGCCTTGTCCCGGCGAAGCTTCTCCATGACCGGCCGGTCTGCGATCTCCTTTTCATACACGCAGTTCTCGATGCCCAGCCAGAAGAGATCATCAAATTCATCCGCACTTCTGCTGGCCGCGTACTGGCGGATGAATCCCAGGATCACGTCCATGTCCAGCCATTTATAGGCAAGTCCGATGATGAGGTTATAGTACATATCCGGGCTGCCATTCGCCTCAAACGCCAGAAAGGAAGGTTCGAAATCGTACCTTCCTGCTGCATTCCATATGTAATTTCTGGCTCTTCGCTCATTTCCCGAATACTGTCGTTTGATCATCGTCAGCCTGCCTCTGCATTACTTTACAAAAACAACGCTCCGATCCAGATCCGCCGGGATCCTGCTGCTGATGCAGTCCCGGATCAGGGTCTGTTCATAAAGATCGAAGGTCTTGTTGACGATCGTCATCTCCAAAGCCTGGCCGGAGCTAAGGCCCTGCCGGATCAGCTCCAGGGCATCCAGCATGCCTCGCATGTCCACAGCCCGGTCAGAGATCTCTGCCTTTGCCGCTTTTCTGGTCAGCTCGCCAAACAGCTTTACAAACTGACCGGCAATTATTTCACTGATCTCCGGGAAGCTCTCCTTCAAAAGCCGGAGCATATTGTCCTCCGTGATCTGCGGCATGGAGATGATGGCAAACCGGGAGCTGAGCGCCTCGTTGAGGTCTCTGGTACCGGCATAACCGTAATTCATCGTGCCGATAAAGCGGGCAGCCGGATCCACCTGCACCAGATCATAGCCTGCCACATCGATGATCCTCCGGTGATCAAGGGCAGCATGAAGAACGGCCAGTGACTCGTTTCTGGCCATGTTGATCTCATCCAGCACACAGAATCCGCCATGCTCTGCGCTCATGCAGACCGGCCCTTTCCGGAAGGAGACTCTCTCCCCGTCAAAGGTATCGGTACCGATCAGCCCTGCAGCATCTGTGTTGATGTGAAAGGAGACATTCCAGACCGGCCGCCCAAAAAGGGCTGCCAGATTCTCGCATAGCAGGTTCTTTCCGGTTGCCTTCGGTCCCGCCAGCAGAAGGTTGCGTCCGGCCAGAAGGACAGCGATCGCCTCCTCCCAGACCTCTTTTCCATAATACAGGGCAGGTGCCTTCGGTATCCGGTCTGCAAATGCAGGATCCGCCGGATATCTTTTCGTAAACTCCCGGACCCCGGAGAGCAGATCCCGGTCAATGCCTTCTTTTTCCAGTAACTCGATCAATTCTGCCATTATCTTTCTCCTGTCATGACCAGGGCAGGTCATCCGCATAGCCGCATTCCAGGAACAGCGGCTTTATGGCTGCCACCTCGTCGTGCTCCTCCTGGGATACCCGGACACTGGAGTTCAGTGCCTTCAGGTCATCTTTGACAACTGCAAGGGCTTCCTCGCAGCTCTCCGCCCTTCCCATCCGGATCGTTTTCAGCATCCTGCGGATCACGATCGGGTCCGCATACTGGGCCGGAAGGAAGAAATCCTTTTTGTCTGCAATGCACGCCTTCGCTGCTTCGACGGCCTCTCTCCAGGCAGCAGCTGCTGCAGCCGGTGTGTTGCTGCCAAAGGGCAGGATCTGCGATGCTGCCGCATAAAACAAAAACGCAGCACCAAAGAGAAGTCCCCAGAGCCCATAGTTTTTTCCGGAAAACAGCGTGTAAAGGCCCACCGCGATCAGGACGATGCCGGCAAGCGCGACAGCTCCCATGATCATGCGGGAGGAAGCCGGGATATGGTCGATCCGCCGTTTTTCGCGAACCGTCCGGCGAAGCCTCTCCGATACCTCGGGATGTTTTTCCAGAAAATCAAGATCCTCCTCCAGGCGGGTCTTTCCTTCAACAGCAGCTGGTGAGAGGGTCTTTTTCTCCTTTGCTTTTTCCTCCAGGGCTTCGGCCCGCATCCGTTCCTCTGCCTGTTTTGTGTACAGATGAATCTCCGGATGATTATCCCGGATCCACCGCATCAGGGCATCCACATCCTCCTCGATCTTAAAGTTGCACTGACGGGACCGTCCGTCCTTCAGCTCGACCACGAGGTACGGGATCGCCCCAAATACGCCTTTGCCCGAAAAGCCTCCCGCGCTCATGGCGATCCGTTTGTAGATGCGTTCAATATCTTCATAGCATACGTACAGTCTGCGGTCCAGAAAAAACGTATTCAGGTACATGGCCTTTTTGCCAAGACCGCAGGGGCCGGCCACCTTGCAGGATTTCCGGTCGTTTTTCAGTTCCTCTGCCGTAAGCTCTTTTTTCCCAAATCGTACGGGTAGCATATGCCCACCTTTCTGTCGGTTTCTGTCCTGTCCTCAAAAACCGTGACAGACAAAACCTGCCGTTGATCATTCTTTGATCATTGTCTGGCCATCCTGCATGCATCATGCACACGCGGACTGCCGCCGGCTGTGCCGGCAAAAAAAGGGGCGGAGATCATCTCCGCCCCGAATATTGCTTTAAACCATTCTGTTATGCGGCTTTCGCTTTCTTTGCGCTGCGAAGGAAGATGACCAGGAACAGGATCGCTACGAGAATACCCACCGGATAAGCGACCAGTGTGTTGTTCTTCAGTGCAGGGATCATGCCCATGCATTCCGGAGCCATCATGAAATACGTAGAAGAAACTGCGCTCATGAATACGGCCGGAACTGCACAGATCAGATAGTTTCTTCCTTCCTTAGCCAGATACATGGCACCTGCCCACAGTACGATCATAGCCAGAGTCTGGTTTGTCCAGCTGAAGTATCTCCAGATGACCGTATAGCTAAGGAAACCAAGAGTATTACCAAATCCAAGGAATGCGCCGACACCCAGAACCGGGATGCAGAGTTTCAGGCGGTTGCCATAGGACTCCTGATCGATCTTGAACCAGTCAGCAAGAGTAAGTCTTGCGGAACGGAAAGCGGTATCGCCAGAAGTGATCGGGCAGGCAACAACACCAAGCATAGCAAGGATAACGCCGACCGGTCCCATGGTCTTGATGCAGACATCATAGATAGCTGCAGACTGTCCGTCAGCCAGGATTGCTTTCAGACCGGTATTCAGTCCGCCGGCGACCTCGTACAGAGAGCATCCTGCAGCAGCCCATACCAGAGCGATGCAGCCCTCAGCGACCATTGCGCCGTAGAATACGAATCTGCCCTGACGCTCAGACTTCAGGCAGCGGGCCATAAGCGGGGACTGGGTGGAATGGAAACCAGAGATCGCGCCGCAGGCAACAGTGATAAACATGAAGCTCCAGATCGGAGTTCCGTCCGGATGCATGCTGCCAAAGTGAGTGAAGATCTCGGGGATGCTGTATCCGTTTAACGGAATACCAACTGCAACACCAACAGCCATGATGATCAGGCAGATACCAAATACAGGATAGATCTTGCCGATGATCTTGTCGATGGAAATGAAGGTTGCGATGAAATAGTAGGCCAGAATAATGCCAAGCCATACGGTGGTCTGGGCAAAGGGTCCGCTGACACCTTTTTCAGAAAGCAGCTTCACGATCAGGCCAGCCGGTCCGACAGCAAATACGGTTCCGACCATGACCAGAAGTACAACAGCGAATATACGCATGATCGTCTTCATGACCGGTCCAAGATAGATTCCGATAACCTCGGAAATGGATGCGCCGTTGTTACGCTCGGAAAGCATGCCGGCGAAATAGTCGTGTACGGCACCTGCAAAAATGGTTCCGAAGGTGATCCACAGGAATACGATCGGCCCCCACAGAGCGCCCTGCATTGCGCCAAAGATCGGTCCAAGGCCGGCAATGTTCAGGAGCTGAACCAGAAACAGCTTCCATGCCGGAAGGACGACGTAGTCGACACCATCGTTGATCGCCACAGCCGGTGTCTCACGGTCATCCGGTGCGAACGTATTGTCAACGACCTTGCCATAGGTGAAGTAGCTGGCAACAAGAAGTACCAGACAAATCAAAAAACTTACCATACCTATCCTCCTCCTACATTCAGGTTTTCTGCACCTTGTGCAGAATTTATAAATATTTTATAAATTAATTCTGATTTTAGTCCTGTTTTTATAAGTTGTCAAACAAAGCCACGCCGATACGGAGAAAGGGCAGGCTTAGCTCTGCGACAGAAAAATTTGTTCATTATCCAGCTGTGATCTGCATATATTTCTGCTTAAATGTCGTTTTTTCGCAAATATTTCAATCCAATTTAGGCTAATGTGTGGGTTTGCCCCAATTATTGTCTTTAAGTTTTTTAATTATTTGGACAGATTTCCAAATTTGACCCAACAGGAGGATATTTTTTTTAATCAGCCTCGCTGTATCTGAATCAAAAGAGCAGGGAAAAGCGGAAAGCCATGATTCATTTGCCAAAATAACGGCAATAAAGGCCAAATAAAGGACAGGTGGCAGATTTCTCTGCTCTTCCTGTCCTTTATCATCACAAAAAAACGGAGATTCTTGATTTTCAAGGATCTCCGCTATCGTCGAAGCGACGGGATTCGAACCCACGACCTCTGCGTCCCGAACGCAGCGCTCTACCAAACTGAGCCACGCTTCGATTGCTGTCGTCTCGTCAGCATGGATTATTATAGTCGACTGTCCCGGGAAAGTCAACAACTTTTTTCAGCTTTTCCTTTTCCCGAAAATCTGGGCTCATTTCGTGTCTTTCCAGAAAATGTTTTTCACTTCATCGCTTGCTGCAGCACTTCATGCGCCTGCTATTTTCGCCAGGTGGCCGGATATTTGTTTTTCAGCACGCCGCCGGCGTATTTTGCCCAGCCGAGGGGATAGTCCTCCACACAGACCAGGACCCAGCCGTTTTTCAGTGTACCTGCAGCGATCTCCTCTTCGTCCAGCGTGATCGTCTCTCCCCGCAGGTATTTTGCGATCCGTCCGTCCTCTGCCGGCATCGACCAGGCATTGGCGAAGCGGCTGGCGGACAGCAGCATAGCCAGGGGCTGGGCCGGCTCGAACCGGTTTTTCTTCCATTCGCCCACAAAACAGCCGCTGCGCAGGAAGTTCATGCCGCGGATGCTGCCGGGAAGCGGACTGGTCAGATAGGCTTTTCCGCCGTATTGCTGAATATCGGAGATGCCGATCCCCTCCACATCTGCCAGGAAGTCTTCCAGCTGGCGCAGCTCCTCGCCATCAGGTCCGGCTGCGCCTCCTCTTGTCTGATTTTCACTCTGCCTGCTGCTTTTCTTTCCCTGTTTCTTCTTTTTCTTTCGCGAAATAGTTTCCTGCTCTGCCGGCAGTTCTTCCTCCAGAAGTGCAGGTCTGGCAGCTGCCTGAAAGTCTGCCCCGATTTCTTCAAGATATGTCATACCTTCGCTTTGCTTTTGCAGCAGAGCCATGAAGTGCCCCTCGCCGGCCATGCAGTGCGGCCAGATCCGGATACACCGGGCAAGGCGCGGATCGCCATCTGCCCATTCCGGATGTCCCGGGGAAAAGCCTTCGTACCGGTCCGGTATTTCCATCAGCTCTGCGTCCGGAAAGCGATTCAATGCCCAACTGATGATCTGCTCATTTTCCTCCGGTGCAAAGGTGCATGTCGAATACATCAGATAGCCGCCTGGCATCAGCATTTCCCATGCACGCTCAAGGATGCTCTTCTGAACTGCTGCGCATTGGCGCACCTTTCCGAGGTTCCAGAGCTCTGACGCTGCCGGATCCTTCCGGAACATACCCTCGCCGGAGCATGGTGCGTCCACCTGAATAGCGTTAAAGCAGGAGGGAAACCGCTGCGCCAGTGCTTCGGGCGTCTCGTTTGTCACCAGGAGCCTTGCTGTACCCAACAGCTCCAGATTGCGCAGCAGTGCCTTTGCCCTGGCATTACTGATATCATTTGCCACCAGAAGACCTTTGCCCGCAAGTCTTGCCGCCAACTCGGTAGACTTTCCGCCCGGCGCTGCACACAGGTCAAGGACCCGGTCGCCAGGCTTTACCGGAATGCGGGATGCCGGCGTCATGGCACTTGGCTCCTGCAGGTAATAGAGACCGGCTGCATAGTAGGGATGCCGGGCCGGGAATACGTCATTGTCATAGAAAAAGCCATTGTCCGTCCAGGGGATGGGCTTTACCGGAAAAGGCGCCTTTGCCGCAAATTCCTCCGGGGTGATCCGAAGCGTATTTACACGAAGGCCACGGTATCTGGGTTCGTCATAGGAGGCCAGAAAACGGTCATACTCCGCTCCCAGCATATGCTTCATTCGGCTGCAGAATTCCTCTGGTAATTGCATTGTCTCCCTCCGGCGGCTTTTGTCCGCGTATCTTTTCGTCTCCACGAAGATAACATATACGCGCCACGACCGCAAGCAGACCTCACACACAAAAAAGATACTGCGCTTCATTCACAAGAGTGATCTGCAGAAAACAGCAGGATACCTTCGCTTCATGCATAAGTGTGATCTGCAGATAATTGCAGGATACCTGCGCTTCATGCATAAGTGCATGCTGCCGGAAACTCCAGCAGTGAAAAAAACACCCGGCGGAGCTCCGCCAGGTGTTCTTTACTGTCAGTTTCAATCCATGAACTCGTCCGGATCAATCTGCAGTGCTTCTTCATACTTCTCCAGAATGATCTTCTGGATCCGGTCTCTTGTCTCTGAGTTAATGGGATGAGCGATGTCTCTGTATTCTCCGTCGGTCGTTTTCCTGCTCGGCATTGCGATAAACAGGCCCTTTTCGCCTTCGATGACTTTGATATCGTGAACTGCGAACTCGTCATCAAAGGTGATGGAAACGACTGCCTTCATCTTCCCTTCTTTTGTTACTCTCCGTACTCTGACATCAGTGATCTGCATAAGACTCCTCCTCCCGCTTCAGCAGGCATTTTCAGATCGCATACCGTTCATTTTTTTCGATAACGATCTTAATTCTGTCTTCGCCGCAGTAATAAGAGTTCGCCCTTATTGTATCGCGGCTTTCGACGATACAATTCTCAATGTGAGTATTGTCCCCAAGGTACACATTGTTCAGGACGATGGAATTCTTGATCACACAATTGTTGCCTACATATACGTCTTTAAAGAGGATAGAATTTTCAACTTGTCCATTAATGATACAACCACTTGAAATCAAACTGTTTTTAACTATGTTGCCTGGATTGTATTTAGCCGGTGGGAGGTCATCAATCTTCGAGTAGACTGAAGGATATTGATCAAAGAAGTACTCTCTGACCTCCGGTTTGAGGAAATCCATATTTGTCTTGTAATAGGACTCCACCGTCGCAATGTTGCTCCAATAGGTTTTAATTTTATATCCATAAATCCGCTTGATATGCTTGTAGCGGATAAAGATATCTTTGACCAGGTCATAACGGTCTTCCTGGGCGCATCGCTCCAGGAGTTCAATTAGCTGTCTCCTTCTTATAACATATATTCCTGTCGAAATCAAGTTCGAATCCGAGACCATCGGTTTTTCTTCGAATTCTTCGACCCTGCAGTCCTCGTTCATCTTGAGCACGCCGAACCTGCTGGGGTCGTCATCCCGGCATTCCGTACACACGATGGTGATGTCCGCGCGCTTTGAGATATGGTACTCAAGAACGTCATTGAAATCCAGCTTGTAGATTCCGTCTCCCGACGCGATGACTACATACGGCTCATGGCTTTCCTTCAGCCAACTCAGGTTCTGGTACAGCGCATCTGCCGTGCCCCGGTACCACCAGTTGTTGGTCGCGGTCACGGTAGGTGTGAACACGAACAGACCGCCCTGTTTTCTTCCGAAGTTCCACCACTTGGAGCTCATCAGATGCTGATTGAGGCTCCGTGCATTGTACTGTGTCAGAACAGCGACCTTCTGGATATGGGAGTTGGTCATGCTGCTCAGCGCAAAATCAATGCTCCGGTAGCTTCCTGCCATTGGCATTGCCGCGATCGCCCGCTTTGCGGAAAGATCCCGCATGCGGTTGCTGTTGCCGCCCGCCAGAATAATTCCTATTGCTCTCATCTTACCTCATCGACCTCCTTTACCAGAGCGCCGCCTGAGGGCAGTTCACCGTCGACATAATCCTCCGGAACGGTTTTTCCGAAGATGACGGTATTCTTTCCGACCCGGACATCCTCCGGGATCTCGGACTGCTCACCGATGGTCGCAAGTCCAAAGCCGTAGATCTGGGGTTTCCAGACATTCGGCGCCTCTTCACCGACGCCGATCACGGCTCCCCTGCCGATGGTAACGTTCTCTGCGATAACCGCTTTTGTCACCTGTGCACCTTCACCGATCACCGTATGGCGCATGATGATTGAATCACGTACGATGGCACCCTTTCCAATACGGACGCCTGCGCCGATAACGGAATTGCTGACCTCGCCGAAGATCTCGCAGCCCTCGCCCAGGATACAGCGGTCAACCGTGCTGTCTGCGGATATGTACTGCGGCCGGATGATGTCGCCGTTGGTGTAGATCTTCCAGTATTCCTCATAGAGGTTGAATTCCGGAATGATATCGATCAGCTCCATGTTGGCTTCCCAATAGGAGCCAAGGGTGCCGACATCCTTCCAGTAGCCGTTAAATTCGTAGGCAAACAAACGCTTTCCGTTGTCCCTGCAGTACGGGAGGATATGCTTTCCAAAATCCAGCCCCGGCTGATCTGCCATGGCGATCAGCGATTCCCGAAGGGTTTTCCAGCTGAAGATATAGATGCCCATGGATGCCAGGTTGCTCCTGGGATGCTCGGGCTTTTCCTCAAACTCGGTGATGCGGCCCTTTCCGTCGGTGATCATGATGCCGAAGCGGCTGGCTTCCTTCATGGGCACCGGCATGCAGGCGATCGTAATGTCCGCCCGGTTTGCCTTGTGGTAGTCCAGCATGACCTCGTAGTCCATCTTGTATATGTGATCACCGGAGAGGATCAGCACGTAATCCGGATTGAAGCTCTCCATATAAGCCAGGTTCTGATAGATAGCGTTTGCCGTTCCGGTGTACCAGTCACTGCTGCTGCTCTTCTCGTAGGGCGGAAGGATCGTCACACCGCCTACATTTCTGTCCAGATCCCATGGAATACCTATGCCGATGTGGCTGTTCAGTCTGAGGGGCTGGTACTGGGTAAGTACACCAACAGTATCTACTCCGGAGTTTATGCAGTTGCTGAGGGGAAAGTCGATGATCCGGTATTTTCCGCCAAACTCAACTGCCGGTTTTGCAACCTTCTGGGTCAGAACGCCCAGACGGCTGCCCTGACCTCCAGCCAACAGCATGGCGATCATTTCTTTTTTAATCACAGAAAAATCACCTCCTGTCGTTTAGATACATGGATTATATCATACCTATTTTAGAATGTGAACAATTTTAATGCTATTGTTAGTTCCTGGACATTGTGCTTTCGTCATTTTGTCAGTTTTTATCCGATTATTTATTTCTTTTTGTATATCTTGCCTAACCATTGTCATTTATTTTGCCTGGTCCGAGGTTAATTGTGCATCATTTCATGTCACAGGCGGCTGTGATGCCCCTTGCCCATCTTTTATACGCAGTCGTCACGAGAATCCTGCGTCAGTGATTGAAATATTCAGGTGCAGAGGTTATAATTGATAGGCTAAATGAACAGGTAGTGTAAGGAGAGATCCACTATGTATAGAATCCATTTCGATCAGCCAAAGCATATTCACTTTATCGGGATCGGCGGCATCAGCATGAGCGGCCTGGCAGCGATCCTTCTGGACAAGGGCTTTACCGTATCCGGCTCTGATTCCAAAAAAAGTGAGCTGACCGACCGCCTGGAGGCTTCCGGTGCAACGATCATCATCGGCCAGAAGGCAGAAAACATTACAGACGATATCGACGCTGTCGTATTCACCGCAGCGATCCATCCGTCAAACCCCGAGTATGCGGCAGCCGCAGAAAAGAATATCCCGCTGCTGACCCGGGCACAGCTGCTTGGCCAGCTGATGCAGAATTACCAGATCCCGATCTGTGTTTCCGGCACCCACGGCAAGACGACCACCACGTCCATGGCGGCTCATATCCTGATGGCAGCCGATATGGATCCGACGATCTCTGTCGGCGGCATTCTTCCCCTTATCGAGGGCAATTACCGGATCGGCGGGACCGGCACCTTCCTGATGGAGGCCTGCGAATACACCAACAGCTTCCTGAGCTTCTTCCCGAAGATCAGCATTATCCTTGATATTGACGCGGATCATCTGGATTTCTTTAAGGATCTGGAGGATATCCGCCGTTCCTTCCGTAAATTTGCCGAGCTTCTGCCCGCCGATGGTCTGCTGATCATCAATGCGGACGACCCGGCCTACAAGATGATCGCCAGGGATCTTCCCTGCCGCGTCATCACCTATTCGATGAGCAACAAGGGCCTGTATACAGCCGATCTGGTCACCTACAATGCCGACGGCAATGCCAGCTTCCGCGTGCTGAAACATGGTGAGCCCATCGGCAGCTTCTCTCTGGAAGTGCCGGGTTCTCACAATGTCAGCAATGCCCTCGCGGTCATCGCCCTTGCTCTCGAGCTCGGCGTGGATACCGAGACGATCCAGAAAGGATTTTCCACCTTCCGCGGAACAAACCGCCGCTTTGAGCATAAGGGTTTTTTCCACGGAGCGGAGATCATCGACGACTACGCCCATCATCCGACAGAGATTAAAGCCACGCTCCGCACGGCTGAGCGTGTTCCTCACCAGACGGTATGGTGCATCTTCCAGCCCCACACCTACACCCGGACAAAGGCACTTCTGCCCCAGTTTGCCGAGGCACTCTCCATCGCCGACCGTGTCGTGCTGGCGGATATTTATGCCGCACGCGAACTGGATATTTACGGGATCTCCTCCCGGGATCTCCAGGATGAGATCCGCAAGCTTGGCACCGACTGCGATTATTTCCCCAGTTTCGGGGAGATCGAGGATTTCCTTCGCGCAAATGTGAAGGAAGGCGATCTGGTCATTACAATGGGTGCAGGCAACATCGTGCAGGTTGGCAACGACCTTGCCGAGGAGGATAACACAGCCGTCTAGCAGACGGCCCGGGGGGCTTTATGGGTTTTCTGACGATTCAGGATAACCGTCTTTCCGGCATGACGGTCATTCCGGACGATTTTATCGATTATTATATGCCCCGTGCCAACGGGGAATTTGTAAAGATCTATCTGTATCTGCTGCGCCACGCCCACGCCAAGGATGTCGATCCGACGCCCTCGGCCCTGGCTGACATCTTTTCCCTGACTGAAAAAGATGTCCTGCGGGCACTGCGCTACTGGGAGAGGGCCGGTCTTCTCTCGCTTACCTTCCATAATAAGGAGCTTTCCGGGATCGCTCTTCTGTCGGTGTCACCCAACCTGAAGGTGACCCAGAACGATCCGGAGGATCCCTCCATGGCAGAAAAGGAAGAGAAAAAGCAGAAACCCCTGGCTCAGATCTCGGCCAGCCGGGCCAAAGAGCTCAAGGATGATTCCGACGCCAGACAGATCCTGTTTTTTACAGAGCAGTACATCGGCCATCCGCTCAGCGCAACGGATATGCGCCGGATCCTGTATTTTTATGATGAGCTCCATTTCCCCATCGACCTGATCGATTATCTGGTGGAATACTGCGTCTCCCGCGGAGGCCGCAGCATGAATTACATCGAAAAAGTCGGTCTGGCCTGGAAGGAGGAGGGACTCGATTCCGTCAAGGCGGCAAAGGAATACGCCAGTGCCTGGAGAGCAAAATACTTTACGATCTTCAAGGCCTTTGGCATCCGCAACCGGAATCCCATCCCCGACGAGACGGCCATCATGGACCGCTGGCTCAACGACTATGGTTTTTCCATGGAGCTGATCAAGGCAGCCGCCTCCCGCACGGTCAAGCAGACCGGGCAGCCAAGCTTCCCCTATGCGGAGCGGATCCTTTCGGACTGGCATCAGGCGGGTGTAACGAGTCTGGCGGATATCGACAAGCTGGATGAAGCTCACCGTCAGCAGAACGGAAAGCCGGCCGGCCAGAGTACTTCCTCCCGAAAGGAGCCGAAATACGTAAACTTCGAGCAGAGAGATTATGATTTCCAGAAGCTGGAGCAGGATCTCCTGAACAGCCAGAACGAGTCCTGATCCTGGTTTTCTGGTTTTCTGGTTTTCTGGTCTTCCGCTGCCCGCCGCAGCACAAGCAGCTGCAGACATCAGCGGCAGGAAGACTGCCGGTTTTATAGCAGAAGAGTTTCTTTTTTACTGATTTCTTCCTATATATATAAGGAGTAGACCTTGCTCTCCAACACACAGTATGATGCCATCATGAGAATATACCAGGACCGCCAGGCGAAAAGCCAGCGGGAGCTGGATGAGCGGCGCAGATCTGTCTATGAACAGATCCCCCGGCTGCCGGAGATCGATCAGGAGATCGCTTCTGCCTCCGTGCGCAAAGCCCTTTTCCTGCTGGGCGATGCCGGCGGCAGAGATGTGGATATCGACCAGACGATCCGGGATCTTGCCCATGAACGGCAGGTGCTTCTGCAGATCCATGGGTTTCGTGCGGATGCGCTGGAGCCCCGGTATGTGTGTCCCATTTGCCGGGATACCGGCTACGTAGGCGATGAGAAATGCTCCTGCTTCCGTCAGATGGAGATCGATCTCCTGTACAGCCGCTCCAATATGGCGGACAGCCTGAAGGAGGAATCCTTTTCGGGATTCTCCCTGGATTACTATTCCCCGGACCGGATCCAAAGCGGAAGCGGCCGGTCAGAAAGAGCCGAGGCATCCTCTGCGCTGCAGGCTGCACAGACCTTCGTCGACGAATTTGACGCCCGTCTTGCCTCCGGTGAGCCGGAAAACCTCTGTTTTTACGGCGATGTAGGTGTCGGCAAGACATACCTGTCCCGCTGCATCGGCGGCGCGCTGCTGAAAAAAGGGCGCAGCGTTCTCTACCTCTCCGCCCATGACCTGTTTGAACAGCTTGGAACGGCGACCTTTTCCTCCTCTGGTGAACAAAAGGAGTTCCGCGATTATATCTTTACCAGTGAACTGCTGATCATCGACGACCTCGGTACAGAGCTGACCAACTCCTTTGTTGTCTCCTCCCTGTTTATGATCGTCAATGAAAGGCTTATGCAGAAAAAGTCAACCGTCATCTCCACAAATCTTTCTCTGGAAAAGTTCAGAGACATCTTTACAGAGCGCACCTTTTCACGTATTATGGGTTCCTACAGATTGATTCACCTTTCTGGTCGGGACATCCGCATTCAGAAGAAAATTCACGGAGGCAAATGACACATGGCACAGAACAGTGAAACCACCTATTACGAATCAATGCCTGCCGGCAGACTGGCGATCATTCCGCTGAACAGCTGCGCGGAGATCGGCAAGAAGGTCGATGATTATCTGGTGCGCTGGAGAAAGGAGCGTCAGGACAAAAAAGAGGAGGTCGACGGCTATCAGCGGGACACCTTCATCATCCCCTCCTCCACGCCCCGTTTTGGCTCCGGCGAAGCGAAGGGTACCGTAGGTGAGTCGGTCAGAGGCGACGATATCTATCTTTTGGTGGATGTCTGCAACTACTCGATCACCTATCCTCTCTACGGCTACACCAACCACATGTCCCCCGACGACCATTTTCAGGATCTGAAGAGGATCATTGCCGCGATCGGCGGAAAGGCACGCCGCATCAACGTGATCATGCCCTTCCTCTATGAGAGCCGCCAGCACAAGCGCTCCGGCCGGGAATCCCTGGACTGCGCTATCATGCTCCAGGAGCTGGTCTCCATGGGCGTCGAGAACATCATTACCTTTGATGCTCACGATCCCCGCGTACAGAACGCGATCCCCCTTTCCGGATTCGAGACGATCCAGCCGGCCTACCAGTTCATCAAGAACATCCTCCGGAACGCCGAGCCGGATATGGTCATCGATTCTGACCATCTGATGGTCATCAGCCCGGATGAGGGCGGTATGTCCCGGGCGATCTATATCGCCAACAACCTTGGCGTTGACATGGGTATGTTCTACAAACGCCGGGATTATTCCCATATCGTAAACGGTACGAACCCAATCGTTGCCCACGAGTTTCTGGGCACAGGCGTAGCCGGCAAGGATATGATCATCGTCGATGACATGATCTCCTCCGGCGGCAGCATCATCGAATGCGCAAAGCTGCTCAAGGAGCGCGACGCCAAGAACATTTATCTGTGCTCGACCTTCGGCCTGTTTACCAACGGTCTGGAGAAGTTTGACAAGGCCTATGAAGAAGGCTGGTTCACCAAACTGGTGACCACGAACCTGGTCTATCAGCCGCAGGAACTTCTGGAAAAGCCTTACTATATCAGCTGCGACATGAGCAAGTACATTGCTCTGGTCATCGATACGCTGAACCACGACGCATCCATCAGCAGTCTGCTCGATCCGGTGGAGCGCATCCAGAAGGTCATCCGCAAATTCAATAATCACGAGAAGATCTGATCCGGGACCGCAAAAAAGCCGCCCACTGCAGAGATATCGTGCATAAGCATTCTTTCGGGAAACACTCTCGCTCTGTCCTCACGCAGCGGTACTACAACGGGGCCGGGATGAAGAACCATAATTCTTCATCCCGGCCCCGTTAAGTACCGGCGTTGCGGATGTTCCCTTCAGAATGTTTATGCGCGATCTTTCTCTGCTGTGGGCGGCTATTCATTTGTGTGAAACGGATCCATCATCCGTTTTTACGACTGATCATCTCTCTCTTGCGGAGGCGGGAATCCAGCTGGCGCTTCCGGATACGCAGGCTCTTTGGCGTGACCTCCAGCAGCTCATCACTGTCGATAAACTCCAGTGCCTGCTCCAGGGAAAGGACCTTCGGCGGCGTAAGTGTCAGTGCCTCGTCCGAAGAGGATGTCCGGGTGTTGGTCAGGTGCTTGGTCTTGCAGACGTTCAGCTCGATATCCTCGGGCTTTGCGCTTTCGCCGATGACCATACCGGCATAGACTCTTTCGCCCGGTCCGATAAAGAGGGCGCCTCTGGCCTGGGCCTGGAACAGGCCGTAGGTGACAGACTCACCCGGTTCGAAGGCGATCAGCGAACCCTGTTTGCGGAAAACGATATCTCCCTTGTAGGGCTGGTAATCGTCAAAGATCGTATTGAGCACACCGGTACCCTTGGTCATGGTCAGGAAATTCCCGCGGAAGCCGATCAGGCCTCTGGAGGGGATGGAAAATTCCAGACGGGTCGTGCCGTCCTCGCCGATGCTCATGCCCTGGAGCTCACCCTTTCTCTCGGACAGGCTCTGGATAACGGAGCCGGAATACTCCTCGGGCACATCGATATAGGCGATCTCGACAGGCTCCAGCTTTCTGCCGCGCTCGTCGCTCTTGTAAATGACCTCTGCCTTGCTGACGGCAAACTCATAGCCCTCGCGGCGCATCTCCTCAATCAGGACGGACAGATGCAGCTCGCCTCTTCCCGATACCTTGAAGCAGTCGGGAGAATCGGTCTCCTCTACCCGCAGGCTGACATCGGTGTTCAGCTCGCGGAACAGGCGGTCGCGCAGATGACGGGAGGTCACGTAGGTGCCTTCCTGTCCGGCCAGCGGAGAGTCATTGACCACGAAGTTCATGGCGATCGTCGGATCCGATATTTTCTGGAAGGGGATCGGATCCGGTGCGTTCAGATCACAGAGGGTATCACCGATATGGATGTCTGCGATACCGGAGATGGCAACGATCTCGCCGACGGAAGCCTCTCTCACCTCGACCCTCTTCAGACCTTCAAAAACATACATTTTGCTGATCTTTACCTTGGTCCGCTTGTCAGGCTCATGATGATTCATCATCAGGACCTCCTGATTCAGCGCGACTTTGCCATTGTCGATCTTGCCGACACCAATGCGGCCAACATACTCGTTGTAGTCGATGGTGCTGATCAGCATCTGCGTGCCTGCTTCCGGATCTCCCTCCGGGGCAGGGATATATTTCAGGATGGCCTCGAACAGCGGGGTCATATCCTTCGGCTCGTCACCCAGGTCATCGATGGCATAGCCGTCTCTGGCCGAGGCATAAAGGAAGGGGGCATCCAGCTGCTCGTCGCTGGCGCCGAGATCCATGAGAAGCTCCAGGACCTCATCCACAACCTCCATCGGACGGGCATTGGGCCGGTCGATCTTGTTGATGCAGACCACGACCTTCAGATCCAGAGCCAGAGCCTTCTGCAGCACGAAACGTGTCTGAGGCATAGCACCCTCGAAGGCATCCACCAGCAGGATAACACCGTTAACCATCTTCAGGACGCGCTCTACCTCTCCGCCGAAGTCCGCATGTCCGGGCGTATCGATGATGTTGATCTTTGTATTATTGTAATTGACCGCGGTATTCTTGGACAGGATCGTGATGCCTCTCTCCCGCTCGATGTCGCCGGAGTCCATGACGCGCTCCTGGACCTCCTGATTCTCACGGAAGACGCCGCTCTGTCTGAGCAGCTGATCCACCAGAGTCGTTTTGCCATGGTCTACGTGCGCAATGATCGCTACATTGCGGATATCTTCTCTTACTATGTTCATCGTTTTTCCCCGAACAGACCTTTATTTTTCAACGTCTTCTGATTTGCAACTGCACGATTATAGCACACTTTAATTCGCTTGACAACACTGGATCTGCACGCTATAATTGCTCCAAAGATAGAGGTCGCGCGGCTCATCAGTAGACGTCCGGATGCTCCTGCAGCAGAGGAAGGATGCCGAAAGGGATACGCGCCGAAAGCTCCCGGCAGCAGGATGTGCGGGTGCTTGGGCACAAACCAAACAGGCTTGTGACTGTCATCGGAAGATGGAGCGCTATCAATTCGGATAAGAGCACGCAGTATGCGTGTTTTTGCTGAGGCGCCATCTGTTTGGCCGCCTCTTCTTTTTTGACCGTCCATGCAGCAGGCCCGGCACAGATGTTTCTGTGCACCAAAGGAGGAGTATTATGGCAATTTTCAAAGGAGCCGGCGTTGCGATCGTTACCCCGATGAACGATGATTATTCCGTCAATTATGATAAGCTTGATGAGATCCTGGAATGGCAGATCGCCGAGGGCACAGATGCCATCATCATCTGCGGCACGACAGGAGAGTCTGCTACCCTCTCTGAAGAGGAGCATATGCAGGTCATCCGTCACTGCATCCAGACCGTAAACCATCGGATCCCGGTCATTGCAGGTACCGGATCCAACAGCACCGAAACCGCCATCTGGATGTCAAAGGATGCCGAGAACTATGGCGCAGACGGTCTGCTGATCGTTACGCCCTACTACAACAAGGCGACGCAGGACGGTCTGATCCGTCACTATTCCATGATCGCCGAGGCTGTCCACACCCCGATCATCATGTATAATGTTCCTTCCCGTACGGGCACGAACCTTCTCCCGGCTACTGCTGCCTGCCTGGCAAAGACGCAGGAGAACATCGCCGGCATCAAGGAGGCTTCCGGCAACATCTCCCAGATCGCCAAGGTCAAACAGCTTGCAGGCGATGCGCTGGATGTTTACTCCGGCAACGACGATCAGATCGTGCCGATCATGTCCCTGGGAGGCATCGGTGTGATCTCTGTCCTGTCCAATGTGGCTCCGAAGTACACCCATGAGCTCTGTGCAAAGGCACTGGCCGGTGATTATGCCGGAGCTGCTGCCATGCAGCTGAACGCTCTGGATCTTGTGGATGCCCTGTTCTGCGAGGTCAACCCGATCCCGGTCAAGACGGCCATGAACCTGATGGGCATGGAGGTCGGCCCCCTTCGCGGACCGCTGTTTGGCATGTCCGACGCACACATTCCGACCCTGACAAAGGCACTTACAGATTTTGGCATTGCGGTGAAGTAAGCCGCAGCGCCAGCGATCTGACCACACGATACCTGTACAATTGACGTATGCGCCTATACCTTAGGCCAGAACAACAAAGGAGGTCTCTATGATCCGCATCATCCTTACCGGCTGCAACGGTTTTATGGGGCAGGTCCTCACTGACATGATCGCAGCTGATCCGGACACTGAGGTCGCCGCCGGCATTGACATCGCACCCGACGCGGCTATCCGTTCCTACCCGGTTTATGCTTCTCCTGCTGACTGCAGCGAAGAGGCTGACGTTATGATCGACTTTTCCAATTTCCGCGCCGTGGACGGGCTGCTCGACTACTGCCGGGAACGCAATCTCCCCCTGGTCCTCTGTACCACAGGCCTGACACCGGAGACCATTGCGAAGGTGAAGGAGACTTCCGCATCCGTAGCCATCCTCCGCTCAGCCAACATGTCGGTCGGCATCAATCTGCTGATGAAGGCTGTCGCAGAAGCCGCAAAGCTCCTGGCCCCCAAAGGCTATGACATGGAGATCGTGGAGCGGCATCACCACCGCAAGCTGGATGCACCGAGCGGAACCGCTGTTTCCCTTGCCGAAAGCATGAATGAAGCCCTCGGCAACGAATACCACTTTGTCTATGACCGCAGCCAGCGCCATGAGAAACGTGATCCCAAAGAGATCGGCATCTCCGCTGTCCGCGGCGGAAACATCGTCGGCGAGCATGAGATCATCTTTGCCGGACAGGATGAGGTGATCGAGTTTAAACACACGGCCTACTCCCGCGCCATCTTTGCCAAAGGCGCCCTGGAGGCCGCCAAATATCTTGCCGGCAAGCCGGCCGGTCTCTACGATATGAGCGATGTCATCGGCTGATCCGGCTGTGCAGAAATAATTTTTCCTTATACAGTTGTTATTAGTGATGACTAACCACAGGACAGTCTGTTAAGATAACGTCCTGTGAGGGAGTAGCAGGCGCGGCGGCGCAGTGAGCCAACATACTGATCATGATGGTATTTACCTGAAATAATCTGGTTTACTTTAAATTGCGAGACTCATGTATATCAGATCTTGCTATGCATGGGTTCATATGATGTGAGTTACGGGTATAGCATAAGCTGTACCCGTTTTTTTATGCTGCCGGCATAGCCATAGCAGGTACGTAAGGCAGTGTGATCTGGATTTTTCAATTGTGATGTGAGGATTTGTTTATGCAGTGGGATCTCTGGTTTCTTATGAACAGTGTTTTGCTTGGCGTCGGACTTGCCATGGATGCCTTTTCCGTCTCGATGGCAAACGGCCTTCATGAGCCGCGGATGAAGAAAGGCCGCATGGCCATGATCGCAGGGTGCTATGCATTCTTCCAGTTCCTGATGCCGATGCTCGGCTGGATCTGTGTCCATACGATCGTTGAGTATTTTACATTTTTTGACGCGCTCATCCCATGGATCGCTCTGCTGCTCCTGCTCTGGATCGGCGGAAAGATGCTGCTGGAAGGTCTTCACGCAGAGGATGATGGCGAAAGCACACCGGCCCTGTCCGGCGGCGCACTGCTCGTGCAGGGAATCGCCACCTCTATCGACGCCCTCTCCGTCGGCTTCACCATTGCCGACTATGGCGCGCTTATGGCCTTTGCTGCCTCACTGATCATCGCAGCCGTCACCTTCGTGATCTGCTGCGGCGGACTGGAGATCGGCAAGACCGTCGGCACCCGGCTCTCCAACAAGGCCTCCATCCTCGGCGGCGTCATCCTGATCGGAATCGGACTGGAGATCTTCATTAAGGGTGTCTTCCTGGCCTGAGACCATTCGGACTGCAACAGTCTGGCCAGACGCTTCTTAGCCAGGATTCATGCTTTAAACAATTACTACCATGTGTATGCAGTTCACATCCCATAAATGTGAAAGGACTGTTGCACCAAAAGACCATACGCATTATCATACGAAGCGGAGCACCCGCCCCCGGAAGACATTAAAGCAAACATTCTGCAGGTCCGACAGGACCGAAGCCGTTTGCGTAATGCCTTCCTGGGGCGGGTGTTCTTATATCTGCGGAAGACATCAAGCAAACATTCTGCAGGTCCGACAGAACCGAAGCCGTTTTAATGTCTTCCAGGGGCGTGCGCATTTTCCATTTTTTGATCGATTTTCCAAAAAAGCCAACAAAAAGAGACCGGGATGAAGAATTGTTGGTTCTTCATCCCGGCCTCTTTTTTGTTCTTTTTCTAAGCTTTATTCCTCGGTGTCAAGGATGACCATGTCTTCCTCTTCAACCATCGGCTCCAGGTCTGCATCGGCGGTCTCGGGCTCTGCCGGAGCGTCTGCCTCTGCCGGCTTCTCTGCAGGCTCACGGATGAAATCCTCTGCTGTGAGCATCTCTTCCTCAACCGGTACCTCGTCGTCCGTGTTGAGTTTCAGATCGCTGTAGTACTTCATGCCGGTTCCGGCCGGAATCAGCTTACCGATGATGACGTTCTCCTTCAGACCGATCAGGTGATCGACCTTGCCCTTGATGGCTGCATCGGTCAGGACTCTGGTGGTCTCCTGGAAGGATGCTGCGGACAGGAAGGAATCTGTCGCCAGGGATGCCTTTGTGATACCCAGAAGGACACGGGTTCCGGTGGCCGGGGTCTTGCCTTCCTCGACGGCTGCCTCGTTGGCATCCTCGAAGTCGAGCCAGTCGACCATTCTGCCCGGCAGGAAATCGGTGTCTCCGCCGTCCTCGATCCGGACCTTCTTGAGCATCTGCCGGACGATGACCTCGATATGCTTATCGCAGATCTCAACACCCTGCAGACGGTATACACGCTGTACCTCACGCAGCAGGTAATCCTGAACATCCTCGGTTCCCTTGATGCGGAGAATGTCGTGCGGGTTGACCGAACCTTCGGTCAGGGAATCGCCGGCCCGAAGGACCTGTCCGTCGGTGACCTTGATTCTGGATCCGTAGGGGATCAGATAGGTCTTGGACTCGCCGGCCTCGTCATCGGTTACGACGATCTCTCTCTTCTTCTTTGTATCCTTGATCTGGGCAACACCCTTGATCTCGGTGATGATTGCAAGTCCCTTCGGCTTACGTGCCTCGAACAGCTCCTCGACACGGGGAAGACCCTGTGTGATATCGCCGCCGGCAACACCGCCGGTATGGAAGGTACGCATGGTCAGCTGTGTTCCGGGCTCACCGATGGACTGTGCCGCGATGATACCGACGGACTCACCAACCTGAACGACCTCACCGGAAGCCATGTTCGAACCATAGCACTTGGAACAGATGCCCAGCTTGGAGCGGCAGGTAAGGATCGTACGGATCTTGACTCTGGTCAGCGGCTGGCCGTTCTCGTCCACGCCATCCTTGACGATCTTCGCTGCACGGCGGGGTGTGATCATGTGGTTTGCCTTGACGATCACATTGCCGTCCTTGTCCGTGATGGTGTTGCAGGAGAACCTGCCGGTAATGCGCTCCTCGAGGCTCTCGATCTGCTCCTTGCCCTCCATGAACTGGTAGACGTACATGCCCGGGATCTCCTTGCGTCCGACAGAGCAGTCAGGCTCGCGGATCATCAGGTTCTGGGAGACATCGACCATTCGACGGGTCAGGTAACCGGAGTCAGCGGTACGCAGAGCGGTATCGGACAGACCTTTACGGGCACCGTGTGCCGACATGAAGTACTCCAGAACGTCCAGGCCTTCACGGAAGTTGGACTTGATCGGAAGCTCGATGGTGTGACCGGTCGTATCAGCCATCAGACCACGCATGCCGGCCAGCTGCTTGATCTGCTTATCGGAACCACGGGCTCCGGAATCGGCCATCATGAAGATGTTGTTGTATTTGTCCAGACCCTCCAGCAGGTCTTTGGTCAGTCTGTTGTCGACATCCTTCCAGGTCTCGACAACTTCCTTGTAGCGCTCCTCGTCGGTGATCAGACCACGCTTGTAGTTTCTGGTGATCCGCTCAACGGTCTCCTCGGCTTCAGCCAGCAGAGCGGGCTTGTCTCCAGGTACGGTCATATCGGAAATGGAAACCGTCATGCCGGCGATGGTGGAGATATGATAGCCCATAGCCTTGATGGCATCAAGGACCTCGGCCGTCTTGGTTGCACCGTGAATGTCGATAACCTTGGTCAGCAGGCGCTTCAGATCACCCTTCTTGACCATAAAGTCGATCTCCGGAAGCAGCTCGTTGCCCGGGATGGTACGGTCGACATAGCCCAGATCCTGGGGAATGATCTCGTTGAACATCAGACGTCCCAGGGTCGTGTGGACGACAGAGGAGATATCCTCTCCCTCGGCATTCTTTCCGGTCATACGTACGTTGATCCGGGTCTGCAGCGTGATGTAGCCGTTCTCATAGGCCAGCAGCGCCTCGTTCATGTCCTTGAAGGAGCTGCCGTCGCCGATGCTGTCCGGTCTCTCCTGGGTCAGGTAGTAGATACCAAGGACCATATCCTGAGACGGAACTGCAACCGGGCCGCCGTCAGAGGGCTTCAGCAGGTTGTTCGGAGAAAGCAGCATGAAGCGGCACTCCGCCTGAGCCTCGACAGACAGCGGAAGGTGAACAGCCATCTGGTCTCCGTCGAAGTCCGCGTTGAAAGCGGTACATACCAGCGGATGCAGCTTGATGGCCTTACCTTCGACCAGGATCGGCTCGAAAGCCTGGATACCCAGACGGTGAAGCGTAGGTGCACGGTTCAGCATGACCGGATGCTCTTTGATGACATCCTCAAGCACATCCCAGACCTGCGGCTCGAGCTTCTCGACCATCTTCTTGGCGTTTTTGATGTTGTGTGCAGTACCGTTGGCTACCAGCTCCTTCATAACGAAGGGTTTGAACAGCTCGATGGCCATCTCCTTGGGCAGACCGCACTGGTAGATCTTCAGCTCCGGACCGTTAACGATAACCGAACGGCCGGAATAGTCGACACGCTTACCCAGCAGGTTCTGACGGAAACGTCCGGACTTACCTTTCAGCATATCGGACAGAGACTTCAGGGCACGGTTTCCCGGGCCGGTGACCGGTCTGCCGCGGCGGCCGTTGTCGATCAGAGCGTCGACAGCCTCCTGCAGCATTCTCTTCTCGTTACGGACGATGATATCCGGAGCGCCAAGATCCAGCAGTCTCTTCAGACGATTGTTTCTGTTGATGATCCTTCTGTACAGATCGTTCAGATCGGAGGTCGCAAAACGGCCGCCGTCCAGCTGTACCATCGGACGAAGATCCGGCGGAATGACCGGGATGCAGTCCATGACCATCCACTCCGGACGGTTTCCGGACTCAAGGAAGGCCTCTACGACCTCCAGTCTCTTGATGATCCTGGTCCTCTTCTGGCCGGTGGAGTTCTCCAGCTCGGTGCGCAGGTCATCGTAGGACTTCTCCAGATCGATGGCGCACAGCAGCTCCTTGATGGCCTCGGCACCCATGCCGACACGGAAGGTGCTGCCATAGGTCTCATAGGCTTCCTGGTACTCTCTCTCGGTAAGCACCTGCTTGTACATCAGCTTGGTGTCGCCGGGATCAAGTACGATATAGCTTGCAAAGTACAGAACTCTCTCCAGTGTTCTCGGGGACAGATCCAGGATCAGTCCCATGCGGGAAGGAATTCCCTTGAAATACCAGATGTGAGAAACAGGTGCGGCCAGCTCGATGTGGCCCATGCGCTCACGGCGCACGCTGGATTTTGTGACCTCTACTCCGCAGCGGTCACAGATCACGCCTTTGTAGCGGATCTTTTTATATTTACCGCAGTGGCACTCCCAGTCCTTGGTCGGTCCGAAAATGCGCTCGCAGAACAATCCGTCCTTTTCCGGCTTCAGCGTCCGGTAGTTGATCGTCTCCGGCTTTTTGACTTCACCGTGAGACCACTCACGGATTGTCTCCGGAGATGCCAGACCGATACGGATCGCGTCAAAGCTCAGCGGCTGATAGATAGTCTCTTCATTTTTTACAGTTTCCGGCATGAATTTTCCCCTTTCGATCGCGTACAGTAAATCGCAAATATCCTGTCAAACCGATACTGCTTACTCGTCGATATCGTCAAATGCCTCTTCCAGCTCCAGCTCCTCTTCATACTCATCCGGGTCTGAAGAAAGGCTGAAGGTATCATCTTCTGCGTCAACAAGCTCGCCGTCCTGGAACTCCTGCTTTCCGAAACCGTACTCGCCGAGGTTGTCCTCTTCGTTCCGGTTATTGTAGCGGTCGGCATCCTCCATGATCTTGCGGAAGCTGGTATTGCCGTAATCAACAGATTCCATGATCTTGACCTCAGAGCCGTCCTCCTTGAGTACACGCACATCCAGAGCAAGAGACTGCAGCTCCTTGAGCAGTACCTTGAAGGATTCCGGGATACCCGGCTCAGGGATATTCTCTCCCTTGATGATGGCTTCGTAGGTCTTGACACGTCCGACGACATCATCCGACTTGACGGTCAGGATCTCCTGCAGAGTGTAGGATGCTCCGTAGGCCTCCAGAGCCCAGACCTCCATCTCTCCGAAACGCTGGCCGCCGAACTGGGCCTTGCCGCCCAGCGGCTGCTGGGTAACCAGGGAGTATGGACCGGTGGAACGGGCATGGATCTTGTCGTCGACCAGGTGATGCAGCTTCAGATAGTGCATGTGACCGATGGTCGTCGGTCCGTCAAAGGGCTCGCCGGAACGTCCGTCACGCAGCTGGACCTTTCCGTCACGGGAGATCGGAACGCCCTTCCAGAGCTTTCTGTGCTCTTTGTTCTTCTCCAGATACTCATAGACCTCCGGAAGAAGAATGTCTTTATATTTTGCTGTGAACTCTTCCCAGCTGGTGTTGACATAATCGTTGGCCAGCTCCAGGGTATCCTGGATATCGATCTCGTTGGCACCGTCAAAGACCGGTGTGGAGATGTTGAAACCAAGGGCCATGGCCGCAAGGCTCAGGTGGATCTCCAGGACCTGTCCGATATTCATACGGGACGGAACGCCCAGCGGATTCAGCACGATATCCAGCGGACGGCCGTTGGGCAGGAAGGGCATATCCTCGACCGGAAGCACGCGGGATACGACACCCTTGTTTCCGTGACGGCCGGCCATCTTATCGCCGATGGAGATCTTTCTCTTCTGCGCGATGTAGATGCGGACTGCCTGGTTGACGCCCGGTGAAAGCTCGTCGCCGTTCTCTCTGGTGAATACTCTCGCATCGACAACAATGCCGTACTCGCCGTGAGGAACCTTGAGGGAGGTATCGCGGACCTCTCTGGCCTTCTCGCCAAAGATCGCACGCAGCAGTCTCTCCTCAGCGGTCAGCTCGGTCTCACCCTTCGGGGTGACCTTTCCGACCAGGATATCACCGGCACGGACCTCTGCGCCGATACGGATGATGCCGCGCTCGTCCAGATCCTTCAGGGCATCGTCGCCGACACCCGGGACATCCTTGGTGATCTCCTCCGGTCCGAGCTTGGTATCTCTGGCCTCACACTCATATTCCTCGATATGGATGGAGGTATAGACGTCATCCTGAACCAGACGCTCGCTGATCAGGACAGCATCCTCGTAGTTGTAGCCTTCCCATGTCATGAAGCCGATCAGCGGATTCTTTCCGAGAGCAAGCTCGCCGCCGGAGGTGGAAGGACCGTCAGCGATGACCTCGCCGGCTTCCACATGCTCGCCCTTCTGGACGATTGGTCTCTGGTTGTAGCAGTTGCTCTGGTTGCTTCGCGTGAACTTCATCAGATGATAGGTCTCTCTGGTACCGTCCTCGTTGTCCACACGGATCTCATTGGAGGCCGCATAGGTGACCGTGCCTGCCTTCTTTGCCACGACACAGATGCCGGAGTCGACCGCAGCCTTCTCCTCAATACCGGTGCCGACGGCTGGAGCCTCGGTGAACAGAAGCGGAACCGCCTGACGCTGCATGTTCGAACCCATCAGGGCACGGTTGGCGTCGTCGTTCTGCAGGAACGGGATCAGCGCCGTAGCGACAGAGAATACCATCTTCGGGGATACGTCCATGTAGTCGAAGAGACGTCTCTCGTAGGACTGTGTCTCCTCGCGGTAACGTCCGGAAACGTTGTGGTGAACGAAATGGCCCTGCTCATCCAGCGCCTCGTTCGCCTGCGCGACATGGTAATTATCCTCTTCGTCAGCCGTCATGTAGACGACCTCGTTGGTTACCCGCGGATTCATCGGATCGGTCTTGTCGATCTTGCGGTAGGGTGCCTCGATAAATCCGTATTTATTGATCCTCGCGTAGGATGCGAGGGAGTTGATCAGACCGATGTTCGGGCCCTCGGGAGTCTCGATGGGGCACATTCTTCCGTAATGGGAATAATGAACGTCTCGGACCTCAAATCCGGCACGGTCTCTGGACAGACCGCCGGGACCCAGAGCGGACAGACGTCTCTTGTGGGTCAGCTCACCCAGCGGGTTGTTCTGATCCATGAACTGGGACAGCTGGGAGGATCCAAAGAACTCCTTGACCGCTGCCGTTACCGGCTTGATGTTGATCAGCGACTGCGCGGAGATCGTATCCAGATCCTGGGTCGTCATTCTCTCACGGACCACACGCTCCAGTCTGGACAGACCGATGCGGTACTGGTTCTGCAGCAGCTCGCCCACGCAGCGGATACGACGGTTGCCCAGATGGTCGATATCATCATCGTTTCCGATGCCGTACTCCAGATGCATATTGTAGTTGATGGAGGCGAAGATATCCTCCTTCGTGATATGCTTGGGGATCAGCTCGCTGATGCGGTCTCTGATCTCGTCCTTGATCTCCTCGATATCGCTGTACTGCTCCAGGATCTCGGCAAGTACGGGATAGTAGACCTCCTCGGTCACACCGACCTCTTCCGGATCGACGTCCACCCATCTGGTGATGTCGACCATCAGGTTGGAGAGCACCTTCACGCTGCGCTCCGGGGTCTCGATCCAGACATAGGGAACAGCCGCATACTGGATATCGTCAGCCATCTCGCGGGTGACGGTCTGACCCTTCTCAGCAATGATCTCGCCGGTCTCCTCGCTGATGACATCATCAGCCAGGACATGGCCGGTCAGACGGTTGCGGAATGCCAGCTTCTTGTTGAATTTGTAACGGCCGACCTTTGCCAGGTCATAACGGCGGGGATCAAAGAACATGCCGCCGATCAGGCTCTCTGCGCTCTCCACGGCGAGCGGCTCGCCCGGACGGATCTTCTTGTACAGCTCCAGCAGACCTTCCTGATAGTTGGTCGATGTATCCTTGGCAAAGCTGGCCAGGATCTTCGGCTCCTCACCGAAATGCTCGATGATCTTCGCGTTGCTGCCGATGCCCAGGGCACGGATCAGCACGGTGACCGGAACCTTTCTGGTACGGTCTACACGCACATAGAAGACATCGTTGGAGTCGGTCTCATATTCCAGCCATGCACCGCGGTTCGGGATAACGGTACAGGAATAGAGCTCCTTGCCGAGTTTGTCGTGCGTGATCCCGTAATAGATGCCCGGGGAACGGACCAGCTGGCTGACAATAACACGCTCTGCACCGTTGATGATAAAGGTTCCAGTGGCAGTCATCAGGGGCAGGTCGCCCATGAAAATCTCATGCTCACTGATCTCGTCCTTCTCCCTGTTATACAGACGAACCTTGACCTTTAATGGAGCAGCGTAGTTGGCGTCACGCTGTTTACATTCTTCTATGGAATACTTTACGTCATCCTCGCACAGCTGGAAGTCCACGAACTCAAGGCTGAGCTTTCCGCCGTAATCCTCGATAGGAGAGATGTCATCGAAGGCCTCCTTTAACCCGTCCGTTAAGAACCAGTTGTAGGAATCCTTCTGCACCTCTATCAGATTGGGCATCTCCAGAACTTCTTTCTGTCTCTGGTAGGTCATGCGGATGTTTCTTCCACTGTGGATCAGACGTATCCTGTTTTTCTCCATTGACGATTCACCCCTTGTGATATAATATTCTTGCTAGTAAGATATCCCATATCCACCCCCATGTTTTTGTTGAAATCCAACAAAAACATGATATTTTTAAAGATGGTAGGCACACCTTGCCATAATAGTGCATTTTCTACAATAACACAGTTTGTCAAGCCCGTCAAACATTTTCTTCTTCTATAATAGGAAGTTTTTTTCCTATCTTTTCCTGCTGCGAATCTACTTTTTTCCTCTTTATTATGGTATACTTATTCGGATGTGTGCCGCTCCCGCGGCATACTACCTGAATTTATGGAAGGTACGTTTCGCTATGGTATTCGCCGATCTGTTCTTTTTGTACTTTTTTCTTCCCCTTTGCCTGCTCTGCTATTACCACGCCAGCCGGCTGCACACCCGTAACCTGATCCTGATCGTCTTCTCGCTGATTTTCTATGCGTGGGGCGAGCCGACATGGGTGATCCTGCTGGTCTTCAGCGCTGCCTTTAACTGGTTTATCGCGCTGCATATCGAGCAGCACAGGGAGGATGTGACCGGAAAACTTCTCCTGACAGCAGCGCTCGTGGTGAACATCGGCCTTCTTCTCGTCTTCAAATACACCGGATTCTTCCTGGAGACCATCAATGCTGTCCTTCGGACCTCCATCCCGGTCCCCCAGATCCGCCTGCCCATCGGTATCAGCTTCTTTACCTTCCAGGCGCTCTCCTATGTTCTGGATGTGTTCTGGGATTCCGTGAAGGCACAGAAAAAGTTCTACCGCTTCCTTCTGTACCTCTCCCTCTTCCCGCAGCTGATCGCCGGACCGATCGTCCGCTACAGTGTCGTGGAAAAGGAACTGGTAAAGCGGCGGGCGACTCCTGAGGATTTCAGCGAAGGCATCTACCGCTTCATCATCGGTCTGGCCAAGAAGGTCATCCTGGCCAACAACCTGTATGTCATCGTCGACAACTTCTTTGCGCCGGGCATACAGGGACTGTCCGTGACCGGCACCTGGTATACCGTCATCGTCTACTCCATGTATGTCTACTTTGACTTCAGCGGATATTCCGATATGGCCATTGGCATGGGCCGCATGCTGGGCTTCCACTTTGACGAAAACTTTACCTATCCCTTCATGTGCCAGACGATCGCAGAGTTCTGGCAGAGATGGCACATCTCTCTGGGCTCCTTCTTCCGTGATTATCTGCTGTACGTACCCATCGGCGGCAAGCGCCGGAAGTACCTGAACCTGTTTCTGGTCTGGTTCTGCACCGGCATGTGGCACGGCGCCTCCTGGAACTTCATCCTGTGGGGCCTGTATTTTGGCTGCTTTATCTTCTTCGAGCAGCAGCTCGGCAAAAAGAAGATCAAGGCATGGCCGATCTGGTGGAAGCACATCTACAGCAAGCTGGTCATCATCATCGGCTTCGGTATTTTCTACTTTGAGGATTTCCGTCAGCTGGGACAGTTCTTCCTGAACCTCACCGGCCTGACGATGCTCGTGGATCACAGCAGCTTTACGGATATCCTGACCAGAGGCTCCTTTGTGGGCAATATCTGGCTGATCGCACTCTCTGTGCTCTTCTGCTTCCCGGTCGTCCCGAAGCTCAGGAGCTTTATCCTTGAGAACAAGGACATGCAGGTCGTCCGGATCGGAAAGATCGCCGGCACCGTCGTCCTTGCCGCGCTGCTCATCATTTCCAGCATCCTGCTGGTCGATACCACGAATAATCCGTTCCTGTACTGGAGATTTTAAATTATGGAAGAAAAAAAGACAGCCTCAGAAAAAAGACAGCTTACCCCAGAGGAGAAAAAGGAGCGGCGGCGCAAACGTCAGTACAGAAAGCTCTGCCGCCTGACCAGCGCCTGCATCATTCTGCTGACGCTGCTGATCTCCATTTTTAATATCATCATCCCGCGTTCGCGGATATCCAATATCGAAAGACGTGAGCTCGCCAAATTCCCGTCCTTCTCCCTGAGTTCCTATTTCTCCGGAGAATTTACCAGCGGGATCAACACCTGGTACACCGATACCGTTCCCTTCCGGGATACCTTCAAGAATGCCGGCAACAACATCAAATCGCTGTTTGGCATTGCCTCTGGCGAAACTGCGGTGATCGTCGGCAACGCCAACAAGGTCGGCGCCAGCGACAAGACCCAGGAGACGCCGACAAAGAAGCCGGCAGAAACCGTAAAGTCCTCCTCTGCAGCAGAAACGACGCAGCCTGCAACGACCGCGGAATCTCTGGAGGATCAGAAGGATTATACCCGCGAGGAAGTTGCGGACGCTGATTTCGAGAACGGCATCCTGGTTGTCCAGCAGGACGGCCACTGGAGAGGCATGCCTCTGTTTGTCGGCGGTGACGGCGAGGTCTACGCCAACTTCATGAATGCCCTGCGCGACACCCTGGATGACGATGTCCGGCTCTACTCCATGCCGGTACCGCTGGCCAGTGAGTTCTACACCCCCTCCAATTACAGCGACTATACCGCCAGCCACGCGGAATCCTTTGCCGCGCTGAAAGCACAGCTGAAATCCGGGATCACGACCGTTGACCTGATCGACGTCTTCAAGAAGCACACGGAAGAAGAGATCTTCTGCCGGACCGACCACCACTGGCAGCCTCTTGGCGCGTACTACGCAGCCAAGGCCTTCTGTGAGACCGCAGGCGTGCCCTTCCCTGACCTCTCCAGCTACACAAAGAAGGCCAACGAGGGGTATGTGGGTACTCTGTATGCCTACACCAGCAACGCCAACCTGCTGAACGATCCCGAGGATTTCACCTACTATGTGCCGACGGTGGAATACAATACCGATTACTACGACACGTCCTTCAACTATGAATACACCTCCCCGCTGCTGGTGGAGACCGATACCGAGAATTCCTACCTGATGTTCATGGGCAGCGATATGCTGATCTGCAAGGTCACCACCGCTGTGGACAATGACCGTAAGCTCCTGATCATGAAGGACAGCTACGGCAACGCCATGATCCCGTTCTTTACAGGCTCCTTCTCGGAGGTCTATGTCACCGACATGCGCTACTTCGACCTGAACCTGCCGGAGTTTATCGAGAGCATGGGCATCACGGATGTGCTCTTCTCGAGCTGCTCCTCCTCCACCTTCGGCCAGAACGCGTACAATCTGGAAAACTACCTGACCCAGTATGCCGGAACGCCGATCGTGGACGGCGCGCCCGCTGCAGTCGTTGGAAAGAAGAACAGCTCCTCCTCCGGAAGCAGCACAGGAAGCAATGCTTCCTCCGGCACGACCGGAACGGCAGGAACCGCAGATGATACGGCTGCGTCATCCTCTGCCGAAAACTGACAGACCCGGCAAAGGCACGCACAGCAAAAGGCAGCACGATAATCCGCCGCTGATATGCACTGCAGCCTGCGCGTCAGATTATTTCCAAACAAGATATCGTCAACACGCACAGCAAGGAGGTTTTTTCATGAAGGAACTGATGTATCCCTTTGATCCGTCCTATCTGATCAAAAAGAGAAAATCCATCCGCAAGGCACTCCTGGCAGACGGGAGCGCCCGCATTCAAAAGAAGATCGCCGTTCTCGGCGGTTCGACCACCAGCGAGATCATCAACATGCTGGAGCTTTTCCTGCTGAACAACGGGATCGAGCCTTCGTTCTACGAATCGGAATATGCCCAGTATGAGCAGGATGCCATGTTCCCGGGACCGGAGCTTCTCTCCTTCGCCCCGGACATCATCTTTATCCACACCACCAACCGCAATCTCCGCCAGACGCCGGAGGTCACAGACTCCCGGGAAGCCGTGGAAGAAAAGCTTTCTGCCGAGCTTAGCCGTTTTAAAGCTATCTGGGAGAATCTTTCCGCCACCTTCCACTGTCCGATCATCCAGAACAACTTTGAGATGCCGCTCTACCGACTGATGGGCAGCCGGGACTGCTGGGACTACCGCGGGCTCTCCAATTTTATTTCACGGATGAATACCGGCTTCTGCGAGGCGGCCGACCGGATGGAGAACCTCTATCTGCATGACCTGAATTATGTCAGCGCAGATTATGGCCTGAAGGCCTGGTCTGACCCCAGTTTCTGGAATATGTACAAATATGCGATGTGCTTTGAGGCCATCCCGTATTTCTCCTTCTCTCTGGCCAACATCATCAAATCGGTCTTCGGCCGGAACAAGAAGGCACTGGCTCTGGATCTGGACAACACCCTCTGGGGCGGTGTCGTTGGCGATGACGGTGTTACCGGCATCGAGATCGGTCAGGAAAACGGCGTAGCCCAGTCCTACTATGAATTCCAGACCTACCTGAAGAAACAGTCTTCCCTGGGCATTCTGCTGACGGTCTGCTCGAAAAACGACGAGGAGAACGCCCTGGACGGTCTTCGCCATCCCGAGGGAGCGTTAAAGCCCGAGGATTTTGTGGTCATCAAGGCCAACTGGGAAAACAAGGACCGCAACATCGCCCAGACAGCAGCCGAGCTCAACATCCTCCCGGATTCCATCGTCTTCGTCGATGACAACCCGGCTGAGCGGGCGATCGTCGAGGCACAGCTGCCAGGCGTGCTAGCGCCCGAGATGACCAGCGTGGAAAGCTACATCACCACCCTGGACAGGAACGGCTTCTTTGAGGTGACTACTTTCAACGAGGACGACCTTAAGCGCAATGAAATGTACAAGGAAAATGCCCAGCGCAGCGCCGCCCAGGCAGCCTTTGCAGATTACGGCGAATACCTCTCCAGCCTGAATATGCACGCGGTCATCGAAGACTTTATCCCCGTCTATATCGCCCGCATCACCCAGCTCACCAACAAGAGCAACCAGTTCAACCTCACCACACGGCGCTACACACCCGCTGAGATGGAGACGATCTGGAAGAGCCCGGACCACATCCGTCTCTACGGAAAGCTCATTGACAAGTTCGGTGACAATGGCGTAGTATCAGTGGTGATCGGCAGGAAAGAAGAGACGACCCTGCACATCGAGCTGTGGCTGATGAGCTGCCGCGTACTCAAGCGGGATATGGAGCAGGCGATGCTCGACGAGCTGGTGTCCGAAGCCGCCAAGGCAGGGATCCAGACGATCCGCGGCTACTACTATCCGACAAAAAAGAACGGCATGGTAAAAGAGCTGTACGGCACACTCGGCTTCACCCTGGTCTCTTCGGACGCAGACGGCAATACCGTCTGGGAGATGCCGGTCGACGGCTACAAGCCCCAAAACAAATATATTCTTGTCAATCAGGAAAGCTAATGCAGACATTTCGGAGGAAAAAAGATGAGTGAGAAAGAGCTTTACCGCAGATTAAACGCCGTATTTCAGGATGTATTCGATGATGACAGCATCGAGGTCGGTCCGGACACCACGGCAGATGATATCGAAGACTGGGACAGCCTGGAGCACATCACACTGATCGCAGCGATCGAGGATGAGTTCCGCATGAAATTCAAGATGAGCGAGGTCTCCACCATGAAAGATGTCGGTGAGATGGTCTCCATCATCGCCCAGAGAGCCCGCCGCTAAGCAACGGAAAGAGGTTCATTTACAACACAGCAGAATAATTGCCCGCAGGAGAGGTTAAAGGCCAGTGTTGCCAAAAGCTTCCTCCTGCGGTTTTTTTAGATATATGCCAAGCTGAGATCCTAAAAGTCCAAATACACGTGCCCCTGGAAGACATTAAAGCAAACATTCTGCAGACCCGACAGGGTCGAAGCCGTTTGCGTAATGCCTTCCAGGGGCACGTGCCGCATGTAATCTCAGGAAGACATTAAGGCAACCAATCTGCAGACCCGCCAGGGTCGAAGCCGTTCGCGTAATGCCTTTCAGGGGCGGGAGCTGCTCTTATCTTCTAATTGAAAAGGACCCTGGCCGCTTTTGACCAGAGTCCTGTCTTTTTATTTTGATATTGTGTTTCCGTCGAAGTAAGAAGCTTTCTGCTTTTCTCTCCTGTATCTGGCTCTTTTACCAGCTGACCGCGATATCGAGCTGTGTCGGGTTGGTAAAGATGAAGCCTCCGGTATCGCATACGATGCCGGGTCCAAGGCTTGTGTCGACCACGGATCCTCTCGGACGGATGCTGAGGTCTGCTGCTACCATGACATAGTCTCCAAGCATCTTAACGCCGTCGTCACGCACCCAGTAGGCATCATTGTTGCCCATGCTGCGCATGATCTGGACGACTCCGCTCATGTCGAGATTGTAGTAGGTCTCCTGTCCGCTTGGTCCCACTACAGTACCTGCAGATGGATTTATGACCTCCCCGTCCCAGCTGGACCCCTGGGTTTTCTCTGCTGCCGTGGCTGCTGTGGACTGGTCTGCAGGTGCCGCCTGCTCTCCTTCAGCCGGCGCAGATACCTCTGTGTATGCTGCTGTGGTATCCTGTGTGGGCTGGACTGCCTGGGCTTCCTGGGCGGCTCTGGCCATCGCTGCTGCAGCCTCTGCTGCACGCACCTCCTCCGCGGCCTGGATATTCAGTGCCTGGATGGTGGCCTCCTGCTCCTGGATAGCGGCGATCAGTTCTGCTTCCGCGGACTGGGCACCGGTCAGGCTGGCAACGTACTGCTCCACCTCTTCTCTGGTGCTCTCATAGACCAGCTGAAGCTCTTCCTTCTTCTCTTCGCTCTGTTCCTCAAGAGCCTTGATCTCCTCCTGCTCATGTGTCACCTGGATCTGTTTTTCTTCGATCTGATCGCACAGAGCCATATACTGCTCAAGCATCTTTCGGTCGTACTCCGTGAGCTCGGACATATTGGTCGCCCGGTTCAGGATCTCGGAGAAGTTGTCGGATGAGAAAACGGCTTCCAGAAGTCCCGCGTTCAGGGAATTCTCATACATGTACTGGATGCGGAGGGCCATATCCTCCCTCTGGTTCTGTTCCTCGCGCTGTGCGCTCTTCAGGTCTCTGGTAACCAGATCAAGCTCGTTCTGCTTGACGGCATACTTGCCGTGAAGCTCGTCGAGCTGCCCCATAAGTTCTGTGATCTGTGTGTTGACTTCCGTCAGATAGGATTCTGCCTTACCCTTCTTTGACTCGATCTCAGCGATCCGGTCCTGTACAGATGCCAGCTGTGACTGGGTCTGTACATTCTGCGCTCTGGCTGATTCAAGCTGTTCCTGAGTAGTTGATGCAGAGGCGGGCAAGGTACCGGCGGCTGTAAGAACAGCACACAAAGCCAGAGAGACGATGCCTTTCTTGTTACACATACTCTCTTCCTCTCTCAAGTCTGCATAAGCCAAGACTTGTCCAAGTATTTCCTAGAGTATAACACAGAATATCATATTTTAAAAGTATTTTTTAACCTGATTGCAATGTTTTTGCAATACTTTATGTAAATCTGTAACATTTAAACCACAAGATGTTCCGTTTTGTTCCGATGTATACCACAACTTCTTGTAATTGTTACATAAATATTACATTTTGATTTTTTTCAGGATTTCCGGCAGTTTTCCCCCACTTTGCCCGAAAAACGGGCAAAAAAAGGACCTCCGTGCTCCACACGGGGGTCCTCAGTGTCCAAATGAACGGCGCAGATATACTGCCTCTATTACTTAAGGGTAACCTTTGCGCCCTGCTCCTCAACACGAGCCTTGATATCATCAGCCTCAGCCTTGGAAACAGCCTCTTTGATCATCTTCGGAGCGCCGTCAACCAGATCCTTGGCATCCTTCAGGCCCAGACCGGTGATCTCACGAACGACCTTGATAACCTTTACCTTGTTCGGGCCAACCTCGGTCAGCTCAACATCAAACTCGGTCTTCTCCTCAACTTCCTCAGCCTCAGCAGCGCCTGCAGCGACAACAACGCCTGCAGATGCGGAAACGCCAAACTCTTCCTCACAAGCTTTAACCAGCTCGTTCAGCTCTAATACGGTAAGCTCTTTGATAGCAGCGATAAACTCTTCAGTTGTTAACTTTGCCATTTTATTTTCCTCCAATGATTATTTTTTGTAATTCTGATCGTTTTGTGTGCAAGATCACTCTGCTGCGGGTGCAGCGTCCTTCTCGGCGATCTGCTTGATGACGCGGGCAAAGCCTGCGATGGAGCCCTGCATGCTGCCGAACAGACGGCCCAGCAGTACTTCTCTTCCCGGGATATCGGCAAGTGCCTTTACGCCGTTGGTGTCGTAATAGTCACCTTCCACTACACCGGCAATGAGCTCGAGCTTCGGGTTCTTCTTTGCGAAGCCTGCAAGCAGTCTGGCCGGAGCGGTTCCATCTTCCTTGGAGATGGCGATCGCATTTGTGCCTTCAAGATGCTTGGAGAGCTGCTCGAAGTCAGTTCCCTTGAACGCGAAGTTCATCATCGTGTTCTTGTAGACTTTGTACGTGATGTTGTTCTGTCTCAGAGTTTTGCGCAGCTCAGTGTCCTGGGCAACGGTAAGTCCGCTGTAGTTGACAAGCACAACGGCCTTTGCACCATCGACATTAGCAGCGATCTCATCGATAATGGGCTTTTTGAGTTCTACTTTTGCCATGATCTGGTATACCTCCTTATTTTATTTGGTGTATACACGCATAAGAAAACCCGTCCGGCCGAAAAGACCAGACGGGTGTGCATTCTTAAAAAGAATCGACATCCTCGGCAGGCGCTGTGCTTACGTCCCCCCCAAGGGGACACCTGCTGTCTTCGGCGTGTACTGGGTTATGATAGCATTCAGTTTTCCGTTTGTCAAGCCTGCAAAACAGGCCGCGCGGAATTTACTGAACCTTCATCGGGTTGATTTTGATTCCAGGTCCCATGGTCGGAGCAATGCTGATGCTTCTCATGTACTGACCCTTCAGGGTTGCCGGTCTTGCCTTGACAATGGCAGCCATCAGCGTATTGAAGTTCTCGACCAGCTTCTCATCCTCGAAGGAAGCCTTGCCGATCGGAACATGGATGATGTTGGCCTTGTCCAGACGATACTCAACCTTACCGGCTTTGATATCTTTTACAGCTTTGGTGACGTCCATGGTAACGGTACCGGACTTCGGGTTCGGCATCAGGCCCTTCGGTCCAAGGATACGGCCCAGACGTCCGACAACACCCATCATATCAGGCGTAGCAACGCAGACATCAAAATCAAGCCAGCCATCCTTCTGGATCCGCGGGATCAGCTCCTCAGCGCCGACAAAATCTGCGCCTGCAGCCTGAGCCTCGTCAGCCTTTGCGCCCTTGGCAAATACCAGGACACGAACGGTCTTACCAATTCCATAGGGAAGTACAACAGCTCCGCGGACCTGCTGATCAGCATGACGTCCGTCGCAGCCGGTACGGATATGTACTTCAATCGTCTCATCAAATTTAGCAACTGCTACTTTCTTTGCAAGCGTGATCGCCTCAGCAGGATCATACAGGTTGCTGCGGTCGATCTGTTTCGCGAGCTCAGCGAATCTTTTTCCGTGTTTCATTCTAACATTACCTCCTGTGGTAGTTGCGGGATCTTCCCTCCCACGTCTCTTCTGCAGAGAAGTTCATCCTGACTTCCCCGAACGTTCATTAGTCTTCTACTACGATACCCATGCTTCTTGCGGTTCCGGCGATCATGCTCATGGCAGCCTCAACGGATGCGGCATTCAGATCCGGCATCTTCATCTCGGCGATCTCGCGGACCTTATCCTTGGAGATGGTAGCGACCTTTGTCTTGTTCGGTGTTCCGGATGCAGTCTTCAGGTTGCAAGCCTTCTTCAGAAGAACTGCTGCCGGCGGAGTCTTTGTGATGAAGCTGAAGCTTCTGTCAGCATAAACCGTGATCACGACGGGGATGATCAGATCACCCTTGTCGGCGGTTCTAGCGTTGAACTCCTTGGTGAACTGCACGATATTTACACCGTGCTGTCCAAGTGCAGGACCTACCGGAGGAGCTGGTGTAGCCTTGCCAGCAGGAATCTGTAATTTAATGTAGCCTGTTACTTTCTTTGCCATTTTCGGCACCTCCTAAAATGATGTGGTATTTGCGGGAATCTCCCTCCCACAGCCGGTTACCCGGCCTTGCGGACTTCGGCGAAGCTGATCTCGACCGGCGTCGCCCGTCCAAACAGCTCAACGTTAATGGTAACGGTCTGTTTATTCTGATTGATCGCCACGATCTGGCCGGTGGAATCCTTCCACACACCGCCGATGACGACGACCTCATCACCGATCTCAAGATCGATGACGACTTTTTCGCCCGTATCCACACCGAGCGGCTGCATCTCTGCTGCCGTCAGCGGAACCGGCTTGGATCCCGGACCAACGAATCCTGTCACGCCTCTGGTATTTCGTACGACATACCAGGTATCATCGTTCATGACCATATTCAAAAGAACATAGCCCGGGAACAGTTTTTTCTGAACCTGCTTTCTGACGCCGTTCTTTACCTCAACGACCTCCTCCAGCGGCACGCGCACCTCCAGGATCTGGTCCTCCAGATGTCTGTTCTCAATTGTCTTCTCAATATTGGCCTTCACCTTATTCTCATAACCGGAATAAGTGTGAACTACGTACCATTTAGCTTCTGACATATTCACCAGTCCTTATAAATTAATGATCAGCTGAACGATCTGCAGTCCGAGACTGTCGATAAGCGTGATCAGCAGGCAGATAATCGCTGAAATAGCCACGACCGCGCCGGTCTGCTTTCCAAGCGTTTTCCTGTCGGTCCAGATGATTTTGTCCCACTCGGTCTTCAGGCCCTTTCTCCAGGTCTGAAAGCGGCTCTTCTCGGCCTTCTTGCTGCCCTTCCTGGCCTCAGACTTCTTTGTTCCTTCTGCCATTGTCTCACCTCGATCAGAAAAACAATTATTTTGTCTCTCTATGTGTAGTATGCTTTCTGCAGAATCTGCAGTACTTCTTGATCTCCATACGTTCCGGATGAGTCTTCTTGTCCTTGGTCGTATTGTAATTGCGCTGCTTGCATTCCGTACATGCTAAGGTAATTCTCGTACGCACGACTTACACCTCCACTGTTTATCATCGATTGGATCTTTACAACAAAAGAACAGCCCTGCTTTCCCCTTTTCTGCCTTAAGTGTGGGCGGTTTGCGTTGAACCGTGTCTGGCAAAAAAAGCGTAAAAAAAAAGGACCCCTTTCCTGTCGCTCCATTATGGTAGCACAGTCGGGGCCCCCTGTCAAGGACAGAATCCCTTATTTTTCAAGCTTTTTTTAAGGCTTTTTCCGCGTCTTTTCTGACACGCGGACGGGCATCATAATTGCCCTGCAGAAGGCAGTCGGGCACGCTCCCAGCCGCTTTTTATGCATCTGTTATGCCTGCTGGGAATCCTCCTCCGGCATGCCGGGATACAGGCAGGCGACCTTGTACTGCCGCATCGCCTCCAGCCACTCATCGGAAGGCTTCTCATCCGTGATGATGGCATCAAAGTCACGCAGGTCACAGATCTTGCAGAAGGCGGTCTTTCCGAACTTGGTGTGGTCGGCGACCAGATACTTTTCCTTGGCGTGCCGGATTTCCTTGCGCTTGATGGCTGTAAAGGCCTGCACAGAATCCATGGCACCTGCCTCCAGATCGATGCCCTTACAGGAGATAAAGGTCTTATCTGCGTAGTAGGACTCGGTGGAAGCCTCTGCCTCCGGTCCCAGGAGCGCCAGATAGCCCTCCTTCAGCGTGCCTCCTGTGGATATGACCGTCCAGCCCTGCATCTCAGACAGCTCGAGGATGATCTCGATGGAATTGGTAACGATCGTCAGCCGCTGCCGGCTCTTTAAGGCCTTGGCAATAAACAGGTCGGTGGAGCTGGCATCCAGCATGATATGGTCGCCGTCACGCACCAGCGAGGCAGCGATGGCACCGATCTTCTGTTTTGCCGCTACATTCTTGCGGCTGCGGATATGCAGCGGCATATCAAAGCCGACGTTCTCATTCAGCACGGCTCCGCCATAGCTCTTTGTGGCATAGCCGTCCTGCTCCAGCTTTTCCAGATCCCTGCGGATCGTCTCCTCCGAGACGCCGAAGAGATGGCTGAGTTCGCTGACAACAACACGTTTTTCTTCCTGCAGCTTTTCCAGTATCAGATTTCGACGCTCCAGAGCCAGCATGTCTGTCCTCCTGTAATTAATCGTACTTATACAATACGGGGCAAAATAGTCACTGGCTATTTTTGCCCCGCATAATTTGCATTCTTAGCAGTCTTTGTATTCTATATTCTGCTGTCAGATGATCTTGTGGATGATCTTGTCGTCCGGATGGGCGATGACCGAGGAATCCAGGTACATGCCCTTCTGGCCGGCAATGACCTTTGCCTTCTGGATGGACGCCTCCACAGCCGATACCTCGCCGGTGATCAGCATGAAGGACTTACCGCACATACCCTTGGCCAGACGAAGCTCGATCACATCGACGATGGCCGTCTTTGCCGCCGCATCCGCTGCCTCGATCAGTGAGGCCACATCAAAGGTCTCCAGGATGCCCAGTGCATCCACATGCTCCACGCTGCTTGCGCCGTACATGGCGGCGAAGAGTGACTCGTGGGGATTGCCCAGCACAAAATTGCCGATCAGTTCATGCTCATATGCCGTGCTGGCTGCCTCTACCGCAGCCTTTACCGCACTGAGCGTACCCGTGATGATCGCGATATATTTACCAGGACATACGGTCTGTGCTTCTACGATGTCCACGTCTGCTGTCTTGACCATCAGATCGGCGGCAGTGATACCGGCAGGAATACTCTTAAATTCGATCATTCCGATTGCTTTGCTCATCAATCTGCCCGTCCTTTCTACCTTTTCTCGATCCGGATGTACTGATCCGTTACATGTGTGACGACACCCTCAAGGGATGCATGCATGCCTACGCTAAGTCCGTCGCCCGGCTTCGCGATCATCTGTCGGTAAGCTACGTGGTCACCCACGCTGACGATCGGAACGGCGGGTGCGCCGATATGCTGGGAGAGCATCACACGGACCGAATCCTCCGGCTGCAGCTCGTCATCCAGCGGTGCCGGAAGGTCATACCTCGAAAGGCCCAGACGCGCCATCAGGCGCTCCTCCGGTACTCTTCTGTACTGGCGGGATTCCTGAACCGGAACAGCCTCCACACGTGGAGCCTTGATGCCGTTCTTGCGCAGACCGCCCTTGTACTGGCCGATCAGCGTTCTGGGAGCCAGATCCTGCGGGCAGGCGTAAAGCTCACATACGCCGCAGCCCGAACAGAAGAAGGTATTCAGGAAAGGATTCATATCCTGGAAATCTGCATTTGCTGCAGAACGCATAAACCGGGCGGGATCGATGGGATGGCCCAGGTTATGCCGCGGACACATGCTGGTGCAGGTCTCGCACTGGCAGCAGATCGATGCAGCCCTGGCCAGGTCGATCTTGGCTTTCCGGTTTTTCTTCATCACGATAGGATGATCCTTCGGAAGAACCAGGATCGCGTTGGTCGTCTTGGTGACTCTTCCGTTGGCTGGCCGGATACTGCCCATCATAGGGCCGCCGACAAAGTAGACCGGATCCTCGCAGGTCAGTTTGCCTGCAAGCTCGACGACCGACTGGAAGGTGCAGCCCACAGACACCGGTACGGTGATGGGCTCGCTCACCTCACCGATCACGGTCAGATACTTGAAGGTGACCGGCTTGTCCTCAACGGCCGCGCGGTAGATGTTGTACATCGTTTCTACATTATATATGATACAGCCCTGCTCGATCGGCAGTCCCCCCGGGCGGACGACACGGCCGGTGCACTCATACACCAGCACGACCTCGTCGCCCATCGGATACGCCTCCTCCAGGAAATGAATGGACATCTCCGGGTAGTTGACGATCTCCTTCTGGATCGCTGCGATCGCGTGACTGTAAGTTTTCTTGATTCCGATGATCGCCCGCTCTGCACCGCAGGTCTCGGCCACGAGATGCAGACCCGCCAGGATCTGTTTTGCGTGGACCGTGATCAGACGCCTGTGCGGCTGAAGAAGGGGCTCGCATTCTGCACAGTTCAGCAGAATCGTATCAGCATTTTTATTCAGCTTTGCATATGACGGAAATCCGGCGCCGCCGGCTCCCACAACTCCGCCATCACGGAGTTTCTGCTGCATTAATTCAAAATCCATGCCTGCTCCGTTCCGGAATTACTCCTGCTCAAAGAGACCGCCGTCATCGATGATGCCTACGATCGCCGCGTCAACGGGCGCGTTCTCCATATCACAGCCGATCCTGGCTGCGCTTCCCTGAGCAACGATAACATATTCTCCGATACCGGCACCGATCATATCTATGGCGATGATCTGGCTGGTATCTGCTGCCATATGACGCAGTGGTTCAATAATCATGAACTTATTTCCGATCAGTTTCTCACTTTTTCTTGTGGAAACAAGGCTTCCAACGACCTTACCTGCTATCATATATCCTCCATCAAAACGCATGTCTGCCTTCCTAAGCAGCATGCCATATGCGGACCGCTCTGTATAGAAAAGCCGCTCCGCCGGACAGGAAAGGCAATGACCTGTCCGATGGAAACAAGCTGCGCAGCGTCCTTGCATAAGGGCTGCGCAGCTCCTCATCATGTGTATTTACTTCTGGATGCGCACGATGTCGCCCTGTTTGATACCGGCGGCATTTGCCTCATCCGTGTCGATGTGCATCTCCAGAGTGAAGCTGTCGTCCACCCGGATGACCACATGATTAAATGTCGTTCCCCGCTCGTTCTCTGCCACTACAGATACTACATCGCCGTTCTTTACGCCGGCTGCCTCCGCATCCTTCGGGGACATGTGGATGTGCCGCTGCGCAACGATACATCCTTCCTTCAGATACAGGGCTCCCTGCGGGCCGACGATGGCGATCGGAGCACTTCCCTTGATATCGCCGGACTGGCGGATGGGCGCCTTAATGCCCAGTGTCCGCGCATCCGTGGAGGAGATCTCCACCTGTGTCGCCTTGCGCACCGGTCCGAGGATACGGACATTCTCGATGGCGCGAAGCTTCAGGCCGACGATGGTGACCTGCTCGTTTGACGCGAACTGGCCGCCCATCAGATCCTTTTTCTTTGTCAGCTGATAGCCTTTTCCGAAAAGGACTTCCACATGCTCCTGTGTCAGATGGACATGTCTGGCAGAAACGCCTACCGGGACCATAAAGCCAGCCGGTTTAACACTGCTGCTCTCCATGGCCTCAAGGACCATCCTGGTAATTAACTCTACCTGATTGCTATCCAAATTGACACCTCTCCAATCTGTTCTGATCTAACGTTTTATCCTGTTTATCAGCCCAGCTTCGGAAGGATGGCTTCAACATCGGTATGGGGTCTCGGGATGACATGAGTAGCGATCAGCTCGCCCAGTCTGGAAGCGTTGTTGCCGCCAGCCTCAACTGCGGACTTGACAGCGCCGACATCGCCGCGAACCATAACGGTAACAAGACCGGATCCGATTCTCTCTGTGCCGATCAGGGATACATTGGCTGCCTTGCACATTGCATCAGCTGCCTCGATAGCTGCTACCAGACCTCTGGTCTCGACCATTCCTAAAGCTTCCTGTGTCATTTTTCTTTCCTCCTTGACAACTCTTTTTGCGGGCTCTGCCGCTTTCTCGATTTTCTTTTCGTTTTGAACAGTTCCAATTGTTTCTGCTGCAGGAGTCTCTGCTTTCTGCTCCTTGACCGGAGCGGGCTCTGCAGCCGGTAATTTTACTTCTTCGGTACCGGAGGGAACAGCCGCCGGCTCAGTGCCGGGCTTTTCTTCCCTGATCTCCGTGACCTCTGTGACCTGTTTTTTTGGACGGCCTCTGCCGGGACGCTTCGCTGCGGGAGCAGAAGCCTCGCCGGAATTTTCACGGCTGTCGGTACTTCCAACTCTGGTCTTCTTTATTTCCGCCATGGATAGTCCCCCACAGTTCTCCATCTGCTTGCGCTCAGCATAACCAGTTTCACGATCTCCTCATGGGGATTCGCTATGACTGCATGCAGAACAGGCTCTTTGATCGCCTGTTTGCAGGCCGCCTCAACGGCGGTCGTGACAGAGGACACATCCCCTTCGATGATCAGTGTGACAAGTCTTCCGCCCAGTTTTCTCTCCCAGGATGAGAGGGAAACATCCGCGGACTTGCACATGATATCCAGAGCGTCCAGTGCGGCTGTCACGCCTGTTATTTCAATAAAGCCATACGCTTTTCCCACGGGTCGTCAGCTCCTTTGTCCGGTATTACTGAAGGTTCTTCGGCAGAATCATCTCGACGTCGGTGTGCGGTCTCGGGATGACATGTGTGGCGACAAGCTCACCAAGTCTGGATGCAGCTGCAGCGCCTGCCTCGACGGCTGCCTTTGTAGCGCCGACATCGCCGCGTACCATAACGGTGACAAGACCGGAACCGATCTTCTCGGTACCGATCAGGGTAACCTCTGCTGCCTTTGTCATTGCATCAGCTGCCTCGATCGCTGCTGTAAGACCTCTGGTCTCGATCATGCCTAAAGCTTCCTGTGCCATTTTGGATCTCCTCCTGATATTTCTTAATCCTTTTAAAACTTATCCAATGCGCTGATTTTCAGCATTTTTTCCACGCCCGGATCATCCGGGTTCGGGATGATGTGGTGCTGCACCACGCCGCTCAGCTCCTCGGCAGTCTTGATGCCGGCCTCCATGGCTGCCTCGACCTCCGAGACATTTCCGCGGAACTTGACGGTCACCAGGAGCGGCACCTTCAGCTCGTCGGCCTTGCCGGGCTTGTTCTTGTCGAACACCTCCAGCGTAACGTTGGCAGCCTTGCAGCCGGCGTCTGCGGCGACGAACGCGCAGGTCAGCCCATAGACCTCAAGTATTCCAACTGCCTGTGCCATAGGTTAGTGCTCCTTTCTGTGCTGCAGCTCTTCTACTCATTATGCAGTCGCGTGCCGCGTAAATCAATGATTATTTGTGGATCCGTCCAGCGGAACGTTGGTGATGGCAACCTTGAGTCCCTTCTGTGCAAGAGCGAACTCATGTGCCTCATTGATCTTGTCCAGCGGGAACGCGTCGGTGATCAGATCCGTTACCGGAAGTCCGATCGCTTTTGCTCTCTTGAGGAAATCGAATGTGGTCACATAATCTCTTAAGGTGTATACCCAGCTGCCGACCAGGTTGATCTCCTTCGCGCAGAGGTCAAAGTGCGGGTTGATCGTTGCTTCGCCATTGTTGATGAAGAAGCCGAGCTCACACAGGCCGCCGCCGTTGCGGATGAAGTGGTAGACATTGGAGTGGGCAACAGGAGAGCCGGTGCACTGGAATGCGAAGTCTGCCAGATGTCCGTTGAAGGAATCCTTGACTGCATTTGCCAGATTGTCGATCCCCTTGTAGTTCATGAAGTTGACCGTCCTGGTGGCGCCGAGCTTCTTGGAGAACTCCAGACGCTGCTCGTTGCCGTCGACGGTGGTGATGTTCTCAATGCCCATGGTGCGAAGGATCGCTACGCAGAGCAGGCCGATCGGTCCGCAGCCCTGTACGACGACACGGCTGTTGAAACGAAGGATGCCGGTGGTCTTTGCACGCTCAACGGCATGAATGAGAACGGCTGCCGGCTCGATGATGATTCTGGACTTCAGGTCCATATCGCTGACGTTGAAATAGGTTGATCCCCGGCTGCCCTTGATGAAGATGTAATCGGAGAACCAGCCGTTCAGATGAATGTCGTCATCCGGAAGCAGGCCGTAAACATCAGCTGCGCCGACATTCTGCTTGTTCAGGTCGAACATGGTGATATCCGGATCATCTGCGAAGATCATGCAGGTGACCAGCTTGTCGCCGACCTTCAGGGGCTTGCCTGCGGAATCCTTTGTAACATTCTTGCCGAGAGCAACGACCGTACCGGTTCCCTCATGGCCAAGAGCCACAGGGATCAGACCGAAGGGATCCTTTTTGAACTCGTGCTGATCGGTACCGCAGATACCGGTTCCCTCAACCTTTACCAGGATGTCGTCATCGCCAAGCTCCGGGATCGGGAATTCCTTTACGTCATAGTGTCCAAGAGATGTCAGCATGGCGACATGCGCGGTCTTCGGAACCCCGCCTGCCGGTGCTGCATAGGAAGGAGCTGCCGGAGCGCTGCCGTTCATGCCGGCAAGCACCTGTCTGACGATCTCCTCAATATTCTGTGCGTTCATTTCCATTGTTCAAGTCCTCTTTCTTTATCGAATGCAAAGGCTGTCGACCATTACGCAGCGGCGCTTCTTGGTAAAGGTAGAAGCGCTGGTCAGTCCCTCACCGGTCCTGCTCGCGATGGTGAAGGTCGGGAAGCCCTCGCCGCCAAAACCAAGTGCGGCGTAGGAAGGACCGTTCTTGACCAGGATCGCGGTATCCATTGCTCTTGCGTACCGGGTGATCCGGGTAACGTCATGAGAATGAATGTGAGCGGAATGGCGGTTGCCATGCTCCAGCCACAGAGCCTTCTCCAGTGCATCGTCGAAGTCCTTTGCCGGAACAATGCCCAGGATCGGCATCATCAGCTCGGTAGCGATCAGCGGATGCTCCTTCTCGCCCTTGAAGATGATGCAGCGGGTTCCCTCGGGAGCCTGAACGCCGACCATGGAAAGAAGCGTCTTTGCATCGCGGCCTACGCACTTACGGTTCAGTCTGCCCTTCTCATCCATGACGGTGGATACCAGCTTCTTCTGGACCTCGTCAGATGCCAGGTAGCAGCCCTGCTCATTGATCATGTAGTGCATCAGCTCATCGATGATGGACTCAACAGCAACGACCTCTTTCTCTGCAATGCAGGGAAGGTTGTTGTCGAAGGTGCAGCCATTGACGATGTCCTCTGCTGCCTTGCGGATGTCCGCAGTCTCATCGACCAGTGCCGGCGGATTGCCTGCGCCTGCGCCGATGCCGCGTTTTCCAACAGAAAGGACTGCCTTAACAACGCCCGGGCCGCCGGTTGCAACCAGAAGCGGGATGTCCGGATGGTTCATCATGACTGCGCTGGTCTCCATCGTCGGTTTCTCGACGGTTACGGCAATGTTGTCCGGACCGCCTGCTGCCAGGGAGCACTCATTCATCAGGTTGATCGCGTAGATCGTAACCTTGACTGCCTGGGGATGCGGATTGAAAACAACAGTGTTGCCGGCTGCCAGCATGCCGATGGTGTTGCAGTAGACCGTCTCCTGCGGATTGGTGCAGGGGGTGATGGCGCCGATGACACCAAAGGGGCCTTCCTCGACAAGGGTCAGTCCCCGGTCTCCGGACCATGCGATGGTCTTGAGATCCTCGGTGCCGGGCGTTCCGTCCGCCACCAGGTGGTTCTTCATGATCTTGTGACCGACATTACCCATGCCAGTCTCATCAACAGCCATACGCGCCGTGATCTCTGCGGTCTCGTGGATCTTCTGGCGGATCAGGCTGATGATCTTTTCCCTCTGGTCAAGGCTCATGTTGCGGACGATCTTCTCGCTCTTCTTGGCGGCCTCGATGGCCTCGTTCATGTCCTTGAAGATGCCGTGCTTGCCGGAGGGAGTCTCTGTGATGTTCATCTTTGCGATGACTTCCTGAACAATGCTTTTTACCATTGCTTCATCAACTGCCACGAAAGTTTACCTCCAAATTATTTTTTATCTATCCAGGCTCTTTCGTGAATTATTTGATTCCCAACTGAGCCATGACCTGCTTGGTGATGTCAGCAACGACATCTGCAGATACGGAACCTGTGCACTCGCCAAGACCTGCGTTGCGCTTGTCATGTCCGCCGCAGTTGTGGCAGTTTGTTGTGCCCTTGTTCTGGCAGAGGTTTGCCGGATGCTTGCCCGGAAGGCCCATCTGTCTTCTGATCTCGTACAGTCTCTGAACGGTAGCAGCGTCGAACTCCTTCGGGCCGCCGAGCATCTTGCTCTGGTACAGCAGCTGTGCGTAGAACTCAACGGACTCCATCTTCAGGTATGCAGCCAGAAGGTCAGTGGACCAGGTCAGAGCGCCGTGGCTCTCAAGAAGGACTGCATCAAAGTAAGGAAGATATTTCTCAACAGCATCCGGGATCTCATTGGTGGAGGGAGTTCCATAGGGAGCGATCGGCACGCAGCCAAGAGCGATAACTGCCTCGGGCATGATCGGCTGAGTCAGCGGAATGCCTGCGATAGCGAAGCTGGTGGCATATACAGGATGTGCGTGAACAACAGAGCCGACATCCGGTCTCTTCTGATAGACTCTCATGTGCATCTTGATCTCAGAGGACGGTCTGAAGCCAGGATTAGCCTGGATGACCTCACCCTTCTCGTTGACGCGGCAGATGTATTCCGGAGTCATGAAGCCCTTGGAAACACCGGTCGGTGTGCAGAGAAACTCATGATCATTGATCTTGACGGAGATGTTGCCGTCATTGGCAGCGACCATGTTACGGTCGTAGATCCTCTTGCCGATGTCGCAGATCTGTTTTTTGATCTCGAATTCATTTACCATGTTGCTTTCCTCCTTAGTGCGTATCCGTTTAGTTTTGATACCCGTGTTGTTTAATTATGTTGCTTTTTGATTTTTGTTGCATTTATCCAACTGACATTATACCACAGGAGGGCATAAAGTCAATAGAATCGTGTTGTTTTGTGTGGTTTTCGGCGGTTTATTTTGTTGTATTTTGTGTGGATCCGGTCATTTCCGCCTCTTCTGCTGTGGTTTCCTTCTCCCAGGGCATCACATCCCCGGGTTCCCTCAAATATTCCAGGATATCCGCCACACCCTCGCCGGTCTTCGAATCCACATAGAAGACTTTCCGGCAGCCCGCAAGACGGAGCCACCCTTCCGCCCGCTTCACATTTCCCAGCGGATGGTTGATCTTGGTGACGATCCCGATCACGTCCCTGTTGCAGGTCGCCGTACAGGACGGCGGAAACAGGGTGAAGGGTTCGATGGACGACAGCAGCAGGCCGACCACATCGGCCTCGTAGGTATACAGGGCCAGCGCGTGCGCCAGCCAGCTGGTCTGGGCATATTCGCCCGGCGTATCGATGATCACATCGAAGTTGTTCACATACTGGGTCTTGTGGTAGGCGATCTTCTCGCCCTTCAGCGCCTGGGTCAGGGTCGTCTTGCCCGTCTCGCTCCTGCCCATCAGTACGATCTTTCTCATGCCGTCAGGTCCTTGTCAGCTGGCAGACCGCATATCCCAGCGTCCCGGATGTATACTCCAGAACCGCCTTTTCGGCTGCCTCGACCTCGGACACGGTGCCCGTGATAATCAGGCTTCCCGAGAACCGGTCCACAAAGCCCAGGTCGATGCCTGCAGACTTCACGGCGATATCCGCCATAATGATGGCGGTCTCGGCGGGCGATACGGTCATGATTCCGATCGCTGCCTTATTGTAATCTACTGTCGGGTCAAGGCCCAGCTTGGTGTAGAGCTCCTTCTCCGGTCCGGCGATAATGTGGGCCAGAGAGATCTGTTTTCCAGGAACAAGCTCCTGGATGATCCTCTGCTTGATCTCCGGACTCATCTGATCTGTGTATGCCATACTGCTGCCTTTCTGTGTCTTTCTGAAGTCTTTTAATCTTTTCTCGTCTATCGGTTGTTTGAAACCAATTCATGTCCGCCTGAGCAGATAGATGTAAGCGTTCGCTTCGGCCGTGAAAAGCTTTCATTCTCCGAATTTCTCTGTGTCAGCTGCGCGGATGGATGACGCGGACGGCTTCGGGCCTTCGGCCCTGCAGAATGTCCGCTTTCATCTATCCGCGACAGCAGACATGTTCGTTTTCTCGGCTCAGCCGAACGGATGCTTGTAGAGCGGGATCTTTGGATCCGGCTCCGGGATTCTGAGATATTCCAGCAGTTTTGCCGGTTTGTCGTTGAGGATCAGCTCCGATGGATAGTGCATCTCCCGGAGCATGGCCTCTGCATAGGTGAAGTCTCCGATGCCTCCCGGTCCATGGCTGTCACTGGACATCAGGATGGGAAGGGATCTGGATGCGCAGGCTTCCAGCATGCGCCGGTAGTTTGGCCTTACGTCTCCGCGGTATCCTTCCGGCGAGAGGGAGGAGTTGTTTACCTCCAATATTACGCGGTACTCTCCGGCGGCCTCGGCGAGTGCCTCATAATCCACCGGATACCGGGTGTCGTCGGGATGTCCGATGATCCGGACTTTTTTGTAGCGCATTGCCTGGGTGTAGGCCAGGGTGTTGGCCGTCTCGCTTCCCGGTGCCAGGTTCTGCTTATGGATGCTGGCGATGGCGAAGTCCAGATTTTCCAGGATCTCGTCCGCCAGGTCGATGTTTCCGTTATAGTCGATGATATTTACCTCTGCACCGCAGCAGATCCGGATCCCTGCCCGGTACCTGGCCGTATGCGCGAGGCTTCGAAAGTAGGATGGTGTTCCGGCTGCCCTGGTGGCCGGTCCGTGATCGGTTATCCCCAGGATCTTCAGCCCTTTTGCGGAAGCGGCTTTTGCCATATCCGCGATCGTGCTGGACGTGCCGTGACCGCTGGCGATCGTGTGCGTATGCATATCGCAGACATATTCCGGCATTCGTCCGTCCATCCTTTCTCTATTATCTGATTCCTGCAGGTGTTAGGCGCTTAACAGATCGTTTATCCGTCATCCGGTGACCCTTGCCATCTGCCCTGCCTGTCTGTCGTGCCGTTCTATCCGCGGCTCATGGTCTCGTAGGCCAGGACCGCTGCATGTGCCGAGATATCGCAGGCCAGACGGTACATGGGCACCGTGTTGACCAGGCGGCTGGCACACATGACGTTCTGCTGCTTCTGCTCCCACCTGGCCGGCCGGAACAGCTGCTCCAGCGTGCGGCGCCTGCCCTCGGTGTAGCACAGCCTGTCGATCCTGCAGGTGTCCGCCTTCTCCAGAAAGGCGATTCCGCGGACCGGCATCTTTATATTCGTATTCAGGTGATCCTTGCCGTCCCAGGGTGTTCCGTATACATAAGGCACCCCGCCGACAAAACGGATCAGCGGTTTGTCATCATTGATTATTGTCACGCTGCTGCCAAAGGTCTCCCGCCACATGCGGGTGTGGGTGGACTTTCCTGCACCGGACTTTCCGGCAAACAAATAGGCACTCCCGTCCTTTGCCAGTGCGGACGCGTGGAAAAACAGCACATCGTGGAGCAGCGCCTGTTCGCAGTATGCCCGGTACACGGCGATACATTCCAGATACTCATCGGAAAAGCCATCTCCCTCGAGCGCCCGTTCCCGCAAGGTCATAGCCTTCGTCACCTCGACGCGGATCTGCGGCACGATCTTGACGGGGCCGGTACACCGGTAATCCTCCATCTGTTTTAAGGTATATTCACCTGCTCCTTCGACGCTGACGATCAGGTCAGCCAGTCTGTACATCGGCATGTCGTATCCTCATCTTCCGGCTGCTATGCTGTAGGCCTTGCATGTTCTTGCACTCAGTCTGTCCCGGATTTTTTTCCGGCTTCTTTCAGGACGTCCCGGATCACTTCATCCCGGATGCCCTCCGAGCGGATATGTTCTGCCCGGTAGTCGGCATAGCGTGCGGCGACATAGAGATAATCCGACAGGCGGTTGATGTACTGCATCGCCTTCCGGTCTGCCACGAATTTCTGCGCAACCACGCGGAACCGGCGCTCCGTTCTTCTGGCCACGGCTCTTGCCAGGTCCAGGCGGGAGGATTCCTCACAGCCGCCGTACAGGACAAAGTCCTTTACCCTGGGGAACGAGTCTTCCAGCTGGTCGATCCAGCGCTCCAGCTCCTCGGTCTCTTTCTCGTCGAAGCGGTATTCTTTTTTTATCGGATCGGCGACGCCTGCGGACATGTGCATCAGCATCCTCTGGATGTGGGCGAGCTGCGTCTTCATCGACTCATCTGCCAGCACCTTTGCGTGGCCGATGTGACTGTTGAGCTCATCGATGGTGCCGAGAAGCTCGATCCGGTCGTCGGTCTTCAAGACGCTCCTGCCTCCCAGAAGAGAGGTTCTTCCATTGTCGCCGTTTCTGGTATAGATCTTCATCTTATAACCCGTTCTGCCTCTGTGGGCAGCCTGTATCCTGCGCGTTCTGTCACTGATCTTTCAATCCAAGTTTCTTGATGATCCTGGCACTGTTCGCGCCGGTGTCCCTGCACTGCTGAAACGTGGGCATATGATAGAAGGCGGCATTGCTGCCTTTTTTCAGCCCCCGCATCTGCAGGGCGATGTCCACTCCCGCGACCCCGATGCCCGAGCCGAGCATGGAGTCTCTGGCCGCCTCAAAGGCCAGTGTATCCGGATCAGCATCCTCCCGCTCGTAGGTCTCGGAATAGATGCCCTCCTCCTCGATGCCTGCGCGGATCTCCCGGAGGAAATCCTCGTCCGCATCGTGGGTGTAGATAAATATGGACGGTCTCCGTGTGATCATTTTGCATCTCCCATATAGGAAAGAACAAGGCCTGTGGCTACTGCGTTCCTGGGGCCTTCGCTTCCCCGGATGTTGCCTCTTCCGCAGACGATCCGGTACCCGGCGAATTCCTCCATCAGCATCTCCGGGATCTCGAAGTCAAGGGCTGAGCCTCCCACAAGCACCACGTTGGAGATATTTTTCAGATTGTGGTCCGGCGCTACCGTTTCCAGGGCACGCACGGCGTTGGTCATAAAGACCTTCCGTTTGGCGTCCCGGCGGACCTGCCGGATCTTTTCCATGGGGATATCCTTCTCCACCCGGATCAGCCGGTCTCCTGCAAGCAGGACGACTCTGCCGTAGAACCGGGGATCGATGGAATCCTCCACAAAGTGCATCTCGCCGCTCTCCATCCGCATGTGGAACAGGCTCTCCACCTTTGCCAGCGGATACCGCTTGATCTGCTCCGCCATGTGGCGGTCCTCCAGGCCAAGCTCCGTCTGGATCAGCATGGAGACCAGCTCGCCTGCGCCGGCCTGATGGGTCAGCTGTATGCTGCCGTCCTTCTGGATGACGGCTGCGTCTGTGGAGCCGCCGCCCATGTCCAGGATCGCCAGCGGGAGCTGGGTTCCCGGTGTGGTCAGCGCGCCGAGGGTTGCCATGACAGCCTCTACACCGCCCACAACGACCCGGCAGTGCAGCTCGCTCTCGAGCCGCTCCGCGATCCGGCGCATCGGCAGCTGCTGGGTCCGCACCATGGCGGCAATGCCGACGGCCTTTTCCAGGCAGGTCTCGCCGGCCAGCGCACCGGAGATCAGCACCGGAGCGAGGGTATCGACGGCCAGGATATCTGTGATCCTGATCTCGCCGGCGGAATCGCCGCTGACGTCCCGCATGCCCTTTTTGATACGGGAAAGCATATTCCCGACGTTTGTATTCTCACTGCCGTCCACATCCCGGACCTGTCCGGCGCTGCGCACGGCATCCATGATCCGCTCTGCGCCTTCATCCAGGCTGACAGTCACCGGATGGTCGCCGTCGATCATGATCTCACCGGCCGGCAGCACATTTTCCCGGATGTCTCCGTTCGGCGTCTTGATGACGACCGCGCTGCGGCTGCCGATCAGACTCTTCGCGATCGGGGTGACGCTCTTTGTCTCCTCCGGCGTCAGATGAAGCAGCGTTGCGATTCCGTAAGGATTGGACAGCATCCGGATCGACTGGCCCGGAAGCGCCACCTCGATGGCCGCCTCTTTTCCTTCAGGCACCCGGTCGATCTTGGCTACCTCATCCACGATCGGGATCTTCCGGCGGATCCTGTTTTCCACCAGGACAGCTTCATCTGCCTGCAGGATCATGCCGACGATCTCGATGCGGTCCGCCTCCTTGTCCGTCCCGGCGGCGATCTCCTCATAGGTGTGCTCACGTCCGGCCACTACGATATACGGCCTGCCAGGAACCGCCTGGGAAAGATGCTCGAACCGGATCAGAAAGCCTGCCGCCTGCCCGGCGCCTGCCGGTGTGGAGGGGTTGTGACCGATCATGGAGGAATCGGTAATAATCGTTTCTGTGAGGGTCTCCATGGCCGTATCGCCGATGACGGGGGCCGCCTCGTTCAGGCGGATCAGATCCAGATCCTCGATATCCTTTCCGATGGCTCCCATGGCCGTCTTCAGCGCCGTACGGATCCCGTGGATATTGGCAAGTGTGCCCTTTGTACCGGTCGTCATGACCGAAGAGCCGGTCAGAAACCGCACAGACCGGCCCTGGCCAAACTCGCCTACACAGACCTCAGTTGTGGAATTTCCGATATCAACACCTGCGACAATACTCAAAGAAGGATCCCTCTTTTCTCGTAGATCTCCATGGCCTCAAGCACCAGCTTTGCGCAGTGAGGCGCATGGTAGGTATTCAAAAGCTCCTGCGCCATCTGCACCAGCTCCAGCTTTGTGGAGCGGTTCGGACGGAGCTTGTCGTACATTTTCAAAATAACATCATCCGGCACGTTGATCAGCTCTGCTGCACGCTCGAAGTTTTTCTCCATCGGCGGATTGTCAGCCTCGGCTGCGACCTGTCCCTGTGCCTTCAGGGTCTCCTTCGATACCTTGATGTCCTCGGAGGAGATATGCCCCTTCATCACCTCATCCAGTGTGATGTCGGAAAGCTTCTTGCCTGTCTTGGACCGGATCGACTCTCTTTCGTGTTCACCCAGCGGATACTGCATTTATCTTTCCTCCCACTCGATCGCCTTGAGATTGTAGTCAAGCTGCTCTGTCTCGGCGATGTGCATGATGGCTGCCTTTACCTGGTACTTCGGCCGCACCATCGGATCGTTGACCGACGGTACCGGCACGACCTGCTCGCCCTTTACATATTTGGCCGCGTTCTTTCCGATGTGCCGGTAGGTCTCCAGCGTCATCAGCGGGGCCTGAGGAAACAGCTCCAGGTTGGAAAGGGGGTACAGATCCTTCTGGTGGATAACGGTCGTTCCCTTGGACTGGATGCCGATGCCGATGCCGGAGCCGGAAAGCTTTGCCGATTCCAGAGCCATAAAGCATACATCCGAGGTATCCAGGATCTTGACGACCCGGGGGACCATTCCCTCCTCCTCAATGCCTGCCTTGACGTTCCGCAGCACATCCTCCAGGGGAATGCCGCAGATCGTCTTTTTGATCTCCCGCTGGAAAGCGGCGCCGACGCCGATCACGACCTCCTTGGGGTCTGTGCCCTGCTTTGCCGGCGGATAGGATGAGTAGTCGGTCTTTTTCAGGTTGATGCGCTCCTGCCCTGCCATGGAGGGAACATCGTCCTCCGGCAGTGCGCCGTTTGACGGTACAGAGGGGATCTCCCCGCTGCCGGAGCGGCCCTGCAGTGCCGCGATGACCGCGGCTGTGACCTGTCTTACAAGCTCTTCACTGTATTCCATTGCCGTTCCTCCCTGTCAGATATCTTTCGGGTTGATCCGGTGGGGGATCCTTTTGATCTCCTCCCAGCGCTCACCCTCGACACGGTAGCCGGTTCCCGGTCCCATATAGTCATTCGGCGTGTTGACGCCGCTCATCACGTGGAAGTTCCGGTCCAGGATGGCCGCTGTCTGCATGTAGTCGCCGATCACACGCTGCTTGAGCATGTTCAGCACACTCTCCGCCACATCGGTAAAGCCGGACTCTGCCAGCGCACGCACGATGTCGATGCCGGTGATGCCTCGCTTCAGCACATCCTCACAGCTCATCAGATCCGCGGTAACGTCCCTGGGAAGCGTATCCTTGCTGCCGTGGGCGTAGGTGATGGCTTCCACCTGCTCGTCGGTGACGGCAGCCAGACCCAGCTGACGGAATACCGCCTGGACAGCCCGGGCTGCCTTGTTCCGCACAGCGATGGTCTCCTTCTCTGTGACGGGACGCAGGCCGCCGTCGACCTGCATGTCACGCTGGAAGACGTTGTAATCGTCAAAGTCCTCCGCATCGAAATTGGATCCGGCGAACATATTGTCATAGTTCGGCTCTGCGGCATAGCCGGAGAAGATGAAGTCCGTTCCGGGAAGGAACTGGAGCATCGTCCTGGCCGTGCGGCGCATGTCCGAATTGGAAAAGCTCTGGTCATTGGAGGAAGCGCACTCGAGGCCGAGCAGCGCAGCCACCAGGTTCTCACCGATGACCTCACGGATACCGGCCGGCACAGAGCCCGGAATGCCGATGCAGCTGACCGAACCATTCTGGATGCCCTGGCTGCCTGCGCCCTTGGTCACATAGAGACAGCGGCACTCCAGATAGAGCATGGACTTCTTTTCGCTGTTGCCCATCAGGACCTCAGAACCGGAGCCGGAGGTGAAACGTACCTTCAGTCCGCGGGAGGCGTAGGCCGAATTCAGGAACGCCTTGGAGTAAGGAGTATCATCGCCATCGATGAATACCTTCTCCGTGCCGTAGACAGAAAGGGTCTCGGCATAGGTCGTCAGACCGCGGATGCCCAGATCCAGCTCGGTCGCCTCCTCGGCGGAGCACTGGGTCAGGACGCCGGGACGACCAACCTGGGAACCGATCAGCAGACCGATGGCATCCAGGGGCGCATATCTGGCGACACCCATGGTCGTCTCCTCCTCGGCAAAACCGCGGAGCGCACCCTCTGCCGCATCAGCGGCGATCTGTACCGGGTCGTCCTTGAGGTTCGTGATGTGGGCCTGGTTGCCGGGACGCTTTCTGGCACGCATCTTCTGCATGCCCATCATCATCTCGACGACATTCAGCTCGTTCATGACCTCGCACATCTTTGCCGGTGTAATACCGGAGATCACCTCCAGCACCTCTTTCCGGGAGACGTTGATGTCGACGATCATCCGGGCGATCTTCAGGGAAGAGATCGCCATAGAGGCCTCTGCCCGGCTGATATTGATGGCATAATCCGCGATAAACTGATCAAGGAAGTCGAAATCCGCCCGCGCCTTGCCATCCAGCTCGGTGATCACACCGTTCTCGACACGCACGGAAGGCTTGGGATCGTAAGGGCTTGACATAGCCACAAAGCCCTTCTCCGGCCACTCATTGATATAGCCGTCCATATTGACCGGACGCTTGTCCAGTACTTCAAAACGCTTTGATCTTTTCACGATAAACTCCTAATCCGGGGAATACTCTTATGATATCTCCGTTATTATAGTGCAAACCAAAGAAATAATCAATAGAATCGGGCGTTAATCTTTCACAAATCCACAATTTCTCCCACATAAAATAACAAAATCCCACAACCGTGCAGGCGCATAGCTGTGGGATTCTGTTTATTTCCTTGTTTTTCAGGCACTAAGCGACTCGTTCTCGAACTGCTGGCGGTAGAGCTGGTAATAATAGCCCCGCTTCTGCATCAGTTCCCGGTGCGTGCCCTGCTCCACGATCCTGCCGTCCCGGACGGCCAGGATGATATCCGCGTCCACCACGGTGGAGAGACGGTGGGCAATGACAAAGGAGGTCCTTCCGCGGATGATCGTGTCGATCGCCTCCTGGATCGCCTTTTCTGTCACCGTATCGATCGAGGAGGTCGCCTCGTCCAGCACCAGGATGCGAGGATCCGAAAGCAGTGCCCTGGTAAAGGACAGCAGCTGTTTTTCTCCGGTGGAGAGCAGGTCTCCGCCCTCTCCGACCTCGGCATCCAGGCCGCCCTCCATCTTGCCCAGCATGAAATCAGCCGAAACCAGACGCATGGCCTCCATGATCTCCTCGTCGGTGGCATCTGGCTTTCCATAGCGGAGGTTGTCCCGCACCGTTCCGGAAAACAGGTGAGGGCTCTGAAGAACATAGCCGATGCTGCTGTGCAGCCAGAGCTGGGACCGTTCCCGGGCATCCCGCCCGTCGATGAGGATCCTGCCCTCGGTCGGCTCATAGAAGCGGCAGACCAGATTGACCAGGGTCGACTTGCCTGCGCCGGTCTCGCCGACGATCGCCACGTTTGTCCCCTGCGGGATCTTCAGGCTGAAGTGCTCCAGAACGTTTTCCTCCCCGTCGGGATACCGGAAGGTCACATCCGCAAATTCCACATCCCCGTGCAGGGGCTCCCAGTTCTCCTTTTTCGGATGGAAATTGTCGCCATACCGTTCGATGACCTCGGGGCTGTCCGCCACATCCGAGACCTCGCTGACCAGAGCATCGAACCTCTCGATGTTTGCCTGGATCGCGATCAGAGCCGCAATGGTGGTGATCGTCTGCTCGATGGGCTCCAGAATACCTACCGCGTAGGTCATGAACACCGAGAGCATACCGATCTTTGCCGCTCCCTCCATCGTGATCAGGCCGCCCTGCCACAGGACCATCGCCAGGGCAAAGGAGGACATCAAGGTCACCAGGGACAAAAACAGGGAGGAATGGTGGGCCGTCTTTACTGAGGTGCGGTACATCTGTGCCGTATCCCTGCGGAAATCTCCGTTGATCCGGTCCTCGATCACCAGCGTTTTGATACTTCTCGCTCCGGTGATGCCCTCGTTGAAATCACCGGTGATCGTCGAATTGATCTCCCGGATCTGCCGGTTGAGGACGATAAGCTTCCGCTGGAAATAGATGATCACGGCAACTGCCACCGGCACCAGAAGGGTCACATAAAAGGCCAGGCGGACATTTAGCAGATACATGGAAACAAATACGCTGATGATATAGGAAACATTCCACACGAAATCCATCATCCGCCACGCGACCAGCTCGCCGATCTTTCCCGTATCGCTCATGACCCGAGCATGGATGTAGCCCACATTGTGCTGGTTGAAATAGGCAAAGGACAGGGTCTGCAGATGATTGAAGGCCTTGTTTCTGAGATCCTGATCGATCAGCATCTCGATCCGGCCGCACTGGTACAGACTGTAGTAGTCATCCAGCCCCTGCAGCACCATCAGGCCAAGGTACAGGGCGGCAAATCCGCCGAGGCCTGCCACCGTCCGGCCTGCCACGAAATGGTCAAGAGCATAACTGTTGAACAGCGGGTAGATGGTGTCGGCCAGACTGCTGAGGATGCCCAGGAAGATCATCAGCAGGATCGTCCCCCGGTAGGGCTTCAGATAGGGCAGAAGTTTGGGAAATCCAAACAGCGGAAGCGATTTTGTCTGCGCTTCCTGTTTTGTCTCATCCATATGCCGTCCAGCCTCCTTTCTTTCCTGTTTATTTACGGTATGCCTGCCAGAGAGTACCTCTGGTTTGCTGCTGATCTATGTTGATAGAGCCGTATGCGGTGCGTGCTGCGCACCTGCAGTACCTACAGATCGGCACCTGTCGTCTGCAGCTCGTAGATCCTCTTGTATAATCCGCCCTCGCAGGCAAGCAGCTCCTCATGGCTGCCCTGCTGCACGATCCTGCCCCGGTCCAGTACCAGGATCTTGTCTGCCTGCATCAGCGTCGTGATGCGGTGGGCGATCAGGATCGTTGTTGCATTGCCGATGGAATCCTTCAGCGCCGCGCGGATCCTCTGATCCGTCTCGGCATCCACAGCCGAAAGAGAATCGTCAAAAATCATGATGGCCGGCCTTCTCACCAGCATCTGGGCAATGGCCGTGCGCTGCTTCTGCCCGCCGGAGAGGGTCACACCCCGCTCACCGACCGGTGTGTCATAGCCCTTCGGAAAGCTCTGGATCGTCTCATCCAGGCTGGCCAGCGCCGCGGCCTGCCGGACGTCCTCCATGGATGCATTCTCGCTTCCGATGGCAATGTTATCCCCAAGTGTTCTGGAAAAGAGGTAGGGCTCCTGAAGAACAAAGCCGATGTTTCGGCGCAGATGCCTGCGTCGGATCTGACGGATATCCACACCGCCCACAGTGATCCTGCCGGACACCTCGCCTCCGGCGGTGCCATCCAGCTCATACAGCCGGTCAAGCAGCTGGGCTGCCGTCGTCTTGCCGGAACCCGTGGGGCCAAGAATGCCCACCGTCGAACCTGCGGGTACCGTAAAGCTGACATCGTCCAGGATCCTGCGGCTTCCGGGATAGGCAAAGGTAACATGTTCAAAAGCGATATCCCGGTCCATCGGGGGCTCGCCTGCCTCGAGGCTTTCCTGCTCCGGAACAGAATTCATGATGTACCTGAGACGGCTGACCGAGATCCCGGCCTTGCTCATGTCCGTAATGATCCTGCCCAGCCTGCGAATCGGCCAGGAGATCAGTGCGTTATAAGAGATAAAGGCGATCAGCTCACCGGCCGTCAGACTTCCATCCACGCAGAAACGCACACCCAACAGCAGGATCGTCAGGCTGCGGACCGTGCTGACGATATTGCCCGAGACCCAGAAGGCAGCCAGGATCCGCATCAAATGAATCCACAGACCGGTGTAATAGGTGTTCTGTTTTTCGAAACGCTCCTTCTCAAAGATCTCCCGCCCGAAAGCCCGCACGACCCGGACGCCGGTCAGGTTTTCCTGGGCAATGGCAGACAGACGGCCTTCCTCTTCGTCCGCCCGCTCAAAGCCGCTGCCGATCTTTGAATAGAAGGCAATGGAGGTCAGAACAACCACCGGGATGAAGAATCCCTCAGCAATGGCCATCGGCCCGTTGATCCCGGCCATGAAATACATGGACATGACGATCAGCAGGACCACCCGGAACAGGCTGGTCAGCTGCTCGGATACAAACACCTTGATCGTATTTACATCCGAGGTGCACCTCTGCAGAATATCGCCGGTGCTGTTCTCGGAAAACCAGGCAAAAGGAAGCCGCAGGATATGGCCAAACAGGGAATCCCGCGTACGCTGCACAAAGCGCTCGGCGCCCATGCCGTTGAACAGTCCGAAAAGATAGCGGAACAGCGCGCCTGCCAGAGCGATCAGCAGTACAAGGCCCGCGATCAGCAGCAGATGCTGCTTCAGAAATGGGATCCCGCCGAGGCGCTCCACCATCTCCTGCACAAAGGCAGGAGCCGAGAGGGGTGCATCTCCAATGACCGAATCTACGGCATACTCGATGATCTTCGGGTTGATCAGATCCGTCAGGGACACCAGACACGCTGACAGGATACTGACCGCGAAGAACCGCTTTGAGCCGGACAGGAAATGCCAGATCAGGGCAGCATTCGTATGAAATTGTTCTGAGTCTCTGTTCCTGCTCATCTGTCCAGTCCTGCTTTCTTAACTCTACGGTCAGTAAATCTCTCGTTCTGACGAATTTAACCTTCTGCGCATCCGCCGTAATTGATCTGCAGCTTTGCGAAAAAGTCCTCCAGCGTCATCCGCGCGTTTGCATCATGGTAGACGCGGATCTTCCGGTTGGGACGATTTTCATCATAATAATAGGACATATCGTCGATGCAGATGTTCGGTGCCTCGACCTCTTCAAACATATCTTTGCGCTCCTGCTCCGCCAGCAGCAGACCGATGGTCGGGGAATCGCCAAGTCCCCAGATCTCACCGTGGGGCCAGTGGGCGAGATCCGCCTTCTGATTATTGAAATCAACCATCTGCTCAAACAGGTATCTGCCGATCCTGCCGCAGGGGCGCACCTCCTTCTGGAGAATAGCCAGAGAGACAGACATCTGCTTGTACGTGCTCTTTGGCACCTGCCACAGCGGCATGTCCGACTGCATGACCACATTTGCCGCGTGAGGATCCGCCATCAGATTAAACTCTTCCCCACCATTTGGATAATCTCCGCCGCCGATCCAGATGACCGTTGCCCGGTGGCAGATCTCAGGCTCCATCAGAATCGCGGATGCCAGATTGGTCAATGCTCCCTGACAGCCGATAAAGAGCGGCCGGCTGTCATCATCCCGCATCGCCTCCCGGATGATCATGCGGGCTGCTTCCGAATCCCGGGGTGTCTTCTCATCCTCCAGGGGATACTGCGCACCCATAGCGGCAGGAACTTCATCCTTCAGGCCCATGAGATCCAGAATCAGCTGGATCTCGTCCATGCTGGCCTGCACACTGCCGCCCTTGCCCCAGCGGGCACCGCTAAGCTCAAACTGCTCGGCCAGGATGCCCCGGACGATAAACTTATCCGTCATCAGGTGATGGGCGATGGCAAACTGATCATCCGCCTCGTTCTTGGCATCGGAATCGACCAGCATCCGAAACTTCTTCTGCTCAGGCACCTGAAACGCATAATTCCACTTTTTCATTTGTTTTACTCCTTCCGGCGGATTCCTTATTTCCGCTCTGCCCCTCTTCTTCGGGTGTTTCTATACGAATCTGCACTGCAGGCACTTTCCTGTCTGCAGTGTCTGTGTTTTAGGTCAAGATTATTAAACGGCTCTTCCGAGGATTTCTTAGAAGTATTTTGGGAAATTATTCTGAAGGTTCTCTTTAAGATTTCTCGGAAGATTCCTCAGATGATTCTCCATCAGTTTCTCCGCCGTAGGTTTTCCTCTCGACCGGGATCGGCGTGATGCCTGCCTGCTCAGCAAAGATGCTCTCCTCCATTGCTCCATGGCTGGCCTCTTCAGATCCCTGCCCTGCTTTTCCTGCATCTCCCTCCGGATCCGCCTCTCCGTTGATCCTTCTCTCCTGATCCCGAAAGACAGGATCGTACATCTTCGCCGCCAGATAGCCGGGGCCGGATATGCCGATAAAGAGCAGAAGCAGCAGCATGGAGGTGTTGTACATGATCAGCCATACGATCGCTGCCTGCATAACGATCATGACCACCGTGACCGGGAATCTGCCCACTGCCAGGAAAAGCGCATTCAGAAACGTCCGCGGAATCGTATTTTCAAACCTGGCAGTCAGCGGGAATACCCACTGGAAAACAAACAGCACCAGCAGCACGATCATGCCGATCATAACCATCAGAAAACGCGGCACCAGACCGGTCCGGACACTGATATAAATGTCCACGCCCAGAACGACGAAGGCTGCCAGCAGGATCGCCCATATGGCGGTCGCTTTTTTGAAATTCGAGGCAAAGGCACGGAAAAAGGTCTTTGCCACATAGCTCTCCTCTCCCCGGACCATCTGCAGCAGCACATGGTGCATCGCCGTCAGCGACGCCCCGGCCGTTATAACCGGCAGGCAGCAAAGCAGTGCAAGCATATTCAGAATCACGAGATCAGCCATCCGGTTCAGGAACTGCATCACCGGACTGTCAAGTGAAAAAAAGCGGTCCATATCCAGCATCTCCTTATGTCTTTTTCAGGAATTTCTTTCAGAATACCGCAATCAACAGGGTTTGACAACATCCCCATAGGCTTACTCTTGCGCCCGCTACTTCCGCATGCTATAACAAGGGCGGGCCCTTCTCCAGGTTCCGGCAGCTATCTGCCGGACACGATCTGAGCCCCGCTGCATGCATCTGCTGCACAAAGCGGCCGTCCCGGCTGCCCCAGGCGCAGCCCATTCCGTACATGCAGAAGAATGATCTATACAAATGATTCCCCAATCGCAGAGAAAGGAGCAGTCATGATCCACAATCCGATCCTACCCGGTTTCAACCCGGATCCCTGCATCTGCCGCCGGGGCGATGATTACTACCTTATCGTCTCCAGCTTTGAATGGATGCCAGGTCTTCCCATCTACCATTCCCGAGATCTGAAAAACTGGTCTCTCTGCACTCATGTGCTGACCGATGAAAGCCAGGCAGATCTGAAAAAGCTTCCCTCGGCCAAGGGCATCTGGGCGCCCTGCCTGACATGGTCCGAGAGCGAAGGCCTGTTTTATGTGGTCTACGGGGTCATGAATTCCATGAATGCCCGCTACTTTGATGTGGACAATTACCTGATCACCGCAAGAGACATCCAGGGTCCCTGGTCGGAGCCGGTCTATCTTCACTCCTCCGGCTTTGACGCCTCGATCCTCCACGATACCGACGGCCGCAAATATGTGGTCTGTCTGGACTGGGAGACCAGAGAAGGCTACGAAAAACCCGGCGCCATCTGCATCGCCGAATACGATCCGGTAAAAAAACAGATCCTCGGCTATCCCAAACGGATCTGGCGCGGGGGCACCGACCGGGGCTGCATTGAGGCGCCTCACCTGACCCGCCGCGGCGGCTGGTACTACCTGATGTGCGCAGAAGGCGGCACCGGCTACAACCACTGCGTCACCATGGCCAGGGCCAAGGATCCCTTCGGGCCCTACGAAGGCGATCCGGAAAATCCCATTCTGACCAGCCAGCCGGCCGTCTCTGACGAGCGGGCAGACTGGGACCATCTGAAACCCCGGTACTATAACCCATCTTCCCTGCTCCAGAAATCCGGACACGGCAGCTACGTGGAGCTGCCCGATGGCGAGGTCTACATGGTCCATCTGACCGCCCGCCCCTTTGTGCCCGAGCTTCGCTGCACCCTTGGCCGGGAAACGGCAATCGAAAAGATGGTCTGGACAGAGGACGGATGGCTGCGCATGGCCGACGGCGGACGGCTGGCCCAAACCGAAGTGCCAGAACCGGAGCTATACCAGGATGCCAAGCTGCTTCCCCGCCTTGGCTCCGGAAGCGTGATCAACATTCCCGACAGAGATGACTTCGACGCAGAAGAGCTTGGCAGCTTCTACTACGCTCCCCGGATCATGCCGCAGAGCTTCACCGACCTGACAAGCCGTCCCGGCTGGATCCGGATCCGCGGGCAGGAAAGCCGGACATCCCTGAACCGGGTCAGTCTCCTGGCCAGAAAACTCACCAGCGTACACTGCCGCATCACCACAAAAATGGAATTCACGCCAAAGGTACATCAGCACAGCGCCGGCCTCATCCTCTACTACGACAACATGAACTACGTCAATCTGCGCAAATACTACAGCGAGACCCTCGGCCAGAGCGCCCTGTCCGTCGTCTCCCTGGAAAACGGCGTCCGCACCGAATGCGAAGACACACGGACTCCGGTCGGTGAAGGCCCCATCTGGCTGCGGCTAACGATCGACGGGCGCAGCACCCGCTTCTTCTACAGCCTGGACGGCGAGACCTACACAGCCATCGGAGAGACCTTCGACACCTCCCGGTTCTCGGACGAATACTGCAGCTACGGAGAATTCACCGGCACCATGGCCGGCCTCACCGTATCCGACAGAGTTTTCCACAGAGAAACAGCAGACTTCGACTACTTCGAGATGATCTGCGACGAAAGCGAACCCGATCCAAACCTTTAACCAGCTACACAGAAAGCCCGCCATCAGGAAGACATTAAAGCGAACAATCTGCAGGCCGAAGGCCGAAGCCGTTCGCGTAATGCCTTCCTGACGGCGGGCTTTCCCATTTATTAACTCCAAAATGTACATAGGCCCCGGAGCGGGAAGACATTAAAGCGAACAATCTGCAGGCCGTAGGCCGAAGCCGTTCGCGTAATGCCTTCCTGACGGCGGGCTTTCCCATTTATTAACTCCAAAAAGTACATAGGCTCCGGAGCGGGAAGACATTAAAGCGAACATTCTGCAGGCCAAAGGCCGAAGCCGTTCGCGTAATGCCTTCCCGCTGCCGGGGCCACGCATAAAAAAAGCGATCCGCAGCAAGCTGCAGACCGCTTCATTTTTTTCTCAAACTCTGAACAAATCAGGACTCTACGATGGAGAGTACGCCTGCCGGGCACTCATCTGCGCACTTACCGCAGGCAATGCACTTGGTTGCGTAGGGCGTATCGTCTCTCTTGACGATCAGGTGGAACGGGCAAGCCTCGACGCAGTCGCCGCAGCCGACACATTTCTTCTTGTTGATCGTGTAGACACCATTCTTCAGCTGGGTGATCGCCTCGTGTGTGCAGGCCTTTGCGCATTTTCCACACTGTACGCAGGCAACAGGTCTGGTCTCCTGAGGATCATTTTTCAGGGGGCGTACCTGGACATGAGAGCGGTCGATATCGTCATTCTTATAGAAGATCTGGGCACAGACCAGCTCGCAGGCAAGACAGTTCATGCATTCGATAGTCTTATCAACTTTTAAGCGTTTCATTATCTGTATTCCTCCACGTAGAAATAGCCGTTTTGCATATTCTATCATGAGACTGTTCGGTTAGAAAATACAGACTATAGTTCGCTATTTCTAATTTTGTCCAAGAAATTCCATCAATTCTGTACGTCTTTCTTCGAAGTCGCGGACTCCCAGATCATACAGGGCCTGGTTGGCTTCCTCGTCCATTGTGTAGGTTCCCATTTTCAGGTGCTCACTCGGAGCAAAGATGAAGGCACGCCCCTCTGTCTCAGCGTCAAACATGGCTCTCTGGCATTCCTTGTACTGGAGATGACGCCGGTTGAGGGCGTGGATCGTTTCCTGGTACTGCCGGCACAGAAGGGTGTAAGCCGGACGCAGTTTTTCTCTCTTTTTTACGTAGTCCCGCGGCTTTGAGCTGATGACGACCACCCGGCTGCAGCCATCTGCAAAGGCCTTTCGGATGGGAATGGAATCGGATACGCCTCCATCGTAATAGAAGCCTCCCCGGTAGGCGATGGGTCTGCAGGCGCCAGGCAGCGCACAGGATGCCATGATTGGCCGGTAGTCCCTGGGACGGATGTCTTCTTTCCGGAAGTAGCAGGGCTCGCCCGTGGCGGCATCTGTCGATACAATGACCAGCTCTGCCGGATTCTCCATCATTGCCTTGTAGTCGATGGGATCCCCGCCGCCTTCGTTTGTCAGTGTTCCGTATATATATTGAAGGCCAAACAGATCGCCGGTCTTTGCATAACTGTCCAGGCCAAAGTACCCCTTTTCGTGGATGTGTGTGGTATAGAACCGCAGGTTTCTTCCCCGCTGTCCTGCCAGATAGGAGCAGGCATTGGCGCTGCCTGCCGAAACGCCGATCACATAATCAAACTGTATCCCATTGTCCAGAAAGAGATCCAGAATGCCCGCGCCATATGCGCACTTCATTCCGCCTCCCTCTACGACCAGTCCTGTCTTTCCCATGAATGTCTGTTCTCCTGCTTTTTTATGTATCTTCTTTGCGCAGGCAAAATGTTATCCGCCTGCGGCCAAAAATTCAAGGGACAGCTTTTGCGAGCTGTCCCTTTCGTACATATATGATTATTTGTTTTTTTGATCTTTCCGATCCGCACTCCGTACTTTTTCAGAAATGCACTGCACTTCTGCACCCTGTGCTGCATATGAGCCGCCTTACAGGGCCAGCGCAAGGGCCCGCAGTTTTTCCGGATGCATGTGATAGTAGACCTCCAGCCTTGCCGCTCTTCTGCCTGTCTGGTTATACCGGGAGATGCACCACTGGGCAGTCTCCTTCGGGATCCTTACCCCCTCATAATAATACATCGTCAGGGTAAATCCCCCTGCAGAAAGGGTCTTCAGGTCAACGCCTGCATGATTGTATACGACCTCCGGCAGGACCGCCGGGTCGATATTTTCCTGCTTTGCGGATCCGTCAATAATCTCTGCTTTTCTTCCAGGCTCTGTATATTTCCTCATGGCTGTAACCTCCGTAGTTTTTTTATGTATTCCGGTATTTCCTGTACCGTTGTACTGATCATACCCTCGGAAGTTAAACTCAAGTTAAACAAAACCTGTTCTTTTGTGAAGGATATGTGTTTTTTACAGCAGATGTGCGCGAAGCTCTTCGCCGCTCTTCTCGCTCAGGTATGCCGGCGCAATATCAAGAACGGTCTTGCAGCCGCACTGACCCTCGTCATGGAGTCTCTTTGCTGCGCGGGCATAGGCCACCAGCACGCTGGTGGTGAATTCCGGATTGGAATCCAGCTTCAGGCTGTATTCGATCACATGGCTGTGCTCTTTGTTGACACCGGTCTTTCCGGTACGGAACACAAAACCGCCGTGAGCCATGCCGCTGTGGTCGCGCAGAAGCTCCTCCTCGCTGATGAAGTGGACGGTGGTGTCATAGTCTGAGAAGTAGTTCGGCATTTCCTTGATCTCCTTCTCGACTCTGGCCGCATCGGCGCCCTCCTCCAGAACGACAAAGCACTCTCTGGTGTGCTTCTGGCGGGTCGTCAGCTCCGGATTTTCACCGGCACGTACCGCTTCAAGGGCACTCTCGACCGGGATGGTGTACTGCTTGGCATTCTTTACGCCCTTAATGCGGCGGATCGCATCGGAATGTCCCTGGCTAACGCCCTTGCCCCAGAAGGTGTAATCCTTGCCGTCCGGAAGGATCGCATTGGCGTAGACACGGTTCAGGGAGAACATGCCCGGATCCCAGCCGACGGAGATAATGCCTACAGTGCTGGCTTTCTTTGCGGCAGCATCCACATTGGCAAAATGCTCCGGGATGCGTGCATGGGTGTCAAAGCTGTCGATAACATTGAAAAGGCCCGCAAACTGCGGTGTCTGTACAGGCAGATCGGTTGCGCTTCCGCCGCAGATGATGCAGACATCGATCTTGCCTGCCCATTTTTCTGCTTCGCTGACATTGCAGACCGGCACACCTTCTGTAAGGATCTTCACTGTGGCGGGATCTCTCCTGGTGAATACCGCAGCAAGCTCCATATCCGGAGCCTCCTTTACCGCGATCTCCACGCCGCGTCCCAGGTTGCCATACCCGATAATTCCGATTTTGATGCTCATTTACTTCCTCCGATCTGGCTCCGGACATCCCTCTGCCGGCAGCGCCAAAAAAACCACCGCGGCTACGCCGCGGCCTGTGCCATGCGGGCTGGCCTTTACAGGCCTCTCAGGATCTTATACAGGATATCGTACAGTGCTTTTGCCTCCTCCGGCTCCAGCTTTACACACTGCCCGATGGTCGACGGAACACGGAGCGCCTCCTCCCGGAGCTGCTCTCCCTGCTTCGTAATGCTGATGATCAGATTCCGCTCGTCACTCTCCGAGCGCTTCCGCTCGATATAGCCCTTCTGCTCCATCTTTTTCAGGAGCGGTGTCAGCGTCCCGGAATCCAGATACAGACATTCGCCCAGCTCCTTAACATTCGTCTGCTTTCTCTCCCACAGCACCATCATGGCGATGTACTGTGTATAGGTGAGATTCAGTTCATCAAGAACCGGTTTGTATTTGCGGACGATCTCCTTGGAACAGGCATACAGAGGGAAGCAGAGCTGATTTTCCAATTTCAGACAGTCATATTTATCCATAGTAATCTCTCTTTCTAACCCCACTATTTAATTGTTTGCAACTAGATTATAGGGATTTTTTCCCTCAAGGTCAACCTGTTTTGCACTTTTTTTTGAAGAAGATGCAGATCCGGCTGCCGAGACACACAAAAAAAGCAGGTGGAGCTGCTGTATTTCCCGCGTTCGTGCATAAACATTCTGAAGGGAACATCCGCAGCGCCGTTTTCCGGCGCGAGAACCGAGCGAAGCGCTTCCCGGAAGAATATTTATGCACGAGCCGCTTTATACAGCAGCTCCATCTGCTTTTATCTGTTTTTCTGTATCCTGTTCTTATTCGGCTGCCCAGGAGGGGATGTCCATGCCGCCGGCTGCAGCTGCGTGCCGCACGTAGATCCTCTGGATGTCGTAGATCTGGCCAAGGCCATCCATGATGCAGGTCACATCATAACCGGCATTCCGGAAGGCGGTCTCCCAGGTGTCCGGCCCGCCACCGGCCATCTCGGTATAGGCATGGTCGCCGGCAACCACCATCAGATCCTCCAGAATGACGCGGGTGTATCCCTTGTCCTTGCAGGCCTCCAGCACATCCTCCAGGGACGGCTCGGCTGAGAGGGTACCGATATAGCAGTTCTCGTGACCCAGGAAGGTCAATGCTTCCTGCAGCTCGCCGTACACCGTGTTTGCTCTGGCTTCCGATCCCTCGCCGACAAAAACGATAGCGGTCGAGCCGTCGTCATACTCTGCGGTTTTGGCAGCCAGCGCCTCTGCGACGGCAGCCAGATCGTTCTCATCTCCGAGCAGAGGTCCGGCCACGGACAGGCGGTCAAATGCCTCTGCATAGCCTTCGGCAGTCTCCTGAATAAACTGGTAGTCGTATCCGCCGGTCAGCTGTGTCGGCAGGATCACCAGCTCCTGTACACCCTCGTCAGCACATTTTTCAATGGCTGTTTTTACATCATCCACAAGGATCCCGTCCCGCTCCTCCAGTGTCTGGATGACAGAGGTCGCCGTAAAGGCCCGGCGCACTTCGTATTCCGGGAACGCCTCGCGAAGGGCATTCTCGATGCCGCCGATGGTGATATTCCTGGTCGCATTGTAGCTGGTTCCGAAGCTGACCGCCAGGAGCACCTTTTTACTGCTCTCCACTGCGGGCATTTTTGCGGGCTCTGCCTCACTGCATGCAGCCGGCTCTTCCGCCACGGAAGATGCCGCAGCAGCGGATATTTCTTCAACCTCCACCGATGAAGCAGCCGCGATGGCTGAGCTCGTCCCGGACGTCTCATCCGCCTTGGCAGCAGCCTGCTCCTTTGCAGCTTCTGAAACCGGTGTTCCTTCGATAAAAACTTCTTTTTCAGATGAACAGCCGGACAGAAGCAGGGTACATGCAGTCAGCACAGCCAGCAGAGAAAACGTCCATTTTTTCATGATTTCACTCCAAAGTCGTTCCCACCTTTATCGGCAGGAGTTTTTTGACAGTCCTCGCGGGTGTCAGAGGCTTACTTCCAAATGGGATCTCCAGTCTGGCAGCCTCTGGATCTGGCAGGTATGCGCGATTTTGTTTTTTTTGCCAGGAAATCTCCTGCCAGCCGGCCTCTGGATCCGGCAGGAAAGCGCGATTTTGCTTCCTTCCGAATAGAAAGCCAGCGGCTGCTTAGCCCTCCAGCGGGATGGGATCCGATACGGAAACCTTGTGGTCGTACCATTTTCCCTTTTTCCCAAGCAGAGCAACATCAAATTCCTCATCGAGGGCGGGGACCGGGATATCAAATCCATAGACCTCATCCTCATAGCCGTCGTCATAGGTCACCGGGTCAAGCGTGGGCTCAAGCAGCTCTGCCCCTTCCTTCTCGGCGTCCTCCTTCAGGCCGCAGTACAGGTTGATGATTCTCTTCGACAGCAGAGTGACATGGATCGTCATCTCGCCGTTTTCGACCGTCAGAGTACCTCTTCCGTCGCAGGTCTCATTGACCCGGAACATGCTGTTATCGGTGGTGAACACAGCGGAGTATACGCCATCCTCCAGGACAGCGCCGCTCTCCTGTGCTTCTGCTGATTCTGCGGCTGTCTCTTCTGCCGCGGTCTCCTCCGTCGTGCTCTCTGCAGCTGCCGCCTCTTCAGTGGCAGAAGCCGCACTCTCCGCTGCGGCGGATACCGCCGATGAAGCTGCGGCAGATGCTGCGCTTTCGCTCTTGGCAGAGCCGGATCCGCAGCCGGCGATCATCAGGGCAGCTGCAAGCATGGCCGCTGCCGGAAAAATCCTTCTTCTCATGTTGTTTTTTCCTTCCTCATGCCCGCGGATCGTCCGGATATCTTTTTGCGGAACAACCGCGGCAGTCTATCTTGGATTCTATTCCCTCTCCGAAATAATTGCAATAAAAAGAATGCGCACCATACGCATAGCGAAGATCCCCCTCCCGTTTCCGGGAAGGGGACCATTCCTTCTGGCCGAAATTCTCCGGTCAGTATTTATCCAGCTGCCGCCTCCATCTTCGTCCTTTCCTGACGGTCACATAGCTGCGCCTGTCCTGCCGGACGTCCGGAGACGTTCTTCAGGTTCACTTGTGTCAGTCATGTGCAAAGCACAGGTCTGCCTGTCTGCCTGAAGACGGATTACATAGCTTCCTTGGTATGAGCAACGTACATATCCTGGATTGCCGGGATGCGGCCGAGGCCTTCGATCTGGCAGTCAATGCTGTCGAAATTGCCGGAAGCGGTGAACATGCTTACCCAGGAATCCTCCTCAGCGCCGGCCATATCATTGTTGGCGTGATCGCCTGCAACGACCATCAGCGGACGAAGGATAACCTTCTTGAAGCCTGCCTCAGCAACCTTATCGATAACGACGGAGCACTCGGTATCCTCGGGCTCGCCCTCAACGGTGCCGATGAAGACG
>OCTX012270046.1_pt1 | contig 76613 bp, 71 predicted proteins | sample 1539691 | NCBI WGS metagenome assembly OCTX01 (sample SAMN02144231, study PRJEB22623) | gut metagenome | biome: sheep rumen | host: Ovis aries | place: New Zealand
CTGCGTACTATGCTGCGATAGTTTATTGGATAATTGATCCTGCAAATAGAAGGATTTACACCGGTACACCATTTTTTTACACCATTTGAAGTAAGTCAGAAAAACAGAAGAGTGATACATGTTGGCAGCCCTGAGAAAGAATCTCAGGGCTGTTTTTAACAGGACTGCAGCCCTGAGGAAAAACCTCGGGGCTGTTTCTATTTGCACGAAAAGGCTGGTGAGTACGTGCTATGCAGAAGAATCATCAGAAAGGGACTGAAGCCGCCTCATTATAGAGTATTTTCAGATGGCTGATAAAAGCGGTAAGACTTCCTCTTTCAGGAGATGGATCTGATAGAAAAAGGATGGCTGACTGACAAATTTAACTATTAAAAAATTAAATCAAGTATAGCCATTTTCAATTGGATAATACGATGAAAATGTGTAAGAATAAAGTCATCAGAAAGATAAACCACCAAGTACAAAAGAATAAGACTACAAAACGGAGGCTACAGACATGGCAAAGACACTGATCGCATTCTTTTCAAGAGCAGATGAGAACTATTTTGGCGGCGCAATGCGCTATGTAAAGGTCGGAAATACAGAGATCGTAGTGGGTCTCATGAAGGAACTGATCGAAGAGGAGTCGCGCGCATCGCGCACGGCAGCAGACAGCTTTAAGATCGAGATGAAGAATCCTTATTCCCCGGTCTACATGACCTGCATCGACCAGGCCAAGAAAGACTTAAGAGCAGGCGCACGTCCCGAGCTTGTGAGCATGCCGGAGAGCATTGATGAATACGATACGATCGTTCTTGCATACCCGAACTACTGGGGAACGATGCCGATGGCAGTGGTCACCTTCCTGGAGGCGTTTGATTTCACCGGCAAGACGATCCTTCCGCTCTGCACGAATGAAGGCAGCGGCATGGGCTCCAGCGAGCGCGACATCAAGAAGTACGCACCGGGCGCAGAGCTTAAAAGAGGTCTTTCCATTACCGGCAGTCAGGCTGCGAACGCAAAGGGAAGCCTTAAGAAGTGGTTGTCCGCTAACGGACTGATCTGAGCGAGGATAGTTATGAAAAAAGAATTTGCACTGCTGCTGGCAGCGATACTGATGCTAACGGGATGCGGGAGTTCTTCTGCTTCAGCAACTGCTTCGGCATCTGCGGAGGCCGCGAAGGAAACAGAAATAGAAACGCAGGCAGAGGAAGCCAGCCCGGATGCGGACGTGCTGAAAGGGCTTGCGGTTCGCGGAAGTGACGCGCAGAACAAGCAGGAGGAAGTGAGAGAATCTGTTGGCAGCTGGCTTTCGGAGCTTGGGTTTTGATATGACAGAGCGAAGTGAAGAGCAGCTGATTCAGGAAGCCTATATCCGGATGTATGAGGGCATGATCGAAAAAGATGAGTCAATCCTCAGAGAAGTTCTGGATGACAGCTTTGTCCTGGTACATATGACAGGTATGCGGCAGTCCAAACAGGCTTTTATCAAAGCAGTTCTGAATGGGACGCTGAATTACTTCTCTGTAAAGCATGAAAACATGCCTGTGGAAATCAGTGGAGACACGGCGGTCCTGACCGGGCAGTCCTATGTGGCTGCAGCCGTGTTCGGCGGAGGCAGATCCAACTGGCATCTGCAGCAGAAATGCAGCCTGAAGAAAAAAGGCGGTGCCTGGAAGATCACCCGGAGCGTTGCAAGTACATATTAGAATTGAGAACTTAGAATAAAAAGGAGAGGCTTCTTTTTATGGAGAAGATATCTCCGGAAAGATTTGCAGAGAAGGGTCCAACGCTCAGGCGGCGGGAAACCGCAGTTGTCGTTGACAGCCGCAGTTCTGTCTGATAAGGTTAAATAGTCAAAGGGAGTAGTTGGCATGCTGCCAGGGCAGCATGTGATATGTCTTCGTCAGTACGGGAAGCAGTTTCCCCGGAGCATATTGGAAGCAGCAAGACTTTGCCGCACTTTTCGTGCGCGGCAAAGTCTTTTTTTGCGGTTGGCCACAAGGAGGTTTTATGGTGGATTCAACAATGGTGATCTCCGCGATCCTTTCCATGATCGCCGGAATCGGTATTTTTCTGATTGCCTGCGGCATGATGAGTTCAAATCTGGAGGCCGTCAGCTCAGGGAAATTGAGAAGCCTGTTTCAGAAGATCTCAGGAAATAAGCTGGTGGGCGTCGGCATCGGTGCAGTGACCACTGCAGCGATCCAGAGCTCCGGTGCAACCACGGTCATGGTCATCGGCTTTGTCAATGCAGGCATCATGACACTGGCCCAGGCGGCGACCGTCATCTACGGAGCGAATATCGGTACGACCATCACCGGTCAGATCGTTGCCCTCGGTATGTCGGGGGGCAATAGTGTGTCGACTACGGTCATTTTCTCTGCCTTTGCCGGCATTGGAGCAGCAGTCAATCTGTTCGCCAAAAAGGATATCGTCAAACGATGGGGCGGCATTCTTTCCGGTTTCGGTATGCTTTTTGTCGGCCTTTCCATGATGAGCTCTGCCATGGAGATCTTTTCTGAAATGGAAGCAGTAAAGACTTTCCTGGCGGGTATCAACAATATCCTGCTGCTTGTCCTTGTAGGCGCGATATTCACAGCGATCATCCAGAGCTCTTCGGTCATGACCTCCGTTGCGATCACGATGGTGGTATCCGGACTGATCACTTTGGACCAGGGCATTTACCTGACCATGGGTTCCAACATCGGTTCCTGTGTGGTTGCCCTGCTTGCAGGTATCGGCAGCAGCCGTAATGCCCGGAGGGCTTCCCTGATCCATCTGCTGTTCAATGTGGGCGGCGTCATTATTTTTATCGTGTTTGGCGGCATCCTTTCTCTGCTTAGCGGCGGCATGCTGGATTACGGTAAAATCTTTGCTTCGCTGTTCCCGGGAGCTCCGCAGCTGCAGCTGGCCATGTTCCACACGATATTCAATGTAATCACCGTTATAATCGTCTTGCCGCTGACAGATCATCTGGTCCGGATCGTCACTGTTGTGGTTCCGGATGGTCCCGCTGAGAAGACCGCTGAGAGCGAGCCGCACCTCTATTATGTGGATCAGAACATGCTGCGGACGCCGCCGATCGCGGTTGCCCAGCTCAAAAAGGAGATCCTCAATATGGCAGACCTTGCGATGCAGAACTTTATCTGTTCGCTGGAGACCATATGCAAGCTTGATTTCTCGAAACAGGAGGAATTCAGAGCCAGAGAAAAAGAGCTAAATTACATCAACAAAGAGCTTGTCCGTTTTTCTATCGAACTTTCCAAGCTGCCCTTAAGTGAGACGGACCACAAGTATGTTTCCACGACCTTCCACACGATCAGCGACCTTGAGCGTGTAGGTGACTATGCAGAAAACATTATGGAGTATGCGGACACACTGAGAAATGAGAAGGAAGGCTTTTCCGAGTCTGCGGTCTCCGAGGTGGCCTACATGCGGGAGCATATCGAGGAGCTGTACCAGAATGTTGTCCAGGCGTATGAGCAGAAGGACAAGGACGCTCTGCAGAAGGCCTATGAGATCGAGGATCAGGTCGACCGGATCACAGATCGGATGGGAGAGAATCATATCATCCGCCTGCAGCACGGAACTTGCACAGCCATCGCCGGCGCTCAGTACATGTCTCTGGCATCCAACGCAGAGCGTATTGCTGACCACTTTATCAATGTCGGCAAAATGGTGCTGGAATGGTAAGCACTCAAAATTGTTAGAAGTTATCGGATACAGAGCCATTGCACTTTGCGTGCGATGGCTTTTATAATAGATATCATGCTAAAGCAACACAGAAAGATAACGGATGTATATGCGTATGGCCGGTGGTGATCCGGGCGTTTCATGAAAGGAAGAGAATAAAATGAGAAAGCTGTTGATCGTGATCGATATGCAGAATGATTTTATTGACGGTGCACTTGGAACCGCAGAGGCAGCTGCGATCGTGGAGGCGGTAAAGGAAAAGATCCGTTCCTATCCTGCGGCAGATGTCATCGCGACGATGGACACCCATGGGGAAAACTATATGGAGACCCAGGAAGGCAGATACCTTCCGGTGCCTCACTGCATCCGGAGAACGGACGGCTGGCAGATCCGCCCGGATATCGCCGGTCTCCTTGCTGGTGCGAAAATCTATGAGAAACCCACCTTTGGCAGCACTGCTCTTGCGGCAGATCTGCAGGCTCTTGCCGGGCAGGAGGAGATCGAGCTTGAGCTGATCGGGCTTTGCACGGATATCTGCGTTGTCTCCAATGCTCTTTTGCTGAAGGCATCGATGCCGGAGGTGAAGATTACGGTGGATGCGGCCTGCTGCGCCGGCGTCACTCCGGAAAAACATCTGGCTGCGCTGGAGACGATGCGCTCCTGCCAGATCCAGGTGACCGGTACAGAGGGCTGACAAGGGCGGCATACCGAGGCAGACATCGGATGCATCCGTGCGGCATCCCAGGTATTCCCGCTGAAGGTTCCTGCATAGAAAGATAAGGCAGGTGAAGCAATATGAATATGAACCAGCTGAAGTATGTGCTCGAGACAGCAGAATCATCCTCGATGCGGGAAGCAGCGACAAAGCTGTATGTTTCCCAGCCCGCGCTGTCTGCCAGCATCCGGGAACTGGAGGAGGAGCTGGGCATACTGATCTTCGAGAGAACGAACAAAGGCATCTCCCTGACCGAGGAGGGCAGAGAGTTCCTCAGCTATGCGAAAAAGGCTGTCGGGCAGTATGAGATACTGGAGGACCGGTATCTTGGCAGAGACAGCGGCAGAGAGCGTTTTTCCGTTTCCACCCAGCACTATAATTTTGCTGTCAAGGCCTTTACGGATATGATCCGCCGGATGGATCCGGAGAAATACCTTTTCTTTATTCACGAGACAAAGACAAAAGAGGTCCTGGACGATGTCCGGAGCATGAAAAGCGAGATCGGCATCATATCTTATTCCAGATCCAATGAAACCGTGATCAAAAAGCTGTTTCGTGAATACGGGCTCTGTTTTACACCGCTCATGAAAAGAGAGCCTTACATCTATGTCTGGCAGGATCACGAGCTGGCGGGGAGAGCGGAGATTTCCATAGAGGAGATGCAAAAGTATCCCTGCGTCACCTTTGACCAGAGCAGTGACAGCCGGTTCTATCTGACCGAGGAAGCCCTGGCCGACTATACCTTCGACAAGATGATCAAGTCGGACGATCGTGCAACTTCGATGGAGATCATCGCGAAGCTTGGCGGCTATTCGATCGGTTCCGGGATGCTGTCCGGGGAGGAGGCGATCCTGCAGGGCCTGGTGGGGATAAAGCTAAAGGAGGAGGATCCGCTCATCATCGGCTATATCACAAGAAAAGACAGCCGGATGTCACCTTATGGGGAAGTCTATCTTGCGGAACTTCTGAAATACAGAGAGATCGAGACAGCTGATCTGGAAGAGAAAACAAAATGACGGATTTGGATGACTCCGGGCAGAAAAGGAAGAACCCCGGAGCCATGCAGAGATAGAAAAATGTATATAGGGCGCAAACTGGCCGGTGATAACCTTTGCTTATCACCGGCTATTAAAATGCCCAAATTTACGAAAGCGGGCAGCAGCACTATAATCAAAGCATAACAAACGAAGGAGGCGTAAGAGATGTACACAGCAGATAATTGCATTCAGAATCACATCATGTGCGGCCGAATGCCGATCTCCCGGGCAGCAGAGGCAGCCGGGGTATCAGGTGCTTTGTACCTGCGCCCAGATCTGCTGTAATGGCAGAAGAATCATCAAAAGATCGCCATTTGCCCGGGAGCTTTCAGGATAAGCCCCGGTTTTTTTGTATAAAACCAGCCTGGATCATACATTGCATTAATAAAAAGAAAATCAAAAAGGAGAAATGAATCATGAGTAAATATAGATTTGAGACTTTACAGCTGCACGTTGGACAGGAGCAGGCCGATCCGGCTACGGATTCCCGGGCGGTTCCGATCTATCAGACGACCTCTTATGTGTTCCATAACAGCCAGCATGCTGCCGACCGTTTCGGTCTGGCTGACGCGGGCAATATCTATGGAAGACTGACCAATTCCACCCAGGATGTTCTGGAAAAACGGCTTGCCGCGCTTGAGGGCGGAAGTGCTGCTTTGGCGGTTGCCTCCGGTGCGGCTGCGATCACCTACGCGATTCAAGCGCTTGCAGCAAGCGGCGGACATATCGTCGCGCAGAAGACGATCTACGGCGGTTCCTTCAACCTGCTGGAGCATACGCTTCCCCAGTATGGGATCCAGACGAGCTTCGTCAACATCCACGATCTGGCAGAGGTCGAGGCGGCCATTCAGGAGGATACCAGAGCGATCTTTCTGGAGACCCTCGGCAATCCGAACAGTGATATCCCGGATATTGATGCGGTAGCGGAGCTGGCTCACCGGCATGGTCTGCCGGTCGTGATCGACAATACCTTCGGTACACCTTACCTTATCCGGCCGATCGAACACGGTGCGGATATCGTCGTCCACTCTGCAACCAAGTTTATCGGCGGACACGGCACGACCCTTGGCGGCATTATCGTCGACTCCGGCAATTTTGACTGGAGCGCATCCGGGAAATACCCGAACATCGCCGAGCCGAATCCGAGCTATCATGGCATTTCTTTCCAGCAGGCTGCCGGACCGGCTGCCTTCGTGACCTATATCCGGGCGATCCTGCTGCGGGATACCGGTGCGGCAATCTCACCATTCAACGCATTTCTTCTGCTTCAGGGCGTAGAGACCCTGTCCCTCCGGCTGGAGAGGCATGCAGAGAATACCAAAAAGGTAGTGGAATTCCTGAGCAGCCATCCACTGGTGGAAAAGGTCAATCATCCGTCTCTGCCGGAGCACCCGAATCATGCCCTGTACGAAAAGTATTTCCCGAACGGCGGCGCATCTATCTTTACCTTCGAGATCAAAGGTGGACAGGAAGAGGCCTGGGCATTTATCGACAATCTCCAGATCTTCTCCCTGCTTGCAAATGTAGCGGATGTGAAGAGCCTGGTAATTCATCCGGCATCCACCACCCATTCCCAGCTTTCTGCCGAAGAGCTTCTGGATCAGGGCATTCGTCCGAACACGATCCGGCTTTCCATCGGTACAGAACATATCGATGACATTATCCAGGATCTGGAGAATGGATTTGCTGCGATAAAGGGATGATGCCGGCAGCGAGGTATGCTGCACGCAGGGCAGGAGCAGAAGTGAAGATAAACGCAAAGCAGGAACGGCTATCCAAGATAGCCGTTCCTGCGGTTTAATTCCTTCTCGATTTTGTTCAGGGTATCGAAGAACCGGTGGGTAGCGATCATCGGCCCAAAGAAAAGGATGCCAAATACGTTCCAGCCAAACATGTGGCGAAAGGAGGTATGCTTTCCGGGGATCCCCAGCTCCCGTGCCTTTTCTCCCAGCTCTTCGCTGATTCTGGCCATCCAGACGAGGGTGTAGATAAACAGCGTCGGAATGCCAAGAAGGTAGGCGGTCCGATAGGGCTGTGTCGGATGCCCCAGGATCTCATCGATCTCATCCTGCAGCCCCATGGGCATGCAGATCAGAAAAAACAATCCGGCTGTAAAAAAGTCAATAAATCCGAGCCAGAACCCGGGCCTGTCTGTGTGAGCGAATCTTCTTTGCTTCATGGCAGGTCCGTTTCTGCTTCTTTCGGCAGAAGCTCTCTCCAGCTGTCAAATGCGGCAGGGCGTACACAGGAGGTCTCTGTATCCTGAGGCAGGTTTGTGCTGCCGCTTTTCAGGATCTTTTCCATTACATCCAGCACATGGCAGGCCATCTCCATGGAAGCAAGATGTGTGCCTCCCTCCCGGATGCAGCGGGCCATGTCGGCAGGGCCGATTCCGCGGGAATTCCCGGAAAGCGGAGATATCATCTCCAGGTCCTGCCAGTTGGGATCTCTCTGGCCGCCGGGGAGATATCGGATGCTGCCGCCAAACTGGTTGGCGTCGTTCAGGTCCAGAATCCCTTTTGTGCCCATGATCCGGAACAGCGGCACTTCCTTCAGCGTGCTGTCGCCGTTGAGGGAAAAACTGCCGGTGATCCCGTTTTTCAGTGTCAGCACGGCATTGACCTGGGCTTCATTATCATATACAAAGTCCTCCCCAAACTCCGGAGAGCTGGGAATGCTGTTCTTTCGGATCCGTGCATGGTTGCCGACTTTGGCGTAGACCTGGTCCACAGGGCCCAGCAGGGCGATGAGGGCGGTCAGAAAGTAGACGCCGAAATCGTAGCAGATCCCGCCATAGGGCATGCGCAGGAATTTGAACAGGCTGGCCAGCAGGGTCAGATCCCGGTTGACAACAACATGGAAGGAGGTGACTTCGCCGATCAGCCCGTCATCCAGTGCCTTCCTTGCGGTTTGCAGCGCACTTCCCATAAAGGTTTCCGGAGCAGCGCCAAGGCGCAGTCCTTTTTCTTTGGCCAGGGCGATGAGCTCTCTGGCCTGCCACAGCTCAGCTGCCAGCGGCTTTTCTGTGTATACATGCTTTCCGGCAAGGAGTGCCTGTTTGATCAGCTCATAATGGGTCGGGGCAGGGGTCAGCACCACGACCAGCTCAATGTCCGGATCGGCCAGAATATCATCGGTCGTGGACGGGAGGATCCCATACTGGGCTGCCTTTCTTTTTGCGTTTTCCAGATGAGTCGCGCAGCAGGCGGTGACCTCCAGCGTCGGAAAACGATTGATCATATTGCTCAAATAGATATCACTGATCGCGCCGCAGCCGATCACAGCAGTATGGACAGGCTTCATATGACCTCCTTATAGACAGGATTATCTAAAACTTCAGGGCCTGCACCGCAGGGCAAAACAAAGAGATGCCAGGTCCATCAGGAACGGACCGGCGGGCAGGATGTTCTCTGCTGATTATAACACAGAGAGAAGGAAAAACGGAAGGACAGGCCCGTATTTCCGGTACCTTTCAGACATCTGCACAAATGTCTGTCTGCCCTGGCAGAGCGGACATTTGTCGGACATTCCTGTCGTTCCCGCCGGGGTTTTTGACTTGTGTTTTCCACGAAATAGTATATGATTAATACATACAATAATAATCTTATGAGGTAGAAACAGCAGAGAGCAGACCAGATGCCCAGGATCCAGATCCTGGGGCCAGGCATGCTTTTTTGCGTTGCAGGAGAACCTCCGGTTGTGTGAGACGTGCCGCGTGACATACAGCAGGCCTTGACCGGGGAATCACAAAGGCAGTATAGAAACTGTCTGACAAGGAGGAACGCGATGTATGATGTGATCGTGATCGGCGCCGGTGTCTCCGGCTGCGCGGTCGCCAGAGAGCTTTCCCGTTATAAGGCCAGCGTATGTGTGCTGGAAAAATGTGAGGATGTATGTGAAGGTACATCCAAGGCCAATTCCGGCATCGTCCATGCCGGGTTTGACGCAGAGCCGGGCTCTGTGATGGCCAGACTGAATGTCAGAGGCAATGAGATGATGGACGATCTGGCCAGGGATCTGGATATTCCGTTTAAACGGATCGGATCGATGGTGGTATGTACGGATGAGAGCCAGAGGGACGGCCTTGACCTTCTGCTTGCGCGGGGCAAAGCCAATGGCGTAAAGGGACTCCGGATCCTGGAGCGCGCAGAGGCGCTGGAGATGGAGCCCAATCTTTCCGGGGATACGGTCGCCGTACTCTATGCGCCGACCGGCGGGATCGTCTGTCCGTTTGAACTGAACATCGCCATGGCCGAGAATGCCTTTGTAAACGGCGTTGAGTTCCGCTTTAATACAAGGGTGGAGGATATCACAAGAAACGAAGAGGGACTGTGGGTGCTGCGGACAAACAACGGACAGTACATGGCCAGATGCGTGGTCAATGCCGCAGGTGTGTACGCAGACCGCATCCACAATATGGTCAGCCAGGAGACCATGCATATCATCGAACGCCGGGGCGAGTATATCCTGATGGACAAGGAGGCCGGAGACCACGTGTCTCATACCATCTTTGCCCTGCCGACAAAGTATGGCAAGGGTGTACTGGTCACGCCCACGGTGCACGGCAATCTGCTGGCCGGTCCGACGGCCATCGATATGGAGAATAAGGAAGGAACGGCGACCACGGCAGAGGGGCTCGCGCAGGTGACCGGCAAGGCTGGCCGCACGGTGCGAAATGTGCCTCTGCGGAAGGTGATCACTTCTTTTGCCGGCCTTCGCGCCCATCTGGAGCAGCATGATTTTGTCATTGGGCCTGTCAGCGGTGCTCCTGGCTTTTTTGATGTAGCTGGGATCGAATCGCCGGGTCTGACGGCATCGCCGGCAATCGGCGAGATGGCTGCCGGCCTTGTGCGGGAGCTGCTGGGACTGGAAGAGAAGAGCGAATGGATCGGAACCAGAAAGGGGATCCGGCGGACGGCAGGTCTGTCTCCGGACGAGATGAATGCGCTGATCCGGGAGGAGCCGGCCTACGGCACGATCGTCTGCCGGTGCGAGTCGGTCACCGAAGGCGAGATCCTCGATGCTATCCGCCGTCCGCTGGGCGCAAGAAGCCTGGACGGCATCAAACGGCGGACAAGAGCCGGTATGGGAAGATGCCAGTCTGGCTTCTGCTCGCCAAGAACCATGGAGATCATCAGCCGTGAACTTGGCCTGTCCTATGAGGAGATCACCAAATGCGGTGGACGGTCCGTGATCGCTCCGGAGAGAACAAAGGGGGAGGTGACCGAAGCATGAAGGCATACGATATCGTCATTGCAGGCGGAGGCCCCGCCGGCCTTGCTGCGGCCGCAGCCGCAAAGCGTGCCGGAAATGACAGCATCCTGATCCTTGAGAGGGACGGCGAGCTGGGCGGCATACTGAACCAGTGCATCCACAATGGCTTTGGTCTGCACACCTTCAAGGAGGAACTGACCGGGCCGGAGTATGCGTACCGTTTTATCTGCCAGGTCAAAGAGCTTGGCATCGACTATAAGCTGAATACGATGATCATGGACATTTCCCCAGACAAGACCGTCACGGCGATGAACCGCGAGGATGGAATGTTCCAGATCCAGGCAAAAGCCGTGATCCTTGCCATGGGCTGCCGCGAGCGCCCGAGGGGTGCGCTGAACATCCCGGGATACCGGCCCGCCGGCATATTCTCCGCGGGAACGGCACAGCGGCTGGTCAACATCGAGGGCTATATGCCCGGCAGGGAGGTCGTGATCCTGGGATCAGGAGATATCGGCCTGATCATGGCCAGGCGGATGACCCTGGAAGGAGCAAAAGTCAAGGTAGTGGCCGAGCTTATGCCCTATTCCGGCGGCCTGAAGCGAAACATCGTGCAGTGCCTGGATGATTACGGGATCCCGCTGAAGCTGTCCCATACGGTGGTGGATATCGAGGGCAAGGAGCGCGTCAGCGCAGTCACCATCGCCGAAGTCGGGCCGGACAGAAAGCCGATCCCCGGCACAGAGGAGCGCTACACCTGCGACACCCTGCTGCTGTCCTGCGGTCTGATTCCGGAGAACGAGCTTTCCCGGGCAGCTGGCGTGCGCATGGATCCGGTCACCTCAGGACCGGAGGTCAACGAATCCCTGGAAACCAGCATCCCCGGCATCTTCGCCTGCGGAAATGTTCTTCACGTGCATGATCTGGTGGACTATGTTTCCGAGGAGGCCGGCAGAGCCGGAGAGAACGCGGTAAAATATATCAACAACGGCTGCGTGGACCAGCGGCGGTCTGATGTGGTGAAGCTGGCCGTCGGCAAAGGCGTGCGGTACACTGTCCCGTCTACCATCGACGCAGAGCGGATGGATGATCTCCTCACGGTCCGCTTCCGGGTCGGCGATGTGTATAAAAATGCCTACGTCAGTGTCTGGTTTGACGATGAAAGGGTGCTGCACAGCAAAAAACGGATCCTGGCACCCGGCGAGATGGAGCAGATCATCCTGAAGAAAAAACAGCTCCTGGAGCATCCGGGCCTGCAGAAGATAACTGTAGGCATAGAGATGGAGTAAAACAGACCGGACAGCAAAAAAGAGAAAGGCAGACCGGCAGCGGGCACGGGCCCTATGCCGGTATGGAGGTATCAAATATGGAAAAAAGAGAGCTTACCTGCATCGGCTGTCCGATGGGCTGTTCCCTGACGGTATCCATGGATAAAGGTGAGGTGATCAGCGTCGAGGGCAACACCTGCCAGAAGGGCGACGTATATGCCAGAAAAGAGGTCGTCGATCCCACCCGAATCGTAACAAGCACGATCCGGATCATCGGCGGCGACAAAGCCAGGGTATCCGTCAAGACAGCATCCGACATCCCAAAGGCCAGGATCTTCGCCGTCATGAAGGAGATCGACAGAGCCTGCGTTACGGCTCCGGCCCACATCGGCGATGTGCTGATCGAAAATGTGGCAGGATGCGGCGTCAATGTGATCGCGACCCGTGAGGTACAGAAAGTGTGACGTGACACAGAATAAATCTGCGTACGTTATGAGTAAAGCACATGCCCAGGAAGACATTAAAGCAAACATTCTGCAGGGCCGACAGGCCCGAAGCCGTTTGCGTAATGCCTTCCTGGGCATGTGCTATCTTGGCTGAGCGATTCGTATCAACAAATATAATCTTAGGTTTCGCGAAAAGCCGCCAGGCCTGCAGCTGTCTGAACAGAGTTCGGCAGTATGCAGAGCCTGGCGGCTTTTGCTGTAAGAACAGTGAAGTGTAAGATCAGAGGGTTTCTTCAGGCTGCTCTTCCTCGGGACGCGCGGTGCGGTTTAACATATAACGGCAAGAATTCTCCCATCTTCTAAGGTGGCGAGATGAATTGCACATCATGGCAAGAAACGGGCCCATGATCATGCCGCCGACAAGGGAGGCCGGGATCAGGACCAGGATGCTGCTGGTCATAATGCCCGCAGCTATGCCAAGGGCCAGCGGCAATGCTCCAACGGTCAGGAGCAGCCGGCCTTCAGATAGCTTCCCCAGTAAAAGGAGAGCAGCTGCCGGTACCGGTCGAAACCCGTCATGCGGACGGCTTCATTGTAGGAAGAATCATCGGGAAAAAAGAGTGCCATAGTACATTACCTCATTTATTTCGTCAGCTTTTTCCACAGAAGGTCGCAGGCCTCTTTGTTGGCGCATTCCCGTCCCTCCGGAAAAGCCCGCCGTGCCAGATAAAGATCCTGAAGAAAATCGCGGTTGGTTCCACTGATCTCTTCGCCGGACACGGAATCATGATAAGTCCCATCCAGCACAGCAGCAAGTGCCGGGCATTCAGAGAGCGGGATCGCATAAAATTCGGCAGGGTTTTCATTGTCCGGATTCAGAAGACGGCCGTCTTTGTCGGCCAGGATCTGGTAGCTCTCCTGAACATGCGCAGGATCATCGACCAGGAAGAAATAGCTTTCGCAGTTTTCCATATCACCGATCAGGCGGATCTGGGATGCTGCAGAGTATTCGCCAAGCTCAGCGGCTGTGGTCTCGTCAGCGCCGTCAAGTGCATAGGAATTGAGTACCGTCCGGACATTTCCGTTTTCGTTGGCATCAGTGCCAAGAGCAGAAAATGCCTCTGTCAGGGCTGCCTCGGTATCACTGGGAAGTACGCTGCTTCCGATGTAGGCGATCTGGTAATCCGGAGCGTTTCTTCGTTCGTTCAGAATGTGCAGGCCGATGTCCAGCAGGATCCAGATCATGACGGCAGCGGCCACCAGGTACCATTTATAATAGTAGAGCCAGTTCAGAAATTTCTCTTTCGGCGTTAGTTCCGGCGGCTTTTCCTTTGGCTTGACATCCTTCAGCTGGTATTTTATGTATTCACTGGCCATCGACTGCCTCCTTTGTGGTCCCGCCTGCGCGGTAGGAGACCGGAAGACAGGTCAGTGAAGGTGAGGCAGAACGGTCCTGGGAGAGAAGAATGCTTACTGCCGTCCGGGCGATATCCTTCATTGTTGGGTTTGTACTTTTTATCTTCATCAGTAATATCTGCCTTTGATCAGAATGAGTTGAAACAATTAACTGCTGTATAGTGCAGGTTGGTATAATTATAGAATGAAAATACATGAAAGCAAATGAAAATTTCATGAAATTAATGAGATTAAAAACACACAAAATTCACATTTAAAATTTGTATAAACTTCCAAAAAAAAATTTGCGGCTTGGACACGGTTGACAGATTTCACAATGGAATATAAAACTGAGGCAATGGGCAGGCATCAGGAAAGCAAAAGTGCCTTTCTCTGGCAGAAACCGGGGAAGGCACTTTTGGAGTATCTGATAATAATACATGACAAAGGAAAAAGATATGGAAGAAAAACTGGCCAGGGCCCGCGAATTTGAACAGAAATACGGAAATAAGGTACCGCTCTCAGAGCGGGCGGCATATCATGTCACGGCACCCGTAGGCTGGCTGAACGATCCAAATGGATTTTCAGTCTACAAGGGAGAATATCATCTGTTTTTTCAGTATCATCCTTATTCGACGAAATGGGGCCCGATGCATTGGGGGCATGCAAAGACAGAGGATTTTATCCGTTGGGAATTTCTTCCGGTGGCCATGGCTCCCGATCAGCCGTTCGACATCGACGGATGCTTCTCCGGAGGAGCTGTGGAGATGCCTGATGGCAGACAGCTGATCTGCTATACCGGCGTAAAGCCTGCGCAGGATGAGTTTGTTCCTCCGAGGCATATCCAGCATCAGTGTGTTGCTGTGGGTGACGGAGTCAACTATGTCAAGTATGAAGGAAATCCCGTCCTCTCAGCGAAGGATCTTCCGGAGGGCTGCAGTATTTATGATTTCCGTGATCCGAAGGTCTGGATCGAGGGAGATGAGTACCGTATGGTCGTCAGCAACCGGCTGTCCGACGGATATGGAGGTCTCCTTCTGTTCAAAAGCAGCGACGGCTTTCACTGGAGCTTTGTCTCAATCCTGATGGAGAGCCGGGGAGAGATCGGCAGGATGTGGGAATGTCCGGATTTCTTCTGCATGGACGGGGAAGAGGTGCTGATGGTCAGCACGATGGAGATGATGCCAAAGGATCTCGAGTACCATGCCGGATATGGCAATGTCTGCATGCTGGGACATTTGGACTCTGTGACAGGAAGATTCCTGAAAAAGACTATGCAGCCGATCGATTACGGCCTGGATTTCTATGCAATGCAGACGCTGGAGAGCCTGGATGGCCGACGGATCATGATTGCCTGGATGCAGAACTGGGCGACGGTATCTGCCTCCGGACATCATGTAAGCAGTCACCTGGCGGGTGAGATGACCGTGCCAAGGGAGCTGATGATCCGGGACGGGCGTCTGATCCAGAATCCCGTCCGCGAGCTGAAGAATTATTATGGAAAATGCAGTGCTCACCGTCAGGTGACGCTTGATTCAGCAAAAATGAGCTTCCGGGATATTTCCGGGCGCATCCTGGATATGACAGTAACCCTGCATACAGATCATGAGGATCCTTTCCAGGCCTTTCGCATCTATGTGGCAGAGGATCGGGATAATGCGGTCACGATTCGATACAAACCGGCAAAAGGCACTATTCGGATCGACCGGAGCCGGTGCAGCTATCCCTTTGATATCGTCAATGCCAGGGAATTCAATGTGAAGGAAAAGGACAACACGCTCACTCTGCGCATCCTGCTGGACAGACACAGCGTGGAGCTTTTTGTCAATGATGGTGAGCAGGCGGCAAGCTCGATGATCTATGCACCCGCCTGTGCAGACGGCATAAGCTTTGAGGCTGAGGGGCGGGCTGTCTTTGACGTGGAAGCCCATGAACTTAAGCTGAATTGACGGAACAGCCGTGCCGAAGGGAACTAACATTTTGGGGCAGCTTTTTTAGATCCGGTGCGATCCGAAAAAGCTGCCCTTTGTATTTATAATTGCTGCCTGTAAGCAGAATGGTTTGGCAGGCTGCAGAGCTTTTGCTGCTGTTCCGGCCGTTTCTGTGTGGGGTCAGATGTTTCTCAGCCTTGCAAAGCGCAGATAAAATTGGCATAGTAAGAAAGAATGAACAAATAAGCAGCTGTAAATCAGGACAGAGGAGAGAAACAGAGTTGGATCTGAAAGAGCAGAACAGAAAATACTGGGAAAAACGTGCCGAAGGATATTCCGAAGTGAATAAAGAGGAACTGGCCGGTGTACAGAGAGTAAACTGGACAGAATTTCTATGCAGGCAGATCAAGGACAGCTTCCCTGACAGAACCCCGCAGTTGATTCGCATTTTGGATATCGGGGCCGGTCCCGGCTTTCTGTCGATCATTCTTGCTGAGCAGGGGTTTTCTGTTACTGCTGTGGACAGAGCAGAGAACATGCTTCATGAGGCCAGACATAACGCGGGAGAGCTGGCAGACCGGATCGAATTTGTCCTGGCAGATGCAGAGGATCTGCCGTTTTCCAACGGAAGTTTCGATGTGGTGCTTTCAAGAAATCTGACCTGGAATCTGCCGGATCCGGAGAAAGCCTACCGGAGCTGGCTTAAGGTGCTGAAGCCTGGCGGTCTGATGCTGGTATTTGATGCCAACTGGTATCGGTACCTGGTCAGTGAGGATACGCGGAATGCGTATGACAGAGACCGGGATGAGGTACAAAAGCAAGGATTTGAGGATTATAATATCGGGGACGACTTCGATGTCATGGAGAAGATCGCCGGAGAGCTTCCTCTGACCGATAGAGTCCGGCCGGCCTGGGATGCCGCCGTCCTTGAGAAACTCGGCGTCAGAAGTGTGGAGACGGCAGAGGATGTCGGACAGCAGCTGTACTCCAGAAAGGAACTGGTGAATTACAGTGCTACGCCGTTGTTCATGGTTAAGGCCATTCGGTAACATCTGGTGACTGCCCAAAAGGGCTGCCATCATTATCAATATGATAAAAAAGGAAAGACAACAAGGAGGAGACCAGTGAAGCGCGAAAATCTGATTTGGAACCCGTACCTCCCGGATTTTGAGTATGTTCCTGACGGCGAACCGCATGTATTTGGAGACAGGATCTACATTTACGGCAGTCATGACCGGTTCAACGGGAAGAAGTTTTGCATGAATGATTACGTATGCTATTCGGCTCCGGTGACCGATCTGACGGACTGGAGATATGAGGGCGTGATCTACAGCCCATCCCGTGATCCGCGGCTGGAGGATGGCGTCTACCAGCTCTGGGCGCCGGATGTGGTGCAGGGAAAAGACGGACGGTATTATCTCTATTACTGTCCGGATGACCGGATCCGCACCATTGGAGTAGCTGTATGCGATGAGCCGGCCGGAAGCTATGAGTTCCTGGGTATCGTGCAGGATGCCGCCGAAAGATATATCGGAGAGAGGGACGGCGATACCATTCAGTTTGATCCCGGCGTTTTCAGGGATGAGGATGGAACGGTTTATCTGTACTCCGGCAACGGCCCAAGGACCAGATCTGCCATCGGAAAGGAGCCAAAGGCTTCTGTGGTCATGACGCTGGAGGACGATATGATCACTATAAAGACAGAGCCAAAGAAGCTTCTGCCGGTGCTGGGCGAAGCGGAGGGAACCGGGTTTGAAGGCCATGAGTTTTTTGAAGCCAGCTCGATCCGAAAGACCGGGGGCAGGTACTATCTGGTCTATTCTTCGGTGACCCTTCATGAGCTCTGCTATGCCGTAAGCGACCGCCCGGACGAAGGGTTCCGTTATGGCGGCGTCGTGGTCAGCAATGCAGATTCCTTCCCCGTGCCGGGGACGGTCAGCGAGGATACCGAGGACAACGCGCTTTCCGGCAGACTTCGCCGTGAGGGCAGACCGCCCTTTACAAAGGAATTCAAGAACTGCTACGGCAATGACCATGGCGGCATCGAATGCGTAAACGGGGAGTGGTACGTCTTTTATCATCGGCAGACCAACCGGACCATGTTCTCCCGGCAGGGCTGTGCAGAAAAGCTGCATATGCAGGCAGACGGCAGCATCCCCCAGGCAGAGCTGACTTCCCAGGGCCTGTATGGTAAACCACTGCCCGGCAGCGGCGTGTATCCGGCGTCGATGGTCTGTGAGCTGTACGGAAAAGCTAGGCCGCAGATCAGTTTCTCTCTGGCGATGGGCATGCGGTATCCATATCTGACACAGGATGGCCCAGATACAGATCCCGACCGAAATGAGAGGAAGCCCTGGCAGTATATCGCAAATATGCAGAAGGGGGATACGGCTGTATTCCGGTACTTTGATATAAAGGGTGCAGACAGAGTCAGTGTCCGGGTCAGAGGAAAGGCAAACGGTGTTGTGAAGGTCTTTACAGAAGACGGAACGGAGGCTGTTGGCGAGATCCGCATCTTCCCGGCAAAGGAGTGGACCAGCTATACGGCAGAGATGAAGCTGCCCGAAGGCGTGCATGAACTGCGGCTTTGCTATGAGGGAAGAGGCAGGATGGATCTGCTGGCCTTCAAGATCGGGTAAATGCAGTACCCCGGCAGAAAGGCATGACGCGAACGGCTTCGGCCCTTTGGGCCTGCAGATTGTTCGCTTTAATGTCCTTCCTGTCGGGAGCTGTTGTTTTCACCGGAGATGCGCTGGCGGAGCCGGCTGATTAGTTCATGATGGCTGCGGTGGCGCAGGTCGGGGAAGGCACGCAGGATGCGGCCGGTGCCGAAGTAGGGGTTGCCGGTGAGGGAAGCAGCGAGTTCTTCTTTTTGCTGCTGCAGCGCGGCCAGACGTTTTTCCAGCTGTGTCCGGGTCTGGGCGGCTTCTGTCTGCAGCGCGGCTTTTCGCCTGGCTGCTGCGGTTTCGAGTTCGCGGCGTTTTGTCCCGGCGGCTTCTTTTAGCTCTGCGCGGCCGAGGGCGGCCTGTACCTGGCCTTCCTGGATGACGTTAGCTGTGCGGATCGTTTCGTCGGCAAGGACTGTGCTGAGTTTGTCGCTGACGATCCTTAGATCGCTGCGAACTTTATCAAGCTGTTCCAGCTGCTGGTTCATGCCGCGGACGATTGCCACGGTTACGATCAGATCCAGCAGGTAGACGGCATAGATGGCTGCAAGGACTGGCCAGCCGATCCTGGGATCGATGGAGCCTGCCGACAGATGGTCGATGGAGGGGTACATGATACGGACGATAAATACGATCCCGAGTCCCCAGATCAGGCTGAATTCCAGACAGATGTAGCCGTGGAAATTCAGAGGTTTATTGGAATAGTCCCACCATCTGGCATGGAAGAGGATGTCCAGCAGCCAGCCGGCCAGAAGCTCGATGGAGGTGGCAAGGAGAACGCCCATGGCAAACAGAGGCCAGAAGGAGAGGGATTCGACGCTGCTGCCGGAGATACAGTTTCCTGCAGCGAAGACGGCGAGGGAGCCAAATCCGTAGACGGGGCATACCGGTCCGTTTAGAAAACCCCGGTTGATGACTTGACCTACGGTTACGGCATGGTAGATGACCTCCACGCACCAGCCGATGAAGGAGTAGATGAGAAAATACCAGCAGATCTGGTACCAGGTGAGTCCTGCGATCATGGAGAACCTCCAAAACAATTGAGAATGACAGGTTAATGACAGAGAGTCACTCTTTCTGCAGTATAGCATTGACGCGGGTAAAGCGCAAAGAAATCGGACAGACTGCATGATCTCAGGGCGGCAGTATAATAGTCTAAGCTGCTTTTTTCGTTGTCAAAAGAGGAGAAGAGCGTTGAAAACAAAAATAGTCCCTGCCAGACTGTGCAGGCAGGGGCTTTTGGGGGATTTATTCTTGTGTCTGTTCATCCGGCAGCTCGCGCTTGCCGGAGAGCTGGCCAAGGACGGTGCCAAGCAGATCCTGGAGGGATTCCTCCTTTGCGGCACCGGTGATCTGAGTGCTGCTGCCAAGAAGTGACTGCAGCAGTCCGCCGATTCCTGGAGTTTTGCCTGAAAGCAGGTTCACCGCGGCTTTCTTTGTCTCGGTATCGGCTTTGCGGTAGAGCTCTACCAGACGCTTTTCCGCAGCAGTAAGCTTTACTGAGGTTCCCGTGGATTTTGCCTTTCCGGTCTTGCCGGCAGTGGAGCCGGTCTTGGCAGCCGAACCCTTTGGGGCTTCAAGAAGAGATTTCTGAGTCACGCCAAGGGCTTTCGCCAGTCGTTTGATCTCGTCCTCGGACGGGACCTTAAGTCCGCGTTCGATCTTGCTGATGTCAGATGCTTCCAGACCTCTGACCTTCTGGGCAAGCTGGGCCTGTGTCCATCCCTTTTCCGCCCGGGCTTCTTTGATCAGTGTTCCGAGTTTTTTTGCCATTTCCGGCACCTCCTTTGTATTGATTTCTGGTTCTGCTCGATTATATTTAGTATAGCATGCCGGGCCGGTCTTCTCAATCCGGGCAGATGGTTTCTGGCATCTTTCCACTGTGTATTAGGAATATGCTCCGGCGGATCGTTTTGTGGGGGCTGCATACGGAGAAAAGTGTATGGCAAAAAAGTACTGCTAAAAGGATGAAGACTTCAGTTGTGGGAACCTGGGCGATAGAGTAAAATAAAGGTGAACTGCATTTTATAAAAGAATATGATGCGCTTTGCGCAGAAAAAATGAAAGGAATCATTATGGACAGAGCTTTGTGGGAACCGGAATTTGCGGAGCGGTTCACCCTCGGTGAGGATGAGCTGAAATGGCTGTTCTGTGAGCTGTATCACAATGACATGCAGGCCTATGCTGATTTTACGGAGATGCTGTACCGGCAGTGGCAGAATCGCCCGGAAACGCTGAAAACGATCGACCGGTCCAGAGTGGAGCAGCCTGACTGGTACCGTGGGCACAAGACCACAGGTATGCTGATGTATGTCAATGCTTTTGCCGGTGATCTGAAAGGCGTCAGGGAGAAACTTGGATACATCCGGGAGTGCGGGGTAAATTACCTGCATCTGATGCCGATCCTCGAGTCTCCCGAAGGGAGAAGTGACGGCGGCTATGCGGTCAGCGATTTTGGACGGGTACAGCCGGAGCTTGGCACGATGGAGGACCTTTCAGAGCTGACCGAAGAATGTCACCGGCTGGATATCGCCGTGTGTCTTGATTTTGTTATGAATCACACCAGCGAAGATCATATATGGGCAAAGCGGGCAAAAGCAGGAGAGAAGGCATATCAGGACCGGTATTTCTTCTATGACAGCTGGGATATTCCAAACGCCTACGAGCAGACGGTTCCGCAGGTCTTTCCGACGACGGCACCCGGAAATTTCACCTGGTGCAAGGAAGCGGGCAAGGTCGTCATGACGACCTTTTATCCCTACCAGTGGGACCTGAATTATGCAAATCCGGTGGTGTTTCGGGATATGACCGAGATCCTGCTGGATCTCTGCAATCGCGGCATCGATATCATCCGGCTGGATGCGGTTCCCTATATCTGGAAGGCGCTGGGAACGAACTGCCGCAATCTCCGGCAGGTGCACAGCCTGGTTCGGATGATGCGGATCGTGTGTGAGATCGTCTGCCCGGGAACGCTGCTTCTGGGAGAGGTCGTCATGGAGCCGAGCAAGGTCGTGCCTTATTTTGGAAGCGTGGAGAAGCCGGAGTGTCATATGCTGTACAATGTCACCACTATGGCATCGATCTGGCATACGGTGGCGACAAAGGATGTGCGTCTCCTGGCCCACCAGATGGAGCAGGTATTTGCCCTTCCAGGCGCGTATACGTTCCTGAACTATCTGCGGTGTCACGACGACATCGGCTGGGGCCTGGATTATGGCTTCCTGCGGCAGTTTGGCCAGGAGGAGGTTTCCCACAAGAAATATCTGAATGATTATCTGACGGGGAAATGGCCGGGGAGCCCGGCAAGAGGAGAGCTGTACAACGATGACCCCAGACTTGGGGATGCCAGGCTGTGCGGAACGACGGCATCGCTCTGCGGCATAGAGACGGCAGAAAAAAACGGGAATCCGGAAGCGCTGGAGACGGCGATTCGTAAGGATATCATGCTGCATGCCTTCATGTTTACCATGAGCGGTATCCCGATCTATTACAGCGGGGATGAGATTGCGATGGAAAATGATTATACCTATCACGATGATCCGCTGAAGGCGGCTGACAGCCGCTACGTGCACAGAGGAAATATGGACTGGGAAAAGGCGAAGCGGCGAAAAGAGGCAGGAACGGTCGAGAACCGGATCTTTAGCGCCCTGGACCGGCTCCGGGGCCTTCGGGGAGAGTACGAGGTCTTTGCCAGCGAGGCTGACACCTGGGTCTTTAGCACAGGAAATGACCATGTACTTGGCATCGGCAGATATTACAACGGAGAAAAACTGCTGGCCCTGTTCAATTTTGCAGATGACACCCAGGCAGCTGTGGTGGGTGATTCCGCAGAATATAAAGATCTGTTTAGCGAAGAGATCTGCCAGGCAGGCGGGATCCTGCTGCCTCCGGGAGGCTTTGCATGGCTGTGGAGGAAAATGTGATCAGCAACGCGATCGCCTGGCGGCGTCTGTGCAGGGGTACAGAAATGTCCGCTGATCACTGCGGCTGCAAATAAGGACCTTTTTTTCATCATTTAAGACATTTTCATTTATTCTGTGCAATGCTATAATAAGCACATAACAATCGGTCCGTGCCGTCATGTTTATCGCGGTGCGCATCAGACTTCAGAGAATGGAGAGAAGATCATGTTAGTTGAGACCAAAGCAAAAATCGGTGTATTTTCCATCGCGCTTGGCGCGTATCTGCCTCAGTTCCCACAGCTTGTTCCCGAGTTTGAGAGCCAGTATGAGGCCTTCAAGAAGACTCTGCCTGATACGATCGAGATCATCGACGGCGGAATGATTACCACAAAAGAGCAGTCCCAGGCAGCTGGCGACCTTTTCCGTGCTGCGGACGTAGACCTTGTTTTTGTTCAGATGCTGACTTACGCCACATCCTACAATATGCTTCCCGCAATCAGAGACCTGGATGTTCCGGTCGTTCTGGTTAATATCCAGAAGGTCAAAGCTCTGGATTACGATACCGCTGAGATCCCGGATTGGCTGGGCGTCGGCTATGCCTGCGGCGCTGTAGGCGAGGCAGTTGCAGATCTGGAAAGATTCGGCAAGAGACATGCGGTCATTACCGGTGTTGTTGAGGGCGGAGATCCTGTCGTTCAGGCGGAGATCGAGGACTGGTGCCGCGCTGCACAGGTCAGAAGACGTTTCCGTGATACCAACATTGCTCAGATCGGCAGACCGTATCCGGGTATGATGGATCTCTATATCGACGAGACCAACCTCTACAGAAGAATGAACCTTTACACCAAGCAGTTCGACTGGGAGAAGATGTGGGTCATCGCTGACAATGTTACCGATGAGGATGCTATCCGTGCAAAAGCGCAGGATATCCTGGATACCTTCGAGATCGAGGGCGGCGGCACCATCGAGAAGGTCTGGGAGATGGCAAAATATGTCGTGGCCTTCGAGCAGTGGGTAAAGGACGAGAAGCTCGGCCTGATCGCTTCCCATTACGACGGATTTGCAAAGGGCCAGGCAGGCGTTCTGGACAGCATGCTGATCCCCGCATTCTCCATGCTGATCAAGCAGGGCACAGCCTGCGCGGTCGAGGGCGATATGAAGGTCGCTATGGCCATGAGCATCCTGAAGACCATTTCCGGTACCGGCCAGCTTGCTGAGATGTACTCCATCGATTTCAACGAGGATATCGCCATCATCGGCCACAGCGGATCCGGCGATGCCGATATCTCCGATCAGAAGCCGTCCATGAAGATCGTACCTGTCTTCCACGGCAAGACCGGCGGCGGATACCTGACTCAGTTCTATCCCTACACCGGCCCGGTCACATATCTGGCCATCACCCAGGACGGCGACGGACATTTCAAGTTTGTCGTTGCTGAGGGCGTAAATGAGGAAGGACCGATCCTGAAATTCGGTGATACCAACATGCGTACCCGCTTCACCATCGGCGCAAGAGAATTCGTCAACCGCTGGAGCGAGGCAGGCCCGACCCATCACATGGGCGCTGCAACCGGAAGACACATCGACACCATCCTCAAGGTTGCCAAGATCCTTAACGTTCCGGTAGACATCGTCTGCAGATAAGAAAAGGACAATCTGGATGAAGATCTGGATCACAAGGCATGGGCAGACCCGGCTGAACCGGCTCCATCTGATGCAGGGACGCACAGATGAGCCGTTAAACGAGACCGGAACTGCCCAGGCCAGAGCTGCCAGGAGGCAGATCGGAGACATCCGTTTTGATGCAGTCTATGCCAGCCCCCTCGTGCGGGCGGTACGGACCGCAGCGATTATCGGCGGCGTCGACATCTCCGAAGTAAAAATCGATGAACGACTCATCGAGGCAGATTTCGGCAGGTACGAGCAGAAAAAATACTGGTGCCTGGGGCCCGCAATGTCCCTTTACTGGGCATTGCCCGAGATCTTTCCGGCACCCAAAACCGTCGAAAGCACAGCCTCCCTCCGGGAAAGAAGCGCATCCTTCCTGCGAGAGCTGGAGCAGAAGGGCTGCGAAAACGTGCTGATCTCGTGTCACGGCGGCATCATGCGGGCACTGTCCGGTTACCTGATGGACAGGAAAAATGGCCTGTACTGGCGCCCAAAGCCCCACAACTGCGAGATCCGGGTATTCGAAGCAGAAAACGGAAAACACCGGCTGCTAAAGATCTATCCGTCCCCCAAAAAGGAGCAGCTCTAAAAATCATAAAAGAAGGATGCGGGATACTGCAAAGCAGACAATCTGCAGGCGCGTTTAGCGCCGAAGCCGTCTGCGTGTAGTATCCCGCATCCTTCTTTGCCTGAAGGGGCTGTCACACTCGTTAAAATGGCGTGCATAAACATTCTGGAGGGAACATCCGCAGTGCTGGTTCTTGGAGGAATCGGTTTTCAGATTCCGACGTAGAACCACTGCACGAGGACAGAGCGCGAGCGTTTCCCGGAAGAATATTTATGCACGCCATTAATGTGTGTGACAGCCCCTTTTATACAGCTGTCGTTTACGGTGTCGTGATGCGTCCGGTCAGGGCGCAGACCGCAGCCGTTTTTGGAGATGCCAGATAGATCTTTACCTTTGAGGTGCCCATCCGGCCGAGGAAGTTCCGGTTGTTGGTGGCAACTACGACTTCATCGTCGGTCAGGATGCCGCCGGTCCGGCCGCAGCAGAGGCCGCAGGAGGGATGAGTGATCATCGCGCCTGCCTCCGAGAGGATGGCCAGGGTCCCGTTTTCCAGTGCCTCCTGATAGACCTTCCGGCTGGCCGGCGTGACGATCAGGCGGACGAAGGGAGCGATGTGCTTTCCTTTCAGAATCTCAGCGGCAGCCATGAGGTCTTCGAGCCGTCCGTTGGTGCAGGAGCCAAGGAAGACCTGGTCGACTGCGACAGACTCGAGTGCACTGACAGGCTGCACATTGTCGACATTGGAGGGGACGGCCATGACCGGGACGAAGTCCTCGGCACGGTAGCAGATCGTCTGCTCATAGACCGCATCTTCGTCGCCAGCGAGGGATTTCTGGAACTCATCCAGCTCGATCCCGCAGTAGGCGGCGGTTTTTTCATCGGGTGCGAAGAGGCCGCATTTTGCGCCGGCTTCGATGGCCATGTTGGTCATGGTCATGCGGGAGGATACGCTCATATCCCGGACTGTATCGCCGGTAAACTCCAGGGCCTTGTAGGTGGCGCCCGCAGCGGTCAGATCACCGATGATCTTCAGGATTACGTCCTTGGACATGACATTTTCCGGAAGCTTTCCGTTTATGCAGATGCGGATCGTGGAGGGTACCCGGATCCACAGCTGGCCGGTGCCCAGGATGCCTGCCATCTCCGTATAGCCGATGCCGGTGGAAAAGGCGCCCACACAGCCGTAGGTGGTGGTGTGGCTGTCCGTTCCGAATACGACATTGCCGGGCTTTACATAGCCGGCCTCCGTCATCAGCTGGTGGCAGATCCCGTCTGAGCGGTGAAGATTTGGAATGTTCTGTTCTGCGGCAAAATCACAGCTGATCCTGTAGGCGCGGATGTCGTCCGTCTGGCTTGCAGGGACCAGATGGTCGCAGATGATGACTGTTTTTTCCGGATCCCAGACCCGGGAAAATCCCATCTCCCGGAACTTGGAGACGATAAACGGCATCATTATATCGTCAAGCATGACCCGGTCGACATCGACAGTGACGATATCTCCAGGCTTTACATCCCGGCCGGTATTGCGGCCGAGGATCTTTTCTATCATTGTTTTTCCCATGTCCTGCTCCTTCTTCCTTTGCTGCCGGATGGCAGCTCTCGCTCTGCCGTATTACTCCAGGTTGTTGCGCCTGCGCATGGCCTTGACAAGACCGCCAGCCTGTATGATCTCCACCAGGTTGTCCGGGAGGGAAACGATGGGGTAGGACCTGCCCTTGTACTCGATCGCTTCGTTGACCGTTACAGTGATCGTATCCCCCTCTTTGACATCGTCGGCCAGATCGGCATTCTCGATCAGAAGGAGGCCGTTGTTGATGGCATTGCGGAAGAAGATACGGGCAAAGCTTTTGGCGATAATGCAGCGGATGCCCAGAGCCTTGACGACCTCGGGCGCCTGCTCCCTGGAGGAGCCGCAGCCAAAGTTGCTGCCGGCCACGATGATATCGCCCGGCTGGATCTTTGCGGCCAGCTCCGGACGCAGGGGAGAGAAGGCGTAGGGCTTCATCTCATCAATGGTGTTGAACACAAGATACTCGGTGGGCATGATGATGTCGGTATCGATATCATCGCCCATGAGCCATACGGTTCCGGTAAATTTTTCCATGGATCCGTCTTCCTCCTTTTTCTCAGAGCATGTCTGCCGTGACGATCTCTCCGGCGATGGCGGATGCCGTGACGGTAGCTGCGGAGGCAAGGTAAACAAAAGAATTCTTGTGGCCTGCGCGGCCTTTAAAGTTGCGTGTTCCGGTGCTGATCAGTGTCTCGCCTTCTCCGATCACGCCCTGGCAGGAACCCCAGCAGACGGAGCAGTTCGGGTTCATGATGATGGCACCAGCCTCCACAAAGGTGGACAGCAGGCCCTCTGCCATCGCCTGGTCATACACGGCACGGCTGGCCGGGACGACCAGGAAGCGGACGCCGGGATGGACATGGCGGCCTTTGATGATGGCAGCGCCGACCCGGAGATCTTCGATCCTGCCGTTGTTGCAGGAGCCCAGGAAGGCTTCATCAATATGCGTGCCGGTACATTCCTTTGCGTCGACGACATTATCTACGAAGTGAGGCTTTGCCACGATGGGACGGATCTCGGAAAGATCGATGTCATATACGGCAGCGTAGACAGCATCGGCATCCGGAGAGAATACAGCCTTTGGCTCACGTCCGTGTGCATTGAGATAGGCCATTGCCGTTTCATCCACTTCCATCAGAGCTGTCTTTGCGCCTGCCTCTACACAGAGGTTGCAGATGGAGATCCTGCCGGACATGTCGATGGAGCCAAGGCCGTCTCCGCCGAACTCCATGGCTTTATAGTTTGCTCCGTTTGCGCCGATCCGGCCAATGATGGTCAGAATCAGGTCACGGGCATAGACGCCTTCGGGAAGCGTGCCGTGCAGGTTGAAGCGCAGGGTCTCGGGCACCAGCACCCAGGAGTGGCCGGTGACCATGGCGTAAAGGTAGTCGGTGCAGCCGACGCCGGTACCAAACGCGCCGAGGGCGCCGTAGGCACAGGTATGGCTGTCGGCACCGAAGATCAGCTCACCCGGACGCACATGGTTTTCCATCATGACCTGGTGGCAGACACCTGCACCTTCATAGAAGGTGATGCCGTTGGCCCTGGCAAAATCCCGCATCTTCTTCTGGGAGGCAGCGGTCTTGACGCTGTCACAGGGAACGTTGTGGTCAACGATCCACACCAGCTTGTCCTTGTCGGCAATGCGGGGGTTTTTCAGTTTATTGTACATATCGATCGTCAGGTGGGTCGTGCCGTCGTTGCTCATCAGACGGTCCAGAGCGACCGTGTGGATATCGCCTGCACGGACAGCGTCTGTGCCGGCTGCAAGAGCGATGATCTTTTCAGCTATCGTCATGCCCATGATTTAATCCTCCTTATCCAGAGATGCGATCAGGCCGCCCTGATCCAGGATCTCCTGCAGATTGGCCGGGAGCTTTGTACAGGCATAGGCGGTGCCGTTGACACGGGCGACGCCCTCTGTCATGGAGAGCTCCAGCTCATCACCGGCGCTGACGTGATCGTGCAGATCCTTGCAGACGATGACCGGAAGGCCGATGTTGATGGCATTGCGGTAAAAAATGCGGGCAAAGCTGTTGGCCAGGACAGCCTTTACGCCGAGTGCCTTCAGCACGCTGGGCGCCTGCTCGCGGGAGGAGCCGCAGCCGAAGTTTTCCGCGGCGACGACAAAGTCGCCCGGCTTTACGGAAGCAGCAAAGGTATCATCGAGGGATTCGAAGGTGTGCGGCGCCATTTCGCCGATCGAGGGATAAAGCAGATACTGGGATGCGATGATCTGGTCCGTATCCACATCGGAATCAAATTTAAAAATCCTGCCCATAGATCCTCCTGAAGAAAATATTTATGGTCGTTGACAAAAATGTATTTTAGTATTTTACCATAAGTGGGAAGTAGAGTAAAATAAATTCATGATTGCGGCGAAGAATCGAAGGCGTTTTATGGGCGGTGCGATCCGTTGGCGGCATGTAAATGAAAAACGATTCTTGCGATCTGCAAAAAGATCCCCTGGCGGGCAAGATGCCGGGGCCGGATGATAGAAGGGAGTTATTCGTTGTATGCAGTATAGAGTGAACCAGAAAAACGGGGACAGGCTGTCGGTCCTTGGCTTTGGGTGCATGCGGTTTACGAGAAAAGGAACCGCCATCGACCAGGAAAAAGCGGAGCGGGAGATGGCACTCGCCGTGGAACGGGGCGTAAACTATTTTGATACCGCCTACCTGTATTCCGGCAGTGAGGTCTGCCTTGGAACTTTCCTGAAAAAGTACGGCTGCCGCGACAAGATCAATATCGCGACAAAGCTGCCCCAGTATTATATTAAGAAGCCCGGAGATGCGGAGCGATATTTTCAGGAAGAGCTGGAGCGGCTGCAGACAGACCGTGTGGATTATTATCTGATGCATATGCTGAACGATCCGGACAGCTGGCAGCGGCTCTGCGGGCTGGGCCTTAAGGAATGGATCGCAGAGAAAAAGGCGTCTGGTCAGATCCGTAATATCGGCTTCTCGTTTCACGGCGGAACGGTGAAATTCAAGGCATTGCTGGATGCCTATGACTGGGATTTCTGCCAGATCCAGTTCAACTACATGGATGAGCATGCCCAGGCGGGCATCGAAGGACTGCGGTATGCCCATGAGAAGGGGATCCCGGTGGTGATCATGGAGCCGCTGCGGGGCGGACGGCTGGTCAATCAGCTTCCGGCAGCCGCGAAGAGGGAGTTTTCAGACAGGCCGGAGGGATGGAGCCCTGCGGAATGGGGCCTTCGCTGGATCTGGAACCACGAGGAGGTAAATGTGGTGCTCTCCGGCATGAACGATACAGCGCAGGTCGAGGAGAACACAAGGATCGCCGGCGAGGCCGAGCCAGGCCATCTGAAAGAGGATCAGCTGGCGGTATATGACCGGGTCCTGGAGAAGATCAATGCAGCCATCAAGGTTGGCTGTACCGGCTGCGGCTACTGCCAGCCATGCCCGAAGGGCGTGGATATCCCGGGATGCTTTTCCGCGTATAATCACAGCTACACCGATGGCTATGCAGTGGGCTTCAAGGAGTACTTTATGTGCACAACACTGCGGGGGACGCGCACAAATGCGTCTTTGTGCGTGAAATGCGGCAAGTGTGAGCAGCACTGTCCCCAGGGCCTTCCGATCCGGAAGGAGCTGGACAACGTAAAGAAGCGTCTGGAGCATCCGATCTACAAGATCGGCGCATGGGGCGTCCGCTTCGTGTTGAAATACTGACAGGATCGCGGAAGAGCAAAACACAGCGGACGCATTCTTGTGACTTTCGTCATGCGGTATTCACAAGAGAAATGAACGATACCCGATTTTGGACGGGCATATTTTATTCAATCATGAACAGCAGGAGATGAGAGAAAGCCAATGACACAGACAGGGCAGAGAGTCTATATTGCCATCGACCTGAAATCCTTTTACGGATCGGTGGAGTGCAGGGAGCGGGGACTGGATCCGCTGACGACCAATCTGGTGGTCGCGGATGCCTCCCGTACAGAGAAAACGATCTGTCTGTCGGTGACTCCTTCATTGAAGGCATGGGGAATATCCGGAAGAGCCAGACTGTTTGAGGTCGTGCAGAGAGTGCGGGAAGTAAACGAAGAGCGCAGGCGGAAAAGCCCTGCAAAGTGTCTGACCGGGGAATCCTGGAGGGATGACGAGCTGAAGGCGGATCCGTCCCTTGCGGTGAGCTATATCGCGGCGCCGCCCAGAATGGCGCTCTATATGGATTACAGCACACGGATCTACAGCATCTACCTGAAGTACATCGCACCAGAGGATATTCACGTGTACTCCATCGATGAGGTATTCATGGACGTGACCGACTATCTTGGGGCCTTTGGCCTGTCTCCCCGCGAGCTGGCCATGCGGATCATTCTGGATGTGCTGGGAGAGACGGGAATCACGGCCACAGCAGGCATCGGACCGAATCTGTATCTGGCAAAGATCGCCATGGACGTCATGGCCAAGCGGATCCCGGCTGACAGCAACGGCGTCAGGATCGCCGAGCTGGATGAGATGAGCTATCGGCAGCAGCTGTGGAATCACCGGCCGTTGACCGATTTCTGGAGGGTCGGCAAGGGTTATGCCAGGAAGCTGGAGAGTGCCGGCATGTACACCATGGGGGACATCGCCAGGTGTTCGCTGGGCGGTCCGGGCGACTTTCTAAACGAGGATCTGCTCTACCGTCTGTTTGGCATCAATGCGGAGCTTTTGATCGATCATGCCTGGGGCTGGGAGCCCGTCGGCATGACGGATATCAAGGCTTATCGGCCGGAAAACTCCAGCAAAGGCTCCGGTCAGGTCCTGCCCTGTCCGTATGAGGCCGAGAAGGCACGCATCGTGGTGCGGGAGATGGCGGAAAAACTGGCGCTGGAGCTGATGGAAAACAGTCTGGTAACCGATCAGATCGTTCTCACCGTGGGATATGACATCTCGAATCTGCAGGAGCCCGGACGAAAGAAGGCGTATAAAGGGCAGATCACAAAGGATTTCTACGGGCGTGCCGTCCCAAAGCATGCGCACGGAACAGCCAGCCTTGCGGAGCAGACCGCATCCGCACGGCTGATCACCGAGGCTTCACTAAATCTTTACGACCGGATCATAGATGGCAGTCTGCTGGTCAGACGGATGTTCCTGACAGCCGGCAGGGTAATGGAGGCAGACCGCGCGGCCAAAGAGCAGACCAGCTACGTGCAGATGGATCTGTTCACGGACTATGCGGCGCTGGAAAAGAAGCAGGAGGAAGAAAAGACCAGGCAGGAAAAGGAGAAAAAACTTCAGCAGGCCATGCTGGATATCCGCCGGCGTTTTGGAAAAAATGCAGTGCTGAAGGGCACCGACCTGGAGGAAGGTGCGACCCAGGCGGAACGAAACAGCCAGATCGGAGGCCACAGGGCATGAGTGAGCATACATACGAAAAAACGGGACGATACGATGATATCATCGGCCTTCCGCATCATCAGTCAAAGACCCGCCCGCATATGTCCCTTCATGACCGGGCGGCGCAGTTTTCTCCCTTTGCCGCACTGAAGGGATACGAGGAAGCCATTGAAGAGACCGGCAGGCTGACCGGTGAAAAACAGGAGCTGGATGAGGAAAGCCGGATGTACCTGGATCAGAAGCTCCTTCTCCTTGAGAAAAACCTTGGCGGAGGCGGCATCCCCCTGTCCGTCGTATACTTCGTGCCGGATGCATACAAGACAGGCGGAAGCGTCAGCCAGTACAGCGGCGTACTGCACCGCATCGACAGGATCGAAGGAACACTGGTCTTTGAAGACGGCATGCAGATCCGGACAGACGCGATCCTGCAGCTGGACAGCGGACTATTCTCATCCACGGCGGCCCTCTAAGCGCAGCATCCAATTCCGGCATCTACATTTCGTTCAACGTAGTAAAAAGGCTGTCGCATTAAGCAAAAAATCGTACATACATATTCTGGAGGGAACAGACCTCAGCCGGTTCTTGGAGGAATCTATTTAAGATTCCGACGTAGAACCGCTGCGTGAGGACCGAGCGAGAGCGCTTCCCGTAAGAATATGTATGTACGAATTGCTTAATGTGACAGCCTTTTTCAAGTCATGTACAGTGCATGCGTGACAGCCTTTTTTAAGCCATATACAGTGCATGCCGCAGGTTATTGCGGCCCCTCACCATCTGTCTCGTCCGCAGACTTCGGATCAGAGGCATCCTCCGTGTCCTTCTGTGCCCTCGAGCCGGAAAGAACCTTCGCGGCCAGCAGGATGCCGTAGAGGACGACGGGCACAGCGATGGTGCAGAAGATAGAGCCCATCAGAAGACCGCGGGCAAGCGGGCTGTCCATCAGGGCAAACACCAGAACAGAGGCATACATGCCAAGAAGCAGGATAATGCCGATCCAGGCAAGGATCCTGCGGAGCTTGTTGTTTTTCATAGAGATCTGTTCCTCCTATTCTTCTACAGAATAAACAGAAGGCACAGCCTTGTCAACCAGAGAGCACATCCTGCTGGCGGGCAGTGGCTTTACAAAAAATTAATGAGATGCTGTTTGCATTATCCATGTAAAAGAGATAAAGTAAAACAGTGGGCTTTTCTGCCCTTAAGCGGCAGAAACGAATATTTGAGCCCTGGCTGTATCAGAAACATCTGTGTTTCTGACGAATCAAAAATCTTACCGGAGGACAGTGAATGGATAAGTTTCGGAATTGGATACGGACCTTTATGCAGGGGAGATACGGCGCAGATGATCTGGAGCAGTTTCTGATGTATCTGGCCCTTGGCGTGATCATCGTGAACATCTTTGTCGGCAGCCCTCTGCTTTCCATGCTTGTCACGCTGATCGTGGTGTATGCGCTTTTTCGCATGCTCTCCAGAAACCATGGGGCGAGAAGAGCCGAGAATTCCCGGTATCTGCGTCTGCGGATGAAGGTGCTGGATCTTTTCCGCGGGGGAAAACGGAAGGTTACAGACCGGGATCACCGGTATTTCCGCTGCCCGAAATGCAACCAGATGGTGCGCGTGCCCAGCGGGAAAGGGCATATCGCGATCCGCTGTCCCAAATGCGGAAATGAGTTTATCCGAGATACCTGAGCGCCTTGTCAGAAAGGGAAGGTGGTTATATGTTCGGCTATATTACGATCGACAGAGATGAACTGAAGGGAAAAGACTTTGACCGTTACCGCGCCTTCTACTGCGGCGTCTGCCGGGACCTGAAGGATACCTGCGGCGAGCTGTCCAGATTGACCCTTACCTATGACATGACATTCCTTGCGATCCTCCTGACCGGGTTATACGAGGGCAGTACGGAGCAGCAGGAGGTCCGGTGTATGCTGCATCCTGGCAGAAAGGAGCGGGTCATCCGCAATGCCTGGACGGCCTATGCGGCGGATATGAATCTGCTTCTGATCTATCACAATCTGCTGGATGACTGGATCGATGACCGCAACGCAGCCCGTCTGGCGGAGGCAAAGGCGCTGGAGAAAAGCTACCGGAAGACGGCGGAAAAATATCCCCGTCAGGTCAAGGCCATCACAAGCTATCTGGAGAAGCTCCACCAGGCAGAAAAACGGAGGGCAAGATCCATTGACCTTGCCGCCGGGCTGACCGGAGAGCTGATGGCTGAGGTCTTCTGCATGCAGGAGGATGTCTGGTCTGCCGACCTGCGCCGGATCGGCTTTTACATAGGAAAATTTATCTATCTGATGGATGCCTACGATGATCTGGAGAAGGACCGCGAGAAGGGGAGCTATAATCCTTTTCTCTATATCTCTTCAAAGAAGGATTATGAAGCCAGGGTCCTGGAGATCCTGACGATGATGGCGGCAGAAGCGGCGAGAGGCTTCGAGCGTCTGCCGATCATCCGTGAAGTGGACATTCTCAGGAACATCATGTATTCTGGAATCTGGGTCAGATACCGGATCAAGCAGAACAAGAAGGATGAGAAATAAGGGATGCAGGATCCATATAAGATTCTGGGGATCCAGAGGGATGCCTCGGATGAAGAAGTGAAAAAAGCATACAGGCAGCTGAGCCGGAAATATCACCCGGATGCCAACATCAACAATCCGCATAAGGAACAGGCGGAGGAGATGTTCAAGATCGTCCAGCAGGCGTATCAGCAGATCATGGACGAGAGAGAGGGAAAGATCCCTTCCGGATCGGCGGGCGGCTATGGCAGCGCCGGCTCCGGTTACGGCAGCTACGGCGGCTATGGATATGGCTATGGCGGCAGCCAGCAGCATGCGGGCTCTGGTTTTGACGATCCCGAGATGCAGGCTGCGGCAAATTATATCAATGCCAGACATTATGCCGAGGCGCTGCATGTGCTGAACAACATCAGTTCCCGCGCAGCGGTATGGTATTATCTGCATGCTATTGCAAATGCAGGACTGGGCAATAACGTGGAGGCCCGCAGCGATGCCGAGACGGCAGCTGCCATGGAACCGGGCAATTTTGAGTACGCCCGGCTGAAGGCACAGCTGTCCGGCGGCAGCACATGGTATGGAGAGCAGGGAAGAGGCTACGGCTATGAGGGCATGCCCTGCAGCGGCGGTACGACGGGCTGCTGCACGATGCTGATGCTCTGCAACTGCTGCTGCAATCCGTATGGCTGTTATTGCTGCTGCTGATATCAGAATGGAGATGAGACAATGGAACGAAAAGCTTGGGTAGTCAGCTATATGCGTGAGTTGGACCGAAAAAAGAGGAAGGCGATCCTGGACCAGGCGATCCTGGAGGAAGGACTGTCGCCGGAAAACGATCTGCGCAGACAGCTTTTTGAGGCGCGCTATGGTCTGCAGTCCGGCACGGAGGTGGACCATTTTGTCCGCGGATGGATGAGCATGCTGTATCTGGGCAACAACACCCGGGGGCTGTTCGCGGCACGGCGGACGGCAAGAGAAAAGGCCTCGATCCGCTCCGACTGGAAAATGGATCTGGCAGAGACATTCGGAAGTACCGGAAGGACAGTCCTCTACGAGGAGTTTTACAATCTGGTCCGGCTGTATATCGATCTCTGCCGGAATGACCGCACCTACAGCTCCTACCTTTTGGGGCTGGGCACGATGAATGAGGGATCTCTTGCGGCAAAGATCGCAAGGGATATCCGGCAGACTGCATTTGTCACGGCAGCAGAGATTGGAGAAAACAGCGAGTTTTCCGGTCTGACGGAGGCTGCGGAGGAGGCATTTGCAGATGTTTATCCGGATGACGTTCATCTGCTGCACAAAGGTGCAGGCAAAGAAAGGTAAAAAGGTTTAATGACACAGAACAACAATAAGCAGAACAACAATGAGGGGGACAACAAAAACCGGCAGAATGCGCTGGCGGTGGTCATCTGCCTGCTGATCAGCATGATGCTCTTTGGGCTGTTTAACAACCTGAGCGGCAGGAGCTCTTCTTCGGAGATCTCCTATGACCGGTTTGTTCAGATGGTCGAGAAAAAGCAGATCGAGAAGGTCGAGCTTACCGACAATGTCCTGACGGTCTATCCCTCCGGCAGCTCTTCCTCCTCGAAGGAAACGACCTATACCGTCAATCTTGTGGGTGACGAAAACGGACTGAATGAGCTGCTTCGAAACTCCGGCATTGAGTATAAGAAGAATTCTACCAGCCTGATCGCGGAGATCATTTCGGCGATCGTGAGCATCGCCCTCCCGCTGGTCATCATGCTGGTCGGTCTGAATATCATCATGCGCTACATGAATCGCGGCGGCGGCATCATGGGCGTCGGCAAGAGCAAGGCCAGAAGCTATGTGCAGGCTGATACCGGCGTGACTTTTGCGGATGTTGCCGGCGAGGAGGAGGCAAAGGAGTCTCTCCAGGAGGTGGTGGATTTCCTCCACAATCCGGGAAAGTATACGGAGATCGGCGCCAAGCTGCCAAAGGGCGCGCTGCTGGTGGGCCCTCCTGGCACGGGAAAGACCCTGCTGGCCAGGGCGGTGGCCGGTGAGGCGCATGTTCCGTTTTTCTCTCTTTCCGGATCGGAATTTGTCGAAATGTTCGTGGGCGTAGGCGCCTCCCGTGTGCGGGATCTGTTTGAAGAGGCGAAAAAGAATGCACCCTGCATTATCTTCATCGACGAGATCGACGCGATCGGCAAGACCCGTGATTCCCGCTATGGCGGCAATGATGAGAGGGAGCAGACGCTCAATCAGCTCCTGGCCGAGATGGATGGCTTTGACAGCTCCAAGGGACTGCTGATCATCGGCGCGACAAACCGCCCGGAGGTCCTGGACCCGGCGCTGCTGCGTCCCGGCCGTTTTGACCGCAGGGTCATCGTCGACCGGCCGGATCTCAAGGGCCGCATTGATATTCTGAAGGTTCATGCCCGAAAGGTCCATCTGGACGAGACCGTTGATTTCGAGGCCATTGCTCTGGCGACGTCCGGAGCCGTAGGCTCGGATCTTGCCAATATGGTAAATGAGGCCGCTATCCTTGCTGTCAAGAAGGGACGCCGCGCGGTATCCCAGCAGGATCTGCTGGAATCGGTCGAGGTCGTTCTGGTGGGCAAGGAGAAGAAGGACAGGATCCTCAGCCAGGAGGAAAGAAAGATCGTTTCCTATCACGAGGTCGGTCATGCGCTGGTCAGCGCACTGCAGAAGGATGCGGAGCCGGTCCAGAAGATCACCATCGTCCCGCGGACAATGGGAGCTCTGGGGTACGTGATGCAGGTTCCGGAGGAGGAGAAATACCTCAACTCCCGGAAGGAGCTGGAGGCGATGATCGTCGGCCTTCTGGGCGGACGTGCGGCAGAAGAGCTTGTGTTTGGTGATGTGACGACCGGTGCTTCCAATGACATCGAGCGGGCCACCAAGCTTTGCCGGGCAATGATTACCCAGTATGGCATGTCGGATAAATTTGGTCTGATCGGTCTTGCCGAGACCCAGGATCAGTACCTGGGCGGAAAGGCATATCTGAACTGTGGCGATGAGACGGCCGCAGAGATCGACCGCGAGGTCATGAAAATGCTCCGGGAAGCCTACGAGAAGGCAAAGGAACTGCTTTCCGCCAACCGGGATGCCCTTGACCGTCTGGCCGGCTACCTGATCATTCAGGAGACCATCACAGGCAAGGAATTCATGCAGATCTTCCACACCGTCCAGAAGGAGCGGACAGAAGGCGTTCCGGTTTGGACAGAAGAGAAGGAAGAAGGTACCCCTGACGGAGCAGCACAGCCGGCTGCAATGCCTGCAGAACCGTCTGCAGTGCCTGCAGAGCCGGAGACTGCGAAAGAGGCAGCCGGCAGCGAGGAACAGCAGGCACAGGCAGACAGCTCCGGTGAGGCGCAGGCAGATCTGTCAGCGGAGAGTGACATCTGCAATGAAGGCAACGATGCCGCTGTCCATACCGATACGGCTGAGGTCGCAGCTGCCGATGATGCAGCGGCTGCATTGTCCGGACAGACAGCCTTGTCAGAGAACGCCGCAGCGGATGCTTCCGGGGAAAATGCGCCGGAGGAAGGCGCGCAGGATGAGAAATCCCGTTCTCTGGAGGAATGGATCAGCTGGGTGCAGAACGAAGACAGAAAATAAAGCAGGAGAGCCATGGCATTTGATTTTGATGAAGAACTGAAAAAACTTCCCGACAGACCGGGGGTCTATCTGATGCATGGGCAGATGGATGAGATCCTCTATGTCGGCAAGGCAGTGAATCTGAAAAACCGGGTGCGCCAGTATTTTCAGAAAAGCCGGAAAAAACGGCTGAAGATCTACACGATGATCCCTCAGGTGTCCCGGTTCGAGTACATCGTGACGGATACAGAGGTAGAAGCTCTGGTGCTGGAATGCAATCTGATCAAGGAATACCGGCCGAAGTACAACACCATGCTGATGGATGACAAGGCCTATCCCTTCATCCGGGTCACGGTACAGGAGGCGTATCCCAGGGTGCTGTATGCGCATCAGTTGACAAAGGACAGATCCCAGTATTTCGGGCCTTATCCGGATGCTACAGCCGCAAAGGAGACGATCGACCTGGTGCGCAAGCTGTATCACCTCCGGTCCTGCAGCAGGAAGCTGCCGGAGGACCAGGGAAAGGAACGGCCGTGCCTGTATTATCACATCCACCAGTGCAAGGCCCCCTGCCAGGGCTGGATCAGCCAGGAGGAGTACCGTTCTTCGATAGATCGTGCAAGGAATTTTCTGGAAGGCCGGACAGACGACGTGCAGAAGGAGCTGAAGGCATCCATGCAGACTGCCGCGGAGGAGCTGCGGTTTGAGGAGGCTGCCGCCCTGCGTGATCTGCTCCACAGCGTGGAGAAGGTCAGTGAACGGCAGAAGATGTCCAGCGGCAGCGGCAAGGATACCGATGTCCTGGCAGTGGCTGAGGAAGGGGAGGACGCTATCGTCCAGATCTTCTTCGTCCGTGACGGCAAGCTGATCGGCCGGGATCATTTCTATCTGAAGACCGTTCCCGGAGAGACCCGGGGCGAGATCATGCAGAGCTTTATCCAGCAGTTTTATTCCGGGACCCCCTTTATTCCCCATGAGCTTATGCTGTCAGATGCGGTCATGGAGCCGGAGATCCTGGAAAAATGGCTGACGGAAAAGAAAGGGATGCGGGTGCACATCCTGGTGCCCCAAAAGGGAGACAAGGACAAGCTGGTCAAGCTGGCAAAGCGCAACGCCGAGATCCTGCTGAATCAGGATAAAGACCGCATCAAAAAGGAATTGAACAAGACGGTCGGCGCGATCCGTGAGATCGGCACCTGGCTGTCCATCGATCCGCCGGAGCGGATCGAATCCTACGATATCTCCAACATCAGCGGATACCAGTCGGTCGGTTCCATGGTCGTCTACGAGGGCGGAAAGCCAAAGAAGAGCGATTACCGGAAGTTCCGCATCAAGTCGGTGCAGGGACCCAACGATTACGCTTCCATGGAAGAGGTGCTGACACGCCGCTTTACCAAAGCACTGGAAGCGGCAGGCGGCTTTGAAAAACTCCCGGATCTGCTGCTGATGGACGGCGGAAAGGGGCAGGTGAACATCGCCCTGCAGGTGTTGGACAAGCTGGGATTGAATGTGCCGGTCGCCGGCATGGTAAAGGATGACCGCCACAGGACCAGGGGCCTGTATTTCAATCAGGAGGAGATCCCCATTGAGCGCGATTCCGAGGGCTTTAAGCTGATCACCAGGATCCAGGATGAGACCCACCGGTTCGCCATCGAGTACCATCGCCTGCTCAGAAGCAAGGAGCAGGTCCATTCGATCCTGGACGATATCCCGAACATCGGAGAGAGCCGGCGGAGGGAGCTGATGAAGCACTTCCCGGGAATCGAGGAGATCCGGAACGCCGGGATCGACGAGCTTGCTACCCTGCCGTCCATGAATGAGCGGGCAGCCAGAAGTGTCTATGATTTTTTTCATAAAACCAAAGACAGCGAAAATACAAAAACGGAGGAATCCTAAGCTGCAGAAAAGGGCAGCGGCAGATACTTCCGGATCGGAGGAGCAGATATGGCATCAAAGTATATTACACTGGAGACGCTTGAGCGGGAGATGAATCTGAGAAATCTCACGCCGGACGTCGATCTGGATCTCAACAAGGTGCGGGTCCCCGAGATCAACAGGCCGGCCCTGCAGCTGACCGGATATTTCGAGCATTTTGTGTCCGAGCGCGTGCAGATCATCGGTTTTGTTGAGCACTCTTACCTGATGAAGATGAGCCAGGAGGAGAGGGAAGCCGCCTACGAGGCATTTGTTTCCAAGGGCGTGCCCTGTGTCATCTTTACCACATCCATGGAGCCGAGCCAGGACCTGATCAACATCGGCAGACGGTACAATGTGCCGACCTTTGTGACAGACAAGGATACGTCCTCCTTTACCGCTGAGATCATCCGATGGATGAACGTGCAGCTTGCCCCGACGATCTCCATTCACGGCGTTCTGGTGGACGTCTATGGCGAAGGTGTTCTGATCATGGGAGAGAGCGGCATTGGAAAAAGTGAGGCAGCGCTTGAGCTGGTCAAACGCGGACACCGTCTGATCACGGATGATGTGGTCGAGATCAGCAAGGTCAGCGATGTCACGCTGGTGGGCAGCTCACCGGATATCACCAGGCACTTCATCGAGCTGCGCGGTATTGGTATTATCGATGTCCGTATGCTGTTCGGTGTGGAGAGTGTCGAAAACACCCATTCCATCGATCTGGTCATCAAGCTGGAGGAGTGGGACAAGGATAAGGTCTATGACCGGCTTGGTCTGGAGGAGGAATATACAGAGTTCCTCGGCAACAAGGTCGTATGCCATTCTCTTCCGATCCGTCCGGGCAGAAACCTGGCCGTCATCGTCGAGACGGCTGCGGTCAACCACAGACAGAAAAAGATGGGCTACAACGCAGCCCAGGAGCTGTACAAGAGAGTACAGGAGAATCTGGCCAAAAAGCGCAAAGAAAAAAGCTGAGACGGCAGAGGATCCGCTCACAAAACCTGCAGCGCATATATAAAGGGGCTGCCGCACTAAGTAATCCGTTCATAAATATTCTTTCGGGAAGCGCTCTCGCTCGGTTCAAAGTGCAGTGGCACTAAGTCGGAATCAGAAGATTCCTCCAAGTGCCAGCACTGCGGATGTTCCCTTCAGAATATTTATGTACGCTATTTACTTAGTGCGACAGCCCCTTTTTGTACCAGTTTTGAGCCGGTATGATCAGTTGCTGTCTCAGCCGCCGGCCGGTGCGCCCGGATTTCCTGGCAGCGTGGAGTTGGTATCGTCGGTTGGCGGTGTTGTTGTCGCTGTGTCGCCGCCGAGCAGATCGTTGATGCCGTTCAGAATATCGGAGATGACATTCGATCCGCCGACATCCTCCGCTGACTGCGGCGCAGGCGTCGGTGTCGTATAGACAGGCCGCGGTGTAGGTGTAACGATCGGCATATGCTCGGTACAGACCTTGGTGGGCGCGGTCGAGGAATCAAAGATATCTGTGACTGTCTGGCAGCCTACACCGGCGATCAGGCCGCTCTCGCGGCATACCGTGACCTCCTGGATATTGGCCGGGCGCTCAAAGGTCTTTGCCTCAAGTCCTTCGTGGATCCGGTTCATGACGCGGCTCCAGAGCAGGCTGCTGTACTGCTGCTCCGTATCCTTCAGCTCGAGGTTGGTGTCGTAGCCGGTCCAGATGCCGGCCGTGTAGTACGGTGTGAAGCCGATAAACTGCACGTCGGTCATGGCTTTGGTCGTGCCCTGGTCGCCGACAGCCTGTGTGCCGCCGTAGATCTGATAGGGAACGCCGTTTCCGACCGTCATGATATCCTCCATCGCATCGATAAGGAGATAGCAGGTGGACGGACGGAATACCTGTTTTCCTGTCTGGGTATTGTCCAGGATCACATTGCCCTGCCGGTCGGTAACCTTTGTATAGAAGATCGGCTTATTGTAGGTGCCGTTGTTTGCGATCGCGGCATAGGCAGCGGTGAATTCCAGGTTGCTGACGCCGTTGGTCGTGTTTCCGGTGGCAAGGATCGGCGACAGATCGTAGCGGGAATCCTCGACAAGAGAGGTAATGCCAAGATTTGTCAGATACTGGAAGGCCGTCTGCGGTGTTACCGCGGAAAGAACCTTGATCGCTGCAAGCTCGTTTGTGTTTGCAATTGCTTCGCGCACCGTAACATCACCGAAACCGGCGGCAGAGGCCTGATAGAAGTCGGTATCATCGGAGGTGGTGGAATCGTCCTCACTCTCCGTGGTGGCCAGCGTGACCAGACCATTTTCAAGGGCCGGTCCGTAGGTCGAGAGGATCTCAAGGGCATTGCCCGGCTGACGGAAGGAGTTCACGGCCCGGTTCAGGGTCAGGCTGCCGGTCTTCTCGCCGCGGCCGCCGATGATGCCTACCACATGACCGTTGGACTGATCGATGATGGTCATACATGCCTGGGGCTGTGCGATGTAGTCGGTACGCTCGGCAATGATCTCATCTTTGTCGGTCAGCATGGCCTCCTTGTAGGCGGCGATGGCTTTGTCGGCATCCTCCTTGGTCATGAAATACTGGCCAAGAGCAGGCTCTACATTTTCACGGTACCAGGTCATCAGCATCTCCACACTGTAGTTCTGTACGGAGCCGTCTGCTCTGGTGACGCTGAGTGCCCAGTCGAGACTGTAGATGGTGTCTTCCGGGTAATTGGAAGGATCGGCAAATTCCTCCTCCATGATCTTCTGGATCCGCTGGTTTTCGGTGGAGTAGATCTTCAGTCCGCCGTTGTAGATCGCCGTATTGGCTTCGGCCTCGGTATAGCCCTTCTGCGCCATCAAATCCAGCTTGACCTGTTCGATCAGCTCATCCACAAAGTAGGAGTAGATGGTGATCTGGGAGGCACCGGATTCCTCGTTTGCCATGATCCGGTCGTAGACGGCATCCTTCATGGCTGCGTCATGCTCTTCGCTGGTAATGTATCCCTGACTCAGCATGTAATCGAGGACCGTATGCATACGATACTCATTTTCTTCCGGATAGATAAACGGATTATACTGACTGGGGTTCTGGGGGATCGCCGCCAGGACCGCGCATTCAGAAAGGGTCAGCTCAGAGGCATCTTTGCCAAAGTAGGTCTGGGCAGCTGTCTGCACGCCGTAGGCACCGGAACCAAAGTTAACGGTATTCAGGTAGTTTTCCAGAATGACGGCCTTGGGATCCTGTCCGGCCTCGCGCAGGGATTTTTCCAGCTGTACGGCCAGATACTGCTCCTGCAGCTTTCGGGTGATCTGCCGCAGGCGGGATTCGTTGAGCCATCCGGTAAATACGTTGTTCTTCAGCAGCTGCTGGGTGATCGTACTCGCACCCTCAGTGGATGAGAAGCCCGACTGAACCATGACCATGATCGCACGGATCATACCATGGGGATCGACACCGTTGTGCTCATAGAAACGAGAATCCTCGATCGCGACGATCGCATGCTGCATATCCAGAGGGATCTCGTCGATGCCCACGGAGATACGGTTGCCCTCGACCGAGTTCAGCTTCTGGATCTGTGTCCCATCTTTGTCATAGACAAAGGAAGCGTAGCCCAGGGGCATGATGTTGGCGTCGGATATCGATGGCGCATTGTTGATCACGCCCTCATATGCGCCGAGGGCAAAAAACATGCCGGTCACGGCCAGGGCGATTACGGCAAAAAGCACGATCCGCAGGGCGGATACGCCGATCTTATTGCCGACTTTTGGTGAGGTGGCATGAAGAGATTCTCTCTCTCTGCGCACGCCTGATCTGCCAAGATTGATCATATAGAAACCTCCATGAAGGGCAGATGCCCTTTGCTGCAGCCCCGTTTCCGGCCGTTTCGGCCTGGAGGATCAGGGCTTCCTGCTGAAAGTCAGAAACATCCACTTTGTAAGCATCTTTGTATTATACCAAAAACAGTAAATGAAATAAAGTCCCATTTATGGTACGATGGGAGGAGCATGAGAGGCATACAGGCTGCACAGGCAGAGGAGCGCGCAAAACAAGGAGAAGATCATGAGTGAAGAGAAGAAAAAAAGCAGCTTCCGCACGGTGTACCGTGGCGGAGAAGGACGATACGAAGAGAAAAAATCCGTCTTCCTGGGAAGGGTGATCCCGGTTCTGTCGGAAGAGGAAGCCCTCGCGGAAGTGGAGGCGGCGAAAAAGAAGTACTGGGATGCCCGGCACAACTGCTTTGCCTATGTCCTCGGGGAGAACAGCAGCCGGATGCGCGCATCGGATGACGGAGAGCCCTCCGGAACTGCGGGACGGCCGATCCTGGATGTGCTGACCGGAGAAGGAATCACGAATGCACTGATCATTGTGACCCGGTACTTTGGCGGCGTCCTTCTGGGGACGGGAGGACTGGTAAGGGCGTATACGGCAGCGGCCAGAGACGCGGTGGAAAACAGCATCCTGACCCAGAAGATCTGGGGCGCACATCTCCGGATCGTCACTGATTACACCGATATCGGCAGACTGCAGTATATGCTGGCGCAGCGGCAGATCCCCACGCTTTCTGCCGATTACGGGGAAAAGGTCACCATGGAGATCGTTCTGCCTGCAGAGGAGCAGGGGCGCCTTGAGGCGGAGATCATGGAGGCGACCGCGGCCCGGACTTCTGTAGAAAAAATCAGCCTCACCTATTATGGCGAGGCTGACGGAAAGATCATACTTGGCTGACAGGCGGATGCCGGTCAGACTTTTTCAGGATCCGGATAGGAGACGCCGAAGGTCTCCACGGTCATGGACGAAATGACCTGGGGCTCACGCGGGCGGTCCATAAAGTCCGTACGAACTGAAGCGATCTTGTCGACGACATCAAGTCCTTCGATGAGTTTGCCAAAGGCAGCATACTGGCCGTCCAGATAAGGAGAAGCCTTGTGCATGATAAAGAACTGGCTGCCGGCGGAATCCGGATGCTGGGCGCGGGCCATGGAGAGCACGCCGGGAGTGTGGGAAAGAGGATTTTTAAAACCATTGGCATCAAACTCGCCGCGGATGGAATAGCCGGGGCCGCCGGTGCCGTTGCCGACCGGGTCGCCGCCCTGGATCATGAAGCCGCTGATGATACGGTGGAAGGTGAGACCGTCATAGAAGCCGCTCTGTGCAAGGGCAATAAAATTATTTACAGTATTTGGAGCGATCTCGGGATAAAGCTCAGCCTTCATCACGTCGCCGTTTGACATGGTAATTGTTACAATAGGGTTAGCCATAACAGAATCTCCTTTTGTGACTTGTTGTGCTACTATTATATAGGAAATTGTGATAAAATAAAACCCCACAAAACGAAGGCAAATGGAGAGAGGATACGCATGGTATTTGACAGCTTCAGCCCGGAGGAGACACGCCGTCTTGCCCGGGAGCTAGGCGAAGGCGCAAGGCCCGGCATGATCGTTACGCTGAACGGAGACCTGGGGACCGGCAAGACGGTATTTGCCCAGGGACTGGCCGAGGGCCTGGATATCCGGGAGGCGGTGAACAGTCCGACCTTTACCATTGTGCAGGAATACAGAGAGGGAAGGATCCCCCTTTATCATTTTGATGTGTACCGCATTGAGGAGCCCGAGGAGATGGAGGAGATCGGATACGAGGATTATTTCTTCGGCGACGGTGTCTGTCTTGTAGAGTGGGCGGATCAGATCCGGGAGCTGATCCCGGACAGCGCGGTACGGATCACCATTGAAAAGGATCCGGAAAAAGGATTTGACTATCGGAGGATAACCATTGAAGATCCTGGCAATTGACAGTTCCGGCATGACTGCTTCGGTGGCTGTGGCCGACGGGCAGAAGATTCTTGCCGAGTTTACGACAAATGATAAAAAGACACATTCCCAGACCCTGCTGCCGATGCTGGATGATCTGGTACGGATGACCGGTCTGGATCTGGCAGACATTGATGCGATTGCCGTTGCTGCCGGCCCCGGTTCCTTTACCGGGCTGAGGATCGGTTCGGCCACGGCGAAGGGGCTTGGCCTGGCGCTGGACCGCCCGCTGATCGCAGTGCCGACGGTGGAGGCACTTGCGGCAAACCTTTATGATGTCCCCGGGCTGATCGTCCCGATGATGGATGCCAGACGTTCACAGGTCTATACCGGCATCTTCCGGTTCACAGATCATGCGCTGGTTACGGTAAGGGAGCAGTGGCCCTGTGATGCGGCCGAGCTCTGCAGTATCCTTGACAGCTATGGCGAGCCTGTCACGGTTCTTGGCGATGGTGTTCCGGTCTGCCGGGAGATCCTGAAGGAGTGTCTGCACGTTTCCTGGAGCGAGGCACCTGCGCATCTGAACCGTCAGCGGGCAGCGGCGGTTGCCATAACGGCAGCACGCTATTATGAGGAGGGGCGGACCGTTTCTGCAGAAGCGCATGTTCCGGAATATCTCCGTCTGTCCCAGGCAGAGCGCGAGCGGGCAGAGCGGCAGAAAATGGCCGCAGCAAAAAAGGAGGAGCAGGCGTAAATGATCATCCGGAGGATGAAGGAAGCGGATGTTCCTCAGGTGGAAGTGATCGAGCAGGCGAATTTTTCCCGGCCCTGGGATGCCGCCAGTTTTCTGGAGTATCTGCAGAAGGAGGATGCGGCGTTCCTGGTTGCCGAGGAGGCAGGCAGGATCCTGGGCTACTGCGGCATGATCGCGGTGCCGGACGAGGGCGATGTGACGAATGTCGCCGTTGACGAGACTCTGCGGCATCGGGGGATAGGCTATGCCCTGGTCAGGGAGATGCAGAAGGCCGCCTGGAATCTTGGCGTGCGGCGGCTTTTCCTGGAGGTCCGGGAGAGCAATGCACCGGCAGCAGCCCTCTATGAAAAGGCCGGATTTTGCCAGGTGGGACTTCGGAAAAACTATTACAGCGGGCCGACCGAGAACGCAAGGATCATGGTCTGCGAGCTGAGCGAAGATAATATGGAGATACCGGACGGCCAGAGCGAAGATTGATGGTCGTTGCAGGAGCGGAGGAAGCAGAATGTTTACCAGAGAACTGGATATGATACTGGCAGCGGCGCTGTTCATACTGGCAGTCGTTTTTTTTATGGAAAAAGGAGAAGGCGTTCTGGACGCTTTTCAGGCGAACGGCAACTGGAAAAAAGGACTGGATAAGGAACAGATCCGGAAGTATCAGCGAGGCTGTGCCGTGTTCTGTCTGGCACTTGGGCTGGTTGAGCTTCTGATGATCCTGTTTCCGGGAGCCGTGACGGGCTTTGTGTCGGTCGCAGCGGCAATCGTTGCGATCGTCGGACTGATCCTGTACATCAAAAAGATCACAAAGTGACCGGCAGATCCTGGCCGCGCTGCGGCAGGGATATGGAGGATGCAGATACAGATTGGGAGGCAGATAGGATGACCGATACAGAGAAGCGCCTGGAGCTTTGCATGCAGGCTGTGGCAGACCGGATCCCGTTTAAGCCGCGGATCGCGCTGGTGCTGGGCTCCGGCCTTGGTGCCTTTGCAGATGAGATCCGGAAGATCAGCGAGATCCCCTATGGGGATATTCCACATTTCCCGGTCTCTACCGTTTCCGGACACGACGGCAGATTTATCTTCGGTTACGCCGGGGATGTCCCGGTGGTCGTGATGAAGGGACGTGTCCATTATTATGAGGGATATACGATGGAGGACGTCGTGCTTCCGATACGTCTGATGCGGAGGATGGGAGCAGAGATCCTTTTCCTGACCAACGCGGCAGGAGGATTGAACAAATCGTTCGTGCCTGGCGATCTGATGCTGATCACCGACCAGATATCCTCCTTTGTTCCGTCTCCGCTGATCGGGCCGAATCCGGAGAGCCTCGGCACACGTTTTCCGGATATGACAGGGATCTATACCAGGCAGCTGCAGGAGCTGATTAAGGATGCAGCCGCCGAATGCGGGATCGGACTTCGGGAAGGCGTGTACATTCAGTTTACCGGCCCCAATTATGAATCACCGGCAGAGATCCGCATGGCAGCCATGCTTGGGGCGGATGCGGTCGGTATGAGTACCGCTGTCGAGGCAATTGCAGGACGGCACGCGGGCTTTGCCATCTGTGGGATCTCCTGCATCACCAACATGGCAGCAGGTATTTCGGGTCAGGCCCTTTCCCATGACGAGGTTAAGGAGAATTCCGCGCGCACGGCACCTGCTTTTCGGAAACTGCTCTGGGAGAGCATTCAAAAAATGGCGGAAGAATAAACAAGTCCGGCAGCCATTTCCGGTTTCTATGACACAAAGTCAAAGTCTGCGGCGCCAGGGAATAATGCGGATCGTTTGCCTAATGCGGACAGGGCAGAGCCGGAAAGGCGCCTCATCTTCGGAGAAATCTCCCTTCCGGGAGTTCTCATAAAGCAATATCAGGAGGAAGTAACAATGAAAAAGAAAATTCTTGCGGCACTTCTTGCAGGTGCCATGACACTGGGCCTTGCGGGCTGCGGGGGAGCTGCTCCGGCAGATGCCGGATCTGCCTCTGCATCGGAGGCTGCAGCAGAAAGCACCGCTGCAGAGCCGGCTGCCGAGGAGGCTGCTTCTGCCAGTGCGGCAGAAGGCGAGGCTGTCGAGTACAAGGTGGGCATCGTGAAGTTCATGGACCATCCGTCCCTGAACCAGATCGAGTCCAACATCATGAAGGCGCTGGATGAGCTGAACAGTGACACGGTCACCTACAATTATGCAGACTATACCTTTGACGGCCAGGGAGACGGATCGGTCATCAACCAGATCGTTGCCCAGCTGATCTCCGATGAGGTGGATGTGATCATCCCGATCGCTACTCCCGCCGCGCAGATCGCACAGGCTGCCTGCGAGGATCATCCCATCCCGATCGTGTTCTCTGCCGTATCGGATCCGGTTTCTGCCGCTCTTGTAGAGAGCATGGAAGCGCCCGGCGCCAATATTACCGGAACATCGGATTATCTGAACACCCAGGCTCTGCTTGATCTGATGTTTGCTGCAGATCCGGATATCGACTGTGTCGGTCTGCTGTACTCCAACAGCGAGGATGCATCCAAGGTGCCGATTGCTGAGGCTGAGAAATACCTCGAGGAAAAGAATATCCGCATCGTTTCCAAGACCGGAACAACGACTGACGAGGTATCCCAGGCAGTGGATGCGCTCATCGCGGAGAAGGTAGACGCAGTATTTACCCCCACCGACAATACGATCCAGAACGCTGAGCTGGCGATCTACGAGAAGCTGGCCGAGGCGGGGATCCCCCACTATGCAGGCGCTGACTCCTTTGCCCTGAACGGCGGCTTCTGCGGCTTCGGCGTGGATTACGCCCAGCTGGGAAGAGAGACCGGCCTCCTTGCGGCAGAGATCCTGGGTGGAGCAGATCCGGCTGTTACGTCGGTCAAGACCTTCGAGAACGGCATCGCAACGATCAACATCGATACCTGCAGCGCGATCGGCTACAATCTGGACGAGGTAGAGGCAGCTTTTGAGCCTTATGTAACAGAGATCGTCCTGACCACAACGAGCCAGGAATTTGAAGAGTAAACGCTGACCGATTGGAGGAAATCCCGACATGTTTTTGACGGCTGGAATCATTCGGACGGCGCTGGAGGTAGGCCTGGTCTACTCTCTGGTCGCCATGTCCCTGTTCATCAGTTTCAGTATTCTGAATATCTGCGACCTGTCTACGGACGGCTGCTATACCCTTGGGTGCGCGGTAAGTGCGATGATCACCATCACCGGACATCCGCTCCTGGGGATCTTCTGTGCCATGCTTGCCGGTGTATGCTCGGGTTTTGTGACTGCCGTGCTGCAGACCCGCTTTGGTGTGCAGAGCATCCTCGCAGGCATTATCGTGAATACGGGGCTGTACACGATCAATCTTGCTGTCATGGGATTCTCCTCCAATGTATCGATTTTCGGAACACCGACGGTGTTTTCCCTGGTCAAGGACCTTTCCGAGGCTGCCTGGTGGAAGGATTGGAGCGCTCTGATCCTGCTGGCCGTGATCCTGCTGTGTGTATGTCTGCTGATCAACTGGTTTTTAAAGACCAGGCTCGGACTTTCGATCCGAGCGACCGGCGACTGCATCGCCATGGTAAGGGCATCCTCCATCAATCCGGCCTGGATGGTCACCATCGGCCTCTGCCTGTCAAACTCGCTGACAGGCCTTGCCGGGGCACTGATCGGGCAGTACAACAAGACCTGTGACATCAATCTGGGAACAGGCATGGTCACCATCGCCCTGGCATCCCTGGTGATCGGAGAGACGCTCACCGGGAAGGGGAGGATGGCGGTGCGGATCGCAGGCGTAGTCCTGGGCTCCTGCCTGTACCGGTTTATCATTTCCATAGCTCTCCGTCTGAATGTGCCGACCGAGGCATTTAAGCTGGTCTCCGCCATCATCGTTGCGATCGCCATCGCAGCACCGGAGGCAAAGCGTATGATCGAGTTCCGGCTGAAGAAGGGGGCCATCATTCGAAACAGAAACGCAGAAGAGGGAAGGGGGAACGGATATGCTGGAAATTAATGGGGTATCCAAGACCTTTCATCCCGGGACCGTCAACGAGAAAAAAGCGCTCAGCGGCCTCTCCCTCACAATGAAGGATGGAGATTTTGCCACCATCGTGGGATCAAACGGTGCAGGAAAATCCACCCTGTTCAATGCCATTGCAGGAAGCTTTTATGTGGATGAAGGCTCGATCCGCCTGGATGGTGAAGACATCACCTTTGTTCCGGAGCATAGAAGAAGTGAGTACATTGGCAGACTTTTCCAGGATCCGCTGATGGGCACGGCTCCGCACATGACGATCGAAGAAAATCTTATGGTTGCCTACCTGCGGGCGCATGGAAAGAAAAAAGGAATCTTCAGCCGGACCACAAAAAAAGACCGGGAGTTTTTCCGGGAGCAGCTGGCCCAGCTGGATATGGGACTGGAGGATCGGATGGAAAATCCGGTCGGCCTGCTGTCCGGCGGACAGAGACAGGCACTGACCTTGCTGATGGCTACGGTCGTGACGCCCCGGCTCCTGCTTCTGGATGAGCACACGGCGGCTCTGGATCCGGCGACGGCAGAAAAGGTGCTGCAGCTGACCGAGCGGGTCGTGCGTGAGCGGCAGATCACCTGCCTGATGGTCACTCACAATATGAACCAGGCCCTGGCGCTTGGCAACCGTACGCTGATGATGAACGACGGACGGATCGTATTTGACGCAGCCGACGAGCAGAGAGAGCAGCTGACCGTCGCAGATCTGCTGAAGAAATTTGCCGAGGACACCGGCGAAGCCTTCAACAATGACCGGATCCTCCTCTCCACCGAGGCAGGAAATTAAATGGCAGAAGAAAAAACGGAAATAGACCTGTAAAAAGGAAAAAGCCGCCGCATCAATCGCGGCATGCATGAATGTTTCTTCCGGGAAACGCTCTCGCTCGGTCCTCGCGCAGCGGTACTAAGTCGTAATGTTCCATTCCTCCAAGTACCGGCGCTGCGGATGTTCCCTTCAGAAACATTTTTGCATGCTCGCGTTTTGATGCGGCGGCTTTTTTCACAGCTGCCAAAAAAGGAGCAACTCCTTCCGGATGATCCGGAGGAGCTGCTCCTTTTTGCTCTGCAGGTGATTCCTGCATACGCAGATATTAGAACATGATGTCGATCGGAAGACGAGCGTCATCCAGCTGTTCCTGCGTCCAGCCGAACTTCTCGGTGTTGTACTTGTCGATCTCATCCCACATGCTCTTGTAGACGCCCGGGAATACGGATCCGGGACCGCCCTGTGCGATACACGGAATGAAGGACTTCATGCCGATGGTATCCATTGTCTCACGGCAAACCTTGCGGCAGTTCTCTTCGGTCCATCCATCATAGTCAACCAGCATGTTCTCGATGCCGCCCATGAAGGAGATCTTGTCGCCGTATTTTGCGATCAGCTCGGGCAGGTTGTTGGTGGAGAAGCAGCCCTGCCATACATCGATGCCCATCTCGATCATATCCGGAACGAAGGTAGCGGCATAGCTGTCAGAATGGTGGAAGATGTACTTGACGCCATGATCCTTATAGTAGCCGTAGATCTGCTTGTAGGGCTCTACATAGAAGTCCTCAAACATTCCAACACTCATAAACGTGCTGTTCTGGCCGCCCCAGTCATCATGATGGAAGATTGCATCGGGATGAAGATGTTCGCAGATGCCCTCAGCCATCTTCAGCTCGAACTCGGTCAGATATTTGATCAGATCTTCCATCTCGTCCGGATACTCGACCAGGTTCTCCAGGGTACGGGTGATCTCGCCGAGGTGGTGGCACTGCTCAAACAGGCCCGGCGCGACGAAAGCAGCCTTCAGGGCCTTTGTTCCGTCGACAGCGTCATACATGCCCTTGCAGATGGCCCACTGCTCATCTGTGAAATCCAGAGACGGAGCATGTACATAATCCTGCCAGTGCTCGATGTCCTTGATAACGATCTTGTCGGGAGTGTGAACAGGGAATGCGCCCGGAACGTTCTCCGGGAAGCTGTTGGTAATGCCCCAGGCATTAACGACATCCGGCTGGCCCTTCTGCAGAAGCGGGCTGCTGAACATCATGAAGGGGTGGAACAGAAGCTTGATTCCTTCATACTGGTTTGAAAAACGGTCCGGTGTGCCATGATTGATGACGGCTTCCAGGTTTTCTCTAGCAGTTAACATAACTTTTCTCCTTATTGGTAAATGAATGGTTGGCATTACTGGTATTTCGATGATGCTAACACACCGCAAGTGTACCTAAAATCATAATATAGGAGGATTCTACCCATGTAAATTCGATAAAAAGCTGTATTTTTCCATGAACTGTGCGACAAAATAGCGTATTCCTAAATGAAATGGTCAAAAATTACAAAAATAAAAAAGATGAAAAAAATAATTTGTGCATAGAGAACAAAAAATGCCGAAAAAACCGAATTTCATAGCAGAAACAAGGGCTGAGAATATTGATGAAATTTGCGGTATAGTATAAAATGTAGGATATAAAAGGAGGCGTAAAATGGGCTTTGATTTCGGAATTCTCCTGTATATACTGTCTGAGAGTACTACATTTCGCACGAATATTTTGACGGATGCGTCGATTCCTGTGCAGGAATACCGTATTTGGGAGGGCGGTCTGCCGCTTCCGGGGATATGTTACATCCTGAACAGCGCCAAGTATCTGGAAGAGCCGGAGCTCTGGAATCATCGGCTTGTCATGTGCTCGGGCTGGCTGTCGGAGGATGTGATACAGTCCTCCGGCGCCTATCTGGTATGTGTGTCTCCCCAGCTTTCGGTAAATGATCTTTCTGCGGTTTTTCAGAATGCAGTGCGGCGCTATTATGAGTGGAAGATCGGCCTGCAGGCGATGCTCTGCCGCAGGGATAGTCTGGATGACGTACTGTCTTATATGGAGGAAAAGTGGAAGATCGGCAGCTGCATTTCCACGGAATCCATGCAGATCCTTGGCAGGTCTGCCCGGTTTACGGAGTACAATGACTGGCTTGACCAGGAGCAGGGAGTATCCCTGACTCTCGTGAACGATCTGATTGCAGATGAAGATTTTCGCCAGGCAGCCGGCCGGCAGGGTGCCTTCTGTTATTACGGGATGCATGACGACTGGTCCTATTGCTACAACTTTATTTCCGGAGAAGTCTATTCTGCACGTCTGATCGCCTCTGCCCCGGATCACCGGCAGCATTATGGCATTCTGTTTCTCGTTCAGAGTCTGGGTGACAGTATGCGAGATGTCTATGAAGAATACCTTGTGGAGCGGATCGATTCCAGTGCACGGAAGGAGTTTGGCGATGTCGTGACGCGGCTGATCGGAAATACGGCGGTGCGGGAGACCGAGATCCGGCATATTCTGTCCGCCTGCAAGTGGGAGGGTGAGCAGAATTTCCAGGTGATCCTGTTTCGCTTTTTGCCCTGGACGGGCGGCAGAAAGGTGGGACCGGCCTACTATCCGGCGCAGATCCGGAAGCTTTTCCGGGACAGCCAGGTGATCGACATGGGCGATGAGTTTGTCTGTATCCGTAATGTAACGGATGTCTCTGCGTCGACCGGAGAATATCAGACCAAGCTGCCCTATTTTCTGCGGGAGACCCTGTGCAAGGCCGGCATCAGCAATGTCTTTCATAATTTCCGGCTGCTGCGGCGGTATTATCTGGAGGCTGACAACGCGCTCGTCCTTGGCGGCAGGCTGGACAATACTCTCTGGTATTATCCGTTTTCTTCCTATGTTATGCCCTATATCCTGGAACAGTGCACCAGAGATCTGGCGCCGGGACAGCTGTATCACCCGGCGATCTCGCAGCTGCAGACCTACGATGCAGCAAACGGGACCCATCTTCTGGAGACGCTGATCATCTTTCTGGAGAAAAAGCAGAGCATCACGCATACGGCAGCACAGCTTCAGATCCACCGGACGAGCCTGCTGGCCAGGATCGACCGGATCGAAAAGCTGACAAAGGCAGATCTGGATGATCCTCTCACCTGTCTGCACCTCCAGTTTTCAGCGGAGCTGATGAAGCTGGAAAAAACCTGAAAAAGATGAAAATGGACGCAGCCATGCGGTTTTAGAAAAAAAAATAAAAATATTATTTTTACTTAAAGTTCACTTAAGTTTCCCCATTTAAGATGGCATCATCAGGAGCGGACAGGAACTGATCCGGACGCAGACCTGAGATCAGTACCATTGGGGAGAACAAGTGATGACGCAGTTTCAGTCAAATTTCAAACGAGTAGAAAAGAAATATCTGCTCTCCGAGGAGCAGTATGAAGCACTTATGGAGCGGCTTGCCGGAATCGCCGAAATCGACGAGTACGGACAGACGACCATCCTGAATATTTACTATGACACACCGGATTACAGCCTGATCAGAGAATCTCTGGACAAGCCGGTGTACAAAGAAAAGCTCCGCCTTCGGACCTACGGTGTCCCTGGGGATGAATCCCCGGCATTCCTGGAGATCAAGAAAAAATACCAGGGCATCGTATACAAGAGACGGATCAGCCTGGGCTACCGGCATGCAGCGAGCTGTATGGCCGGGCACAGGCTTGAGGCAGAACCCTCTCAGATCACCGGAGAGATCGCCTACTTCCTGCAGCTTTATGAAGACCTGAAGCCGGCAATGGTCATTTCCTATGACCGGATCGCACTGAAGGGTATTCAGGATCCGGGACTTCGGATCACCTTTGATACCAACATCCGCTGGAGAGAAAATGATCTTGATCTGGAGGAGGGGGCCTATGGGAGGCAGATCCTTCTGCCCGGACAGCACCTGATGGAGGTCAAGATCGCAGGGGCGCTCTCCCTGGAGCTAGCCAGGATCTTCAGTGAGCTGCACATTTTTCCCTCGACATTTTCCAAATACGGCAAAGCATATACGATGCTGAGGCGGGAAGAGACCGACCGGCGCATCCGAAAATATCAGCCAGCGTATTCTGTACAAAAGAGGAGGGAAGCAGCTTATGCTTAACAGTATGTTTACATCGATCATCGCGAACGGGACAGTCACCGGCACGACATTTTTAGAGGCTACGGCCTGCTCGGTCCTGTTGGGCCTGTTTATCGCTTTTATCTATTCCAGAACGAACCGCTGCTCCGGCAGCTTTGCCATCACACTTGTCATGCTTCCGGCCATCGTCCAGGTGGTGATTATGATGGTCAATGGCAATATCGGAGCCGGCGTGGCCACAGCGGGAGCCTTCAGCCTGGTGCGGTTCCGTTCCGCAGCAGGAAAGGGACAGGAGATCACCAGTATCTTTCTGGCGATGGCGGCAGGCCTTGCCACAGGCATGGGCTACCTGACGATCGCCGTCCTGATCACGGTCATCCTGATGCTGATCTGTCTGGTCATGAGCCTTGCTGTTGCCGGCAGGAATGAAGAACGTACCCTGAAGATCGCCGTACCGGAGAACCTGGACTATGAAGGGGTATTTGATGACCTGTTTGAGAAATATACCACCCGCACGGAACTGATACAGGTCAGAACGGCAGAGATGGGCAGTATCTACAAGCTGCAGTATGTGACCTCACTGAAAAAGGATACCGGGCTGAAGAAATTTATGGACGAGATACGGATGCGCAATGGCAATCTGGAGGTATCCTGCGGCAGGATCACCGACAGTGCAGAAGAACTGTAAGACATCCATCGGACAGCGCATGCTTTTGCGGCCTGGGGTACCAATGTTCCAGATAGCGGCAGTACATAGATATCGCGTATATAAGATCTGACATGACAGGCTGTTTCACCCGGTCCAAAGGGCCGGTGAGACAGCCTTTTTCATCTTTGAAAATACACTCACCTGGAAAAACACTTACCTGGAAAAACCTTCTGCTTTCTGCAAAATAAAAGCAGCTCCCCTATGCAATTTCTGTTCAGCGGGCGGGCCATAAGCGCTATCTTAAAGTGCAGGAAAAGAGCCGTTTACCGCATGCGGCAGGCCTCCTGTTTTCGGGCATCGTATATACCCTTGACAGTAGGATTTGCGCAATATAATATACAATTAATTATTGGCGTAATTTGCCACTACGATAATTGTGGATTCTACGGGAGGCCTCTATGGATACAGAACGTCTTCAGAAAATCTTTGAACATTATGCGGAGAAATACGAGAACGTCATTAACAGCGAGCGCAGAGAGACAGCGAAGTGGAGTGCTGTGAGCCGGTTCCAGAAGTTCTGGGATCTTGATTCGGCAAACTTCGGAGAAATGTTCAAAACCGCACTGGAGGAAGCAGAGGGAATGGTAGGCGAGGCTGCCTATCAGCCGGTCAACGGCATTGCTTTCCTGTGCCGGCAGGGGACCGATACCATGGAGGAGGTCAGGGATGCCTTCCGGGAGCTCTTTACACCCGACGGATCGGACTATGCGCTCCGCCAGAAAAAGGCCGAGGATTTTGTCGGCCGGATCAACGGCATCCTGAAGGAGACCGCACCCGACAAGTGGAAGTATCATCAGGAGATCAGCGCGGCGATTCTGTATCTGGCTTTTGCAGATCCGGATGACAACTACATCTACAAGGAGGCAGAGGTCAAGGCTTTCTGTGAGTATCTCGATGTGACAGACGAGATCTTCAGCGGCGACCGTCTCGATCTGGCGGCTTATTACCGGATGTGCGACGAGGTCCTCAATGAGCTGAATCAGCAGACCGATCTGCTGCAGATGGTCGGTGACGCGCTGTCAGAGGAAGCAGATGAGACGGACGACAGCTCGGTGACAGAGATCGACGGGGACAACCACATTCTTGTTTTTGACATCATTTACTGTGCGCAGAATTACGATCTGTATGAGAACGAGCGCGGCAGAAAGAGCAAAGCTGCCCTGGCCAGTGAGGAAGAGGAGCAGGCAAAGGTAAGGCTGGAGAGAGAACTCGCAGAGCTGGAGAGAAAACAGAAGACAATGGCCGACAGACTGGCGGAGATCGCGTACCCGGATATTGCCGGTGCGGCAGTCAGCCATAAGCGGTATGGCAGCGGACATGTGTCTGCCCAGAGCGGCAGACAGTTCTCTGTAGATTTTGGAACAGGCGAGAAGAAGTTCATGCTTCCGGATGCATTTGCCAAGGGCTTCCTGTCCACAGAAGACGAAGGACTTGTCTCCGTATGCAGGGAGATCCTGCAGCTTACCAAATCCGGTGAGGCCCTTCAGTGCGAGATCGATCTGCTTCGCCACCAGATCAGCACACTGGGCTGAACGGCATGGCAGGCACAGTTATCCGGCAGCGGCTTGTCTTTCACGGCGATGTGCAGGGCGTAGGTTTTCGCTGGCATGCCAGAATGGCAGCAGAGGCGCTGGGGGTGACCGGCTGGGTCCGCAATGAATGGGACGGGACCGTAACGATGGAGCTTCAGGGGACACGGATGCAGATCGATTCCGTTATCCGGGAGGTGGAGAACGGCCGCTTTATCCGGATCAGTGAGATCTGCCGGGAGAACATTCCACCCGAGGAGCATGAATACTATTTTCAGGTCAGATAGAACATAAAGCAGAGAGCTGCCGCACGGGGAAAACGGAGCGGCAGCTCTTTTTCATGCGCGGATCCCGGAAGGAGGCCATCCTCCGCCGGACATTTACGAACCCGAAAAAAACTGGTATAGTATGGATGAGTATGACTGTAAAGGAGCAAAGAGGGAAACGATCCGCAGGCAAAGTAAAAAGTGCGGATCGTAAACAGAACTTTGCATGTGGCCGGATAGGTGCAGCCATTGGCAGCATATCCGGCAGGGAAGGAAAAACAATGAAGCGTAGAATTGCAGCGTTTGCAGCAGGAATGATGATGGCAGCATTGCTCACGGCATGTGGTTCCGCAAAGGAGGAGCCAGCCACAGATCTGCAGCCTGTTGCAGCAGCAGAAAGCACAGAAACAGCTGCCGTATCCCAATCGGAAGATGAGCTATCTGTTTCTGCTTCCGCAGCTTCCAGTGCCCAGAGCGAAGCGGTACCGACAGAACCTCCTGTGGAGGAGCCTGACGAGGAGATCGAGACCGGGGCGGAGGAAGCGGTAGACGGCAGCAAGCAGTTTGAGTCTCTGACAGCAGCCGGGCAGTACCATTTCCCGGTCATCCTGGCCGGGTATCCTTCCGCCTTCTGGGAGAAGGCAAAGACCGGCATGGATCAGGCATGCGGTGAGATGGGGGTAGCCATAGAGGTTACAGGCACGGAAAACGCGGCAGATATCGAAGGCCTTGTTATGCGGCTGAGCGAGGAGATAGAAAAGACCCCTCCGGCGATCGCACTGGCCTATGACGATCCGGCAGCGATCTCTTCTGTGCTGGCAGTCTGCCGGCAAAAGGAGATACCGGTCGTTATGCTGGATGCGCCGGCCGGCTCTTCCGATGAAGCGGTTGCCTGCACGATCTCTGTTGATAACGGTGCGGCAGGTGCTGCAGCGGCCGAGAACCTGTTCCTGTATCTGCAGAGCACCATGACCCGGAATGACAAAATGGTCCGGGTGGGTATCGTCTGTCCCGATGCTTCTGCTACGATACGGCTGAGGACATTGGGTTTTATCAACCGGCTGATCCGCCGCGTGCACGACAGCGGACGGACTGTGGCGATCGAAGGAGATCCTTACTTTACCGAATCTGCGGACGGGGCTGATTCCGGGGACTGCGCACTGATCATTGAAACGGTCGTGGCGGAATCTGCGGACAAGGAAGGCTGCCGGGCAGCCGCAGATGGAATACTGGCCAAAGAAGATCTGGTCGGCGTGTTTGCCGCCAGCCAGACAGCAGCTGAGGGACTGCTGGAAGCAGACAGCGGGCAGAACAGGCTGGGCACAGATCCGCCCTCCGGCGATATCGTCGGGATCGGCTTTGACTCGGGCAGCGCAGTGCTCGAAGCAGTAAAGGACGGCAGACTACTTGGCGCTGTGACCCGGTCGCCTGTGCAGACCGGCTACTATGCCGTCTGTGCGCTTACAGCCGCGGCAAACAAGAGTGAGCTGGAGGATGTGGCTGTGGATTATTACTGGTATGATGCCAGTACAGTCAGCCAGGAAATGATCGCCCAGAATCTGTACGAATAAAACAGAAATCCAGAAAACAGACCAGGGAAACTGCACGGCCTATTCCTGGCAGGCCCTTTTAATTCAGAAATCAGACCAGGGAAACCGCAGGGCTTATTTCTGGCAGAACCTTTTAAAAGGGAACAGATCCAGAAAGCTGCATATATATGTGCGGTATCGCTGAAAAAAACGTGGAATAACCCGGGAAAACACCGGGAGAAAGGAAAGTCCGATCACCATCATTGAGGATTGGATGATACAAAAAAATGGAAAAAGAATGCTGCAGAGCCTTTGGACGGACCTCGGCCGGAGAAGCAAAACTGTATACGCTAAAGGCAGGAAACTATGAGGCATCATTTACAGATTTCGGAGCCATCTGGGTCTCTTTCATCATCCGTGAGGAGAACAATGCGACCGATATCGTGCTGGGTTTTGATAGTGCCGCAGGCTACGAGGAGAGCTCATCCTTCTATGGGGAGATCGTAGGAAGAAATTCCAACCGCATCAAGGATGCTGCATTCACGATCAATGGCATCCGGTATCAGCTGGATAAGAATGAGAACGAAAACAATCTGCACAGCGGAAACGCGATCTATGGCAGCCGGATCTGGAAGACAGAAGGACCGGATGCAGAAGGACGGTCGATCTGCTTCACTCTGCATTCTCCAGATGGTGACCAGGGATATCCCGGAAACATGGATATACAGGTGACCTACACCCTGACAGAGACAGGTGAGCTGCATATCTGCTATGAGGCAAAAGCGGACAAGGATACGGTCTGCAATCTGACCAATCACGTATATTTCAATCTGAATGGGCATGGTGCAGGATCGATCCTCGATCATGAGATGCAGATACTTGCAGACAGCATCACACCGGTACTGCCCGGAGCGATCCCCACAGGAGAGCTTCAGGCCGTCGAAGGAACCGTTTTCGACTTCCGGACACCCCGCCGGATCGGACAGGACATCGATGCCGACGATCCGCAGCTTCAGCTCACCGGCGGCTACGATCACAACTTCGCCCTGTCGGCCGACCGTGCACCTCTGCACAAGGCAGCAGAGGCATGGAGCCCCCAGAGCGGACTCGCCCTGCAGGTCTCCACAGACCTGCCCGGCATACAGTTCTACGCCGGAAACTTCCAGGATGAGAAAAAAGGCAAAGGCGGCGCAGACTACACCCGCCGGACCGGCTTCGCCCTGGAGACCCAGTACTATCCCAACAGCATCAATGAGCCGGCCTTCGCAAGCCCCCTGCTGAAAGCCGGAGAAACCTATCACTCAGAAACTGTCTATCGTCTCTACCGTAAGTAAAGAAAAGGCGACTTGAAAAAGAGCCCCTCCGGGGAAGGCATTACGCGAACGGCTTTGGCCTTTTGGGTGTACAGATTGGTTCCTTTAATGTCATATAGGTGAGCCGAGCCCCTCCGGGGAAGGCATTACGCGAACGGCTTCGGCCCTTTGGGCCTGCAGAATGTTCGCTTTAATGTCTTCCCGGGAGGGGCTCTTTATTTACCTGCGTGATTTCGATTTCGTGCAAGTGATTGTTGTGTAGTTTACTTCTGAAATGATGACTTTTTTATGATCTATTCTTTCAGGGCAGCGTCACCGTGATCGTCAGGGATTTTCCGTCGGAGGTGGATGCGTTGATCCTGCCCTTGTGTGCGGCAGCTACTGCGCTGGCGATGGACAGGCCGATGCCGTATCCGCCTTTGCTGGAGTTTCTGGACTGGTCTGCCCGGTAGAAGCGGTCGAACATGTGGGAGATGGTGTCCGGATCGATTGAGGTTACCGTATTCCAGACGGTCATCTCGACACCTTTGCCTTTTTTCTTCAGGCGGAAGTCGACGGTGCCTTTTTCGTTCGAGTATTTCAAGGCATTGTCCAGCAGGATGGTGATGAGCTTCTGGATGGATTTTTCATCTCCTTCGTAGCTGATCATCGGCTCGATCGTGCTGGTGAAGGTTTTTTCTTCCATCTGGGCGCGGGAGCGGAAGGATTGTACCGTATCCGCTGCGAGATCAGAGAGCGGGAAGTCGATCATCTGCAGCCGGCTGTTTCCTTCGTCCATCCGGGACAGATAGATCAGGTCATTGGTCAGTCCGGCCAGCCGGCTGGTCTGGGCTTTTACGTCGTCCAGCCATTCATTTTCCCCGATATCCAGCTCCAGGACCGATACATCTGCATCGATGATCGTCAGCGGTGTTTTCAGCTCGTGGCCGGCATCGGTGATAAATTGCCGCTGTTTGTCATAGCTTTCCTGTACCGGCTTGACGATGCGGTAGGAAACGATGAAGACCATAAGGAAGACGGCGGCAAAGCCGATCAGGGAGATCAGAATGCTGGTATAGAGGAATGTGTAGAAGTTGCCGAGGCTTTTCTGACAGTCCAGAAAGAGGATGACCGTCTGGCCGTCATCGTTTGTGTATTTCAGATACCGGTAGACATCCGTAAAGCCGGAGGAGGCGGAAGAGGACAGGACGCTTTCTGCATAGGCCAGAGCGCTTTCGCTATCTACTGCCGCGATATAATCCGTTTCGCAGGAGGCGACGGTTCCATCCGTATCGTAGACGACCGTAAAGTATCTGGATTCAAAGGGGGTTTCGGCGGAGAGGTTCCGCTGGGGCCCGTTGTGCAGCATGGAGGAAAAATCTTTGCGTGCACCGTCTCCATCTTCCTGTGATGAGGAGAAACTATTCCAGGGGCCGGGCTCGACAGGCATTTTTCCTTCCGGGAAGGCCGGAGGACCACCATCTGTCCCATCAGAGTCCTCATTGCCTGGCGGGAGCATGGAATCAGGGGGGAGATTAGCGCCATCTTCCATGTGGAAAGAATGAAAGCTTCCGCCATTTTCCTTCAGGATCTGAAGAACAGTGTCTGCGCTGCTGACCACGTTGCGGTAATTCAGCAGATTGATGGCACCCATTATGACAAACAGAACAATAAAAACCGAAAGCATGGCAACGGCAATAAATCTTTTCCGAAGTCGGCTGATCATTTCCCGGTGACCTCCAGTGAATAACCGGCATTTCTTGTAGCCTTGATGGCAATGTCGGCGTGAAGTGCGGTCAGCTTTTTCCGCAGATAGGAGATATAGACCCAGACGACATTGATCTCTGCTTCGCTGTCGTAACCCCAGATCTTCTCCATGAAGCGCTCGGTGGAGATCAGCTGCTTGGGATTGCGCATCAGCATCTCCATCATCTGAAACTCCTTGTTGGCCAGACGGAAGCTTCCGGTGGGAGAAGAGAGCTCATAGGAGGAGGTATCCAGGGTTATGTTCCCGATGGTGAGGGAAGATGTAGCCTGTGCTGTCTGTGTGCGGGTCATCGCCCGGATGCGGGCAAGCAGCTCCGGCGGCGCAAAGGGCTTTGTCAGATAGTCATTGGCTCCCAGATCGAGGCCTGTGACTTTGTCGTCGATCTCCGATTTTGCAGTGAGCAGAAGAACCGGGATCAGGTTTCCCTTTGCCCGTATTGTCTTGAGCACCGTCAGACCGTCAACTTTGGGCATCATGATGTCCAGGATAAGCCCGTCATAGTTGCCGGCCTCCAGGTATTCCAGGGCCTCCTCGCCGTCGTAGACGGCATCGACCGAAAAGTTACCGTGCTCCAGCAGCTTCACCAGTGCACGGGATAAGGATTTTTCATCTTCTGCAAGAAGCAGACGCATACAGATACCTCCCTCATAACCTGCCGGAAAAGCCATGGCAGGTGTTGTTTTATCAGATTAATAAGAAGTATACAATTTGTACTTAAATTATACCTAAGAAAATGAAAGATGGAAGAGTTCGGCAGAAAAAGCAGTAAAAATTCGAGCTGGGCGTTTGCGCTGGAAAAATGTCTGTGCTAGTATAGGAAAGACGTGCTTTTGCGCATGTCAGCACCGATGGTCTTCTGCCGGTGCAGATCGCCTGCCGGAGCAGGCAGCGGAAAAGATTTGGAGGAAACACGATGAGAGCAGCAGGAATTCTTCTCCCGATCTCATCCCTTCCCACAAAATACGGGATCGGAGGATTTTCACGGGAGGCTTATGAATTTGTCGATCAGCTGGAAAAGGCAGGACAGAAGTACTGGCAGATCCTTCCCTTAGGTCCCACGGGATACGGAGATTCACCTTACCAGTCTTTTTCCACTTTTGCAGGAAATCCTTATTATATTTCACTTGAGACCCTGACTGAGGAGGGCCTGCTGACCGAGGAGGAATGCAAGGCGGCGGACAGCACGGGAAATCCGGCATATGTGGAGTATGAGCGTGTGTACAATACCCGTTTCCGGGTCCTGCGGAAAGCTTTTGAGCGTTTTATCCGCCTTGAGGAGCTGCCAAAGGATTATATCCGTTTTAGGGAAGAGAACAAGGACTGGCTGGAGGATTACTGCCTCTACCGCGTCCTCAAGAGTCGTTTTGGCGGAAAATGCTGGAATGAATGGCCGAAGGATGAGATGCGAAGAGATCCAGAGGTTCTGGAAAGAGAGAGAAAGAACTTTGCCGGTGAGATCGGCTTTTTCTCCTTTATGCAGTATGAGTTCCGGAAGCAGTGGTCTGCTCTGAAGACCTACGCCAACGAAAAAGGGATCCAGATCATCGGAGATATTCCGATCTATGTGGCGATGGACAGCTCCGATGCCTGGGCAAATCCTGAGCTTTTCCAGTTTGACAAGGATTACGTCCCTGTGGCGGTTGCCGGCTGTCCCCCGGACAGCTTTACGGCGGATGGACAGCTCTGGGGCAATCCGCTCTATGACTGGGCTTACCATAAAAGGACAGGATATGCCTGGTGGATCCGGCGGATGCAGTACTGCCGTGAGCTGTATGATGTGATCCGCATCGACCATTTCCGCGGATTTGAATCCTATTACTCCATTCCCTACGGGAGTGAGAACGCCCGGCACGGGCACTGGGAAAAGGGGCCGGGTCTGGAGCTTTTTGAAGCGGCCGAAAAGAAACTGGGAGCCTGCCGCTTTATTGCGGAGGATCTGGGCTATCTGACCGATGAGGTGATCCAGATGGTTAAAGCATCCGGCTATCCGGGGATGAAGGTACTGGAATTCGCGTTTGATTCCGGCCCATCCTGTGAATACCTGCCGCACAGTTATGACAAGAACTGCGTCGTCTATACCGGTACGCACGACAACGATACGGTCATCGGCTGGTATGACTCTATAGACGATGCTGCAAGGACATTCCTTGAGAAATACATGGGGCATCCGTTTACCGGTTCCTGGGATCTGGTCCGGATGGCGCTTGCCTCGACAGCGGATCTTGCAGTTATTCCTGTACAGGATTATCTGGGACTGGGAACGGCAGCAAGAGTAAACTTCCCGTCCACACTGGGAACAAACTGGAAATGGCGCCTGCTTCCCGATGAGATCACAGACGGGTTATGTGAGCGGATCCAGAATATCTGCGCTATTTACGACCGCCTGCCGGATGGAAATTAAGGGTTCCATTTTCTGAACAATCGTGTATTATAGAAACCTGGGGTCTGTCTGAAAAGACAGAAATGTGCATCAGTGGTTTTTCTCTGCTGTGGGGGGATAAACGGCAAGGAGAAAATGACAGAATGGAAGAACGTATCAACCACCTGCTCAACGCTTGTTTTGGGCGAAGCCTGAATGATTGTACCAGGAGCCAGATCTTTCATGTGCTTCTGCAGATCACGAAGGAGGAGATGGCTTCCCGTCCGCGGATCAGCGGAAAAAAGAAGCTGTACTATATTTCGGCAGAGTTCCTGATCGGAAAGCTGCTGTCAAACAATCTGATCAACCTCGGCCTGTACGACGAGATCAATGCCATTCTAAACAATTACAAGCTGGATATTTCAGACATTGAAGGAATGGAGCCGGAGCCTTCTCTGGGCAACGGAGGCCTTGGCCGGCTTGCGGCCTGTTTCCTGGATTCTATCGCGACTCTTGGACTGAACGGCGACGGCATCGGCCTGAACTATCATCTTGGTCTGTTTCGCCAGGAGTTTGAAGCAAACCGGCAGAAGGAACTGCCAAACCCCTGGATCCGTCCGGATTCCTGGCTGACCCGCCGCCCGGAGGGTTTTGATGTCCGTTTCGGACGGTTTACGGTCCACTCGACGATGTATGATATCGACGTACCAGGGTATGAGACCGGCACCCGCAGCGCGCTGCATCTGTTCGATCTGGACTCTGTGGATGACAATATCGTCCATCCGGGAACGATCACCTTCGACAAATACGATATTTTTAAGAATCTTACGCTGTTTCTGTATCCGGACGACAGTGACCGTCAGGGACAGATCCTGCGTATCTACCAGCAGTACTTTATGGTCAGCAACGCAGCCCAGCTCATCCTGATGGAGACAGAGCAAAGGGGCGGTGACCTGCTTCATCTGTATGACTATGCCGTCATTCAGATCAACGACACGCATCCCTCCCTGATCATTCCGGAGCTGATCCGGCTTCTGATGCAGCGGGGAATCGAGATCGACGAGGCAGCGGATATCGTTCGCAAGACCTGCGCGTACACCAACCATACGATCCTGGCAGAGGCTCTGGAGAAATGGCCGATCGACTATCTCGAGGAGGTCGTGCCCCAGCTTGTCTGGATCATCCGTTACCTGGATGAGCGCGTGCGCCGTGAGACCGAAGATGAGAGTACCTACATCATCGACCAGAATGGCCGTGTACATATGGCGTATATGGACATCCATTACGGTTTTTCCGTCAATGGTGTTGCTGCGCTGCACACGGATATCCTGAAGAACTCCGAACTGCACAATTTCTATACGCTTTATCCGGAGAAATTCAATAACAAGACAAACGGCATCACCTTCCGGCGCTGGCTGATCGCGGCAAATCCCGAGCTGACGGCGTATCTGGAGACGCTGATCGGCAGCGGCTTCCGAAAGGATGCCATGGAACTGGAGAAGCTGCTGGCCTTCTATGACGACGAGGAAGTCCTTCACCAGATCGGCGTGATCCGTCATCACAACAAGAGAAGAGTCCGGAAATATCTGTATGAAACGCAGAATGTGGATCTGAATGTGGATTCCATCATTGACGTACAGGTCAAAAGGCTGCACGAGTACAAGAGACAGCAGCTGAACGCTCTGTATGCGATCTACAAGCTGATGGAGATCCGGGAGGGAAGACTCCCCGGACGGCCGATCACGATGCTGTTCGGCGCAAAGGCTGCACCGGCCTATACGATCGCCAAGGATATCATTCATCTGATCCTCTGCCTGCAGGACCTTACCGGTCAGGATCCGCAGCTGCAGCCATACCTGAAGGTCGTCATGGTCGAGAATTACAACGTGACGAAAGCGGCAAAGCTGATCCCGGCTGCAGATGTCTCCGAGCAGATCTCCCTGGCGTCAAAAGAGGCCTCCGGCACAGGCAACATGAAGTTCATGCTGAACGGTGCGGTGACCATCGGAACCGAGGACGGCGCCAACGTTGAGATCCACGAGCTGGTGGGAGACGACAACATCTATATCTTCGGAAAATCTTCGAAAGAGGTCGTGGACCTGTATGCAAAGGGCACCTATTCCGCGTCTGAGTATTACGAGTACGATCCGCTCATCAAAAAGCTGACAGATTTCCTGATCAGCGAAGAGATGCTGAAGATCGGCGATCCCGAGTGCCTCCGCCGTCTGCACCATGAACTGGTGACCAAGGACTGGTTCATGACACTGCCGGATCTTCGGGACTACATAGAGACAAAGGAGCGGATGTTCCGCGACTTCGACGACCGGCCGTCCTGGTATCGCAAGGAGCTGGTCAACATAGCAAAAGCCGGCTACTTCTCATCAGACCGTACCATACAGCAGTACAACGACGAGATCTGGAAGCTGGACAAGGCTTAAGGCCGGAATCACACGTCCCCGGAAGACATTAAAGCAAACATTCTGCAGGCCTGATAAGGCCGAAGCCGTTTGCGTAATGGCTTCCTGGGATGTGTGCTGCTGGACATATACGCCAACAAAAGGAGCTGCCGAACCAGACACACATGCATGAATATTCTTGCGGGAAACGCTCTCACTCGGTCCTCGCGCAGCGGTACTAAGTCGGAATCTATAGATTCCTCCAAGTACCGGCGCTGCGGATGTTCCCTCCAGAATATTCATGCTTGTGTCTTGGTTCGGCAGCTCCTTTTTTGGCTCTGCTCAGCCGGCCTGGCTGTGCAGATATTCGCTTACCATCATGGCCAGCTTGAAGGTCATGGCGTCGTCGAATTTCCGGATGTCGAGGCCGGTGACTTTTTCCAGCTTCTCCAGGCGGTAGACCAGGGTGTTCCGGTGGATGAAGAGCTGGCGGGCGGTTTCGGAGATGTTCAGGCTGTTGGCAAAGAAGGTCCGGATCGTTGCCATGTCTTCTTCTGTCAGCTCATCGAAGACACCGTCGGGAAACGTTTCTCGCAGAAAGCGTTCGCACAAGGCTGTCGGGAGCTGATAGATCAGGCGGCCGATGCCCAGACGGTCGCAGGAGATGATCCGCCGGTCCGGATAGAAGATCCGCCCGACTTCCAGCGCAAGATGGGCTTCCTTGCAGGAGTGAGACAGAGCGGTCAGGGAGTTGACGGGTTCGCCGTAAGCTACCCGGACAGAGATCATGGCTTCTGTATTCAGCATGTCGGAAAGGGTGTTGGCCGTCTTCAGGGCGGAGGCAGCCAGGCTGCCGGAGGAAAACTCCTTTACGACAGCGATATGTGCCATATCCAGGGGCGTGATGAAATCTGAGCCGCGGGGAGCGGTGATGAGGGCGCGCAGCGTCTGCAGCGCCATCTCGTTGTCTTCCTCATCGGTCTCGATCAGAAATACCACCCGGGGCACATCTTCGCGGATCCGCAGCCTGCGCGCTTCGTTCCGGATATCCAGCGGGAGCAGATCATCCAGAAGCAGATGCTGGATGAAATGGCTCTGATCCGTTTTCTCGCCGGAAGCCTCCATGAGATTATGGATCTCACTTGAGGCAATGCGGCCAAACAGTCCGGCGTCACCTCCATGGGCGAGAAGAATATACTCGGTCCTGTCCCTGTCGCTGATCCGGTATACGAAGATATCCGCCAGCGTCATCTCATCCGCGGCAGACTGCAGAAAGGCATCGATCGCGGACGGATCGACGGAAAGCTCCGGGGATGTGGCAAACAGAAGCTGACCGGCTCTTCCCAGAAGAGCAAAATCCGTATGGCAGATGCTGCTAAGTTCCTGAAGCGTTTTGGAGAGGATGCGGGTGGATATCATGAGAAACCTCCTGTTTGTGCAGGCTCGCGGCCTGCCGGAAGGGGTGTGTGTAAATGGTGTCAGCTATAGTTTATCACAGAAAAGGGGATCCCGACAAAGGGGATCCCCGATCGTTTTTTCAGATGTAGAAGCCGTGCTTCATTAGTGAACGATAGCCTGCTCGGTCTCCTTATCGAAGATGTGCAGCTGATCGATATCCATGGCAAATTTGACATGGGAGCCGGTTCTTGCGGTCGTTCTCGGATCGACACGGGCGGTCATGGAAGTGCCGCCAAAGTCGAAGTACAGGAATACTTCAGCGCCGAGCAGCTCGTATACGTTGATGGTCGCATCGAAGGTGACCTCAGGATTCTGAGCGATGAAGTCAGCGTTGTCGGTCAGGTTCTCCGGACGGATACCAGCAACGACGGTCTTGCCGACATAGCCCTTGTCGACAAGGACTTTGCCCTTTGCCTCAGGAAGAAGGAACTTCTGGCCGGCGATGTTCAGGTATACCTTCGGGCCTGCGGTCTCGACAACAGCGTCAAGGAAGTTCATCTGCGGAGAGCCGATGAAGCCTGCGACGAACAGGTTGTCCGGAAGGTTGTACAGGTTCTGCGGAGTGTCGACCTGCTGTACGATACCGTCCTTCATAACGACGATACGGGTACCCAGTGTCATAGCCTCGGTCTGGTCATGTGTAACGTAGATGATGGTTGCGCCCAGTCTGTCATGCAGCTTGGCGATCTCGGTTCTCATCTGTACACGGAGCTTGGCATCCAGGTTGGACAGCGGCTCATCCATCAGGAAGACGCGGGGATTACGGACGATTGCACGGCCCATGGCAACACGCTGTCTCTGTCCACCGGAAAGAGCCTTCGGCTTACGGTCAAGCAGGTGCTCCAGATCCAGGATCTTGGCTGCCTCGCGAACCTCTTTGTCGATCTGATCCTTCGGAACCTTGCGGAGCTTCAGACCAAATGCCATGTTATCATAAACCGTCATATGCGGATACAGAGCGTAGTTCTGGAAGACCATGGCGATATCACGGTCCTTGGGATCAACGTCGTTCATGACTTTGCCGTCGATCTCAAGTGTGCCGGAAGAGATCTCCTCAAGGCCGGCGACCATACGAAGGGTCGTGGATTTTCCGCATCCGGAAGGTCCGACGAAGATGATGAATTCCTTGTCGGCGATCTCAAGGTTGAAATCCTTGACTGCCTCGAAACCGTTGGGATACTTTTTGCCGATGTGCTTCAGACTTAAACTGGACATAACGTTTTCCTCCCGATATCCATAATTCGTTCTGCATAGTTTTGCTATTTCTGCCCGGATCTCTTTTTCCGGATCATGCATTCAGTATACAAAAGCGCTGTCTGTTCTGCCACGTCAAACCAACCAAGAATTTCGGCGAAGTTCCGTCAAAGTGACAAAAGAGGAAGTATGGAGGACGGCAGAGGGCAGGCCTAAAGTTTCCTCAAATTGGCGTGTGGTTCGTAGACATAACCTTTAATTTGCGGTATACTTTTTATTTGGTAAGGGGAGGAACAGCTATGCCTGCATCGAGCAATAAACGCAATCAGCCTGGCCCAAGATTTGTGGCGGTCATCATCGGCGCTGTCGTATTTGTGGCAGTGATCATTCTGGCGCGCACACTGGGCAGGTCGGACAATGAGGCGGCCATCCGGGAGGGTGTCGCCTATCTGCAGACGCTGGAGGGCGGTGATACGGCCGATATTGAGACGGCGATCGCCGACCAGCGGAGGAAACGGATGAATGAGGAGAGAGAGCTCCGCCTTACGCAGCTGACCAATGGCAGCATCGACGTGTGGAGCCTGTTTGGCGATTCGGTGATCCTGGGTGATTCCCGAAGCGTCGGTTTTTCCTTTTACGAATTCCTTCCGGAAGAGCGGGTGCTGGCATCCACCGGTGATTCGATCAGCAACATTGCCGAACATGTCGATGCGCTGAAGACACTGAATCCTTCACTTGTCTTTATCTGCTACGGCATGAACGATATCGGCATGTGGGCGGATATCGATGATTTTACGGATAATTACCGCAGCATCCTCAGGGATCTGCAAAACGAGCTCCCAAATGCGCAGCTCTTTGTCAATTCCATCTTTCCGGTGGACAGCAGTGTGGAAGCATCCGAGCCGCTCTGGGGACAGATCCCCGATTACAACAGTGCGCTCCGGGCCATGTGCGAGACGGAAGGCTACGGCTTTGTGGACGGGGACAAGGTAATGAGCGCCCATGGAAGCCTGTTTGATGTCGACGGCGTCCATTTCCTGATGGATTTTTATCCATACTGGGCGGCGGAGATGATGATGACTGTATACGATTCCCAAGCCGGCACAGACGGCAGTGCTTCGGAGACCGCAGAGGCGGGTGAAAGCAGCGGCGAGGCTGCTTCGGAAGAGGCACAGGACGGGGAAACGGCAGATGGAGCAGACGGGGAGTAAGGAAACGATGAATTCAGCCATGAAACAAGGGGTACTGCCTCTTATGCAGATCGGAAAGTGGCTTTCCGCCATTCTCATCATCGTGCTGATCGCCAGGCAGTTTGGCGGAAACCGGATCAGCCCGGTGGCATTTTCCAGCGTCTCATCTGCTGTCACCTCGGCAGCGGATCTTACGGGCATGCAGGAGGCGGACAATCAGATGATCAAGAGGCTTTATGGCCTCAATCCGGATTCGTATGACGGGATCATGCTTTATTATCCCAGCAGCAGTATGGGCTGCGAGGAGATCCTTGTCGTGAAGCTGGCGGATATCAACCAGCAGGATGCCGTATCGGCAGCCATCGAAAGCCGCTGGAACACACAGCGGTCAAACTTTGACGGTTATGGCACTTATCAGTATGGAATGCTCGGGGACAGCGTGACGGACGTGAAGGGAAATTACATATTATATGTGGTTGCTGCCGACACGGATTCCGTGCGGAGAGCATTTGAAGAAGCATTGTAAAGGGGGACAGATATGAGCTTTTCTACCTTGACATTTCTGTTTCTCTTTTTTCCTGTCGTTCTTGCCATATATTATCTGATCCCGATCAGAAGCACGAGGATCCGGACATTTATCCTGCTTCTTTTCAGTCTGGTGTTTTATGCCTGGGGAGATATCCGGTATCTTCCCCTGCTTCTGCTGTCGGTGCTGTTCAATTATCTGACCGGACAGGAGATCGCCCTCTGCCGGGCAGGTGGCAGGGCAAACCGGGCAAGGATCGCACTGATTGCAGCGGTCATCTTTGATGTGGCCGTTCTGGCTGTGTTTAAGTACAGCAATCTGGCCCAGCCGATCGGTATTTCCTTCTATACCTTCTCTGCATTGTCTTATGTCTTCGATATATATATGGAAAGAGCAGAGACAGACGGTGACCTTTTGCACGTCGCTTTTTATATTCTGTTCTTCCCGAAACTGATCTCGGGTCCCGTGGTCCAGTACAAGGATCTGAAGGAACAGATCGACAACCGTGTGCTCAAACAGTCGGATCTGAGGGAGGGTGTGGTCCTGTTTTTGGGCGGCCTCTTCAAAAAGGTCCTTCTGGCGGACAACCTGAGCGTCGCTTATGCATCGGTGACCGGGCTGGAGAAGATGGCAGGCGCGACGGCCTTCCTGGGTATTCTGTTCTATGGACTTCAGCTCTATTTCGACTTCAGCGGCTATTCAGACATGGCCATCGGTCTTTCCCGCATGTTTGGCTTCCGGCTGGAGAAAAACTTTAATTATCCCTATGCGTCAGACGGCATTGCCGACTTCTGGAGAAGATGGCACATCTCCCTTGGCGCCTGGTTTCGAAATTATGTGTATATCCCGCTGGGCGGCAACCGCTGCAGCCGCGAGATGCAGATCCGCAACCTGATGGTCGTCTGGCTGTTTACCGGCATCTGGCACGGCAATACGCTGAACTATGTGATCTGGGGTCTGTATCACGGCGTTCTGGTCCTGCTGGAGCGGTTCGTGATCGCAGAAAACAGGGAGCGTGTGCCGAAGGCTGTGCGCATCCTGATCACGGATATCCTGGTGTACATCGGATGGATCTTTTTCTTCAGTCCTGATCTTGGATCGGCACTTGCCTATTTTGGCAGGCTGTTTGGGACAGACGGCGTCGGATTTGCAAACGGTGCGACAGCCTATTATCTCTCCGGCAATCTGCTGCTTCTGGCGGCATCGCTGATCTGCTGCAGTCCTTTGCCGGCCCGTCTTCAGAATATGATGGTCATCCGGAAAAAGAGCCCGGCCTTCTATGTGTATATCGGGCTGTATGCGGTCCTGTTCCTGTTCTGTGTGGCGAATATGGTAGGATCGACCTACTCCTCGTTCCTGTATTTCCAGTTCTAGAGGAGGAATGCACTTTGGCTGATAAGAAAAGAGCAGCACTGCTGCGAAAAAGAATATTTAACAGGATCCTGACAAGAGGCCTTCTGGGGGCTTCAGGGCTGATGCTGGTCCTGAATCTGGTCGTTCCCACCCGGGAATACTCGGCAGAGGAAAACCGGAATCTGGCAAAACGGCCGGCGTTCAGCACAGACACGTTTCTTTCCGGCGATTTCTTCTCGGATTTCGATACCTATTATTCCGACCAGTTTGTGGGCAGAGACCTTTGGATGCGGCTTCGTACGGCCGGGGTGACCCTGATGGGACGCAAGGATCTGTCGGGCGTCTATTTTGGAAAGGACGGCTACCTGATCCAGGATCCGGCAGTACCGGATGGAGAAGCAGTAGAGAAGACGGCCGCGGCGATCAAGGCTTTTACCCAGAAGCACGCTGACATCCCCAGCTGCATGATGCTGATCCCGGATGCGGCATCGATTCTTGGCGACAAGCTGCCGGACAATGCGCCGGTACGCAATCAGGCGACGGATATCCTGGCGGTCAGCAACGAAGTCGGAATGGAGCTGAACGTGATCGATGCGACCTCCATCCTGCGCCGCAACAAGGAAAAGTATATTTATTACAAGACGGACCATCACTGGACGAGCCTGGGGGCAAAGCTGGTGTTCACGGAGGCAGCGCTGGAGCTTGGCATCAGCAGCCCGATCTATGACTACCAGACCCACCTCGTATCCGACAGCTTTCAGGGAACTCTGGCATCGAAAAGCGGAAAACACGGGTCAAAGGATACGATCGAGATCTACGAGCCCATGGGCACGGAGGTCAAGTATTATGTGACCTACCCCTCCACGCAGGAAAAATCGACTTCCGTCTACATGAGCGAAAAGCTCCAGGAAAAGGACCAGTATCAGGTCTTCTTCGGCGGCAACTATCCGGTGGTGGAGATCCGCACGACAGCCGATAACCAGAGGAATCTTCTGGTTTTCAAGGATTCCTATGCAAACAGCTTTGTACCGTTTCTGATCCCCTATTATGAGAAGATCATTATGGTGGATCCGCGGTATTATTATGATGACATCGAGATCGCCATGACCTCCTATGGGATAACCGATATCCTCTATCTTTACAGCGGCGATACGATCCTGACCGACACATCTCTGGCGGATACTCTGAATGCAGCCCTGGAGAAGTCGGAAAACGGAAGCGCTGCACCAGCAGCGCAGGAGAGCAGCAAAGCCGGGGACGCAGAGAGCGCCGCCCAGGGCGATGAAACACAGGCCGCCTCCACAGAGGCGGAGGAGACTGCTACAGACAGCCAGGGAACCGACAGCATGCAGGCGGATGGCTGACAGGAATATTTTATAAGGAGGAAAAGGAAATGCTGGATGATGCTTTTTGCGAGGTGCTGATCAAAAAGAAAGAAACAGGAAGGGAAAAAGGAATCCGGATCCTGATGATCGTTCTTACGGCGGGTCTTGTCATTATCGGTTTTGTCATTAATCCCATTATGCTGTTCGTTGCCCTGGCGGCAGGCGTTGCGGATTATATTATCTTTCCCAGACTCAATGTAGAGTATGAATATGCCTATGTAAACGGTCAGCTGGATATCGACAAGATATTTTCGAAGCAGAGCCGGAAACGGGCGGCGGAATACAATCTGGACACCATCGAGATCGTTGCTCCCGAAGGTTCCTCCCGTCTGGATGGCTTTCGGGGTAATCCGAACATCCGCAAAGTGGACTTCACCAGCGGGGATGAGAAAGACAAGGAGAGCTTCTTTGCCTTCGTCACCAGCCGGAACAATGTCCGGGAATATGTGCTTTTTCAGCCAAGTGAAAAAATGATCAAGGATATGCATATGAGAGCGCCCGGAAAGGTGTTTCTCCGCTGATCTGCAAATCTCGATCCTGTATTGACTTTCATAAACAGGTTTGCTAAACTACTAAAAATCATTTACACAAAACAGCAGAAAGGTGGAACGTATGGGACAGATTATCGGAGAGGGAATCACATTTGACGACGTACTGCTTGTGCCGCAGTATTCTGAAGTTACACCGAATTTTGTTGATGTCAGCACATGGCTGACAAAGAAGATCCGGCTGAATATCCCCATGATGAGTGCGGGTATGGATACAGTTACCGAACACCGGATGGCGATCGCCATGGCCAGACAGGGCGGTATCGGCATCATTCACAAGAATATGACGATCGAGCAGCAGGCAGATGAAGTTGACAAGGTGAAGCGTTCCGAGAATGGTGTCATCACCGATCCGTTTTATCTTTCTCCTGACAATACTCTTGCCGATGCCAATGAGCTGATGGGCAAATACCGGATCTCCGGTGTGCCGATCACCGAGGGCACCAAGCTGGTAGGCATCATCACCAACCGCGATCTCATGTTTGAGACCGATTTCACGAAGAAGATCCGTGAGTCCATGACCTCTGAGGGACTGATCACCGGCAAGCCGGGCATTACCCTGGAGGAAGCCAAGAGCATTCTGGCAAAGGCCAGAAAGGAAAAGCTTCCGATCGTTGATGACGACTTCAACCTGAGAGGACTCATCACCATCAAGGATATCGAGAAACAGATCCGTTATCCGATGGCTGCCAAGGATCCCCAGGGACGTCTGCTTTGCGGTGCGGCCGTAGGTATCACCGGTGATGTCATGGATCGTGTGGCAGCGCTGGTCAATGCCCATGTCGACTGTATCGTTATCGATTCCGCACATGGCCATTCCGCAAATATCTTCAAAGCTCTCCGCATGATCAAGGAAGCTTATCCGGATCTGCAGATCATCGCGGGCAATGTTGCCACGGCAGAAGCCACCCGTGATCTGATCGCTGCAGGCGCAGACTGCGTCAAAGTTGGTATCGGACCCGGCTCCATCTGCACGACCCGTGTCGTAGCCGGAATCGGTGTGCCGCAGATCTCCGCGATCATGGACTGCTATGAGGAGGCCAAAAAGACAGGAACGCCGATCATTGCCGACGGCGGCATCAAGTACTCCGGCGATGTGACCAAGGCCATCGCTGCAGGCGGAAACGTATGTATGATGGGCAGCATGTTTGCCGGATGCGATGAGGCTCCCGGAGATTTTGAGCTTTATCAGGGCAGAAAATACAAAGTATACCGCGGCATGGGCTCCATGGGCGCCATGCAGCAGGCACATGGAAGTGCTGACCGGTATTTCCAGGCTGGAGCAAAGAAGCTGGTGCCGGAAGGCGTAGAAGGCCGCGTTGCCTACAAGGGAATGGTGGAGGATACGATCTTCCAGCTCCTTGGCGGACTGCGCTCTGGCATGGGCTACTGCGGAGCAAAGGATATCCCGACGCTGCAGGAGACGGCAAAGTTCGTGAAGATCACGGCAGCCTCTCTGAAGGAATCCCATCCGCACGATATTCACATCACAAAAGAAGCGCCGAACTACAGTATCAAGGATTGATGCGGAAAATGCTGGAGGTGACATGTCGGATCTTTTAAATCAGCTCTGCATGGAAATGATCGATTACGACCGGCGAGATCCGAAACGGATCCATCATTTCATCAAGGTGCATGGATTTGCCAGACTGATCGGTGAGTGGGAAGGACTGGAGGAATATCCGCTGTTCCTGCTGGAGGCCGCAGCATACGTGCTGGATATCGGGGCACACCGGGCAGAGATCCAGTTTGGCAGAAGCGATGGAAAAAGCCAGGCCGTTGTCGGGCCGGAGGAAGCGGCCAGACTGTTGAAAGGTTTAGGCTTTGCGCCTGCTGATACAGAGCGGATCTGCCAGATGGTGGCATCTCACCATGAAGGCAGGCAGCCGGACAGTCCGGAGGCACAGATCCTGGCAGAGGCAGATATGCTGGTCAGACTGTATGAGGAGAGCGTCAGCCAGAATGCGCTGAAGGCCGTCTACCGGCGGGCCTTCCGCACAGAAGCCGGCAGCAAGATCTGCAGAGAAATGTTCCTGGATGACAGGAATGCCGCATACAAGGAATGGATGGGGAGAAAATTCCCCCAGACAGTGGAGTAGGACAGTATAATACACGACCTCCGGAAGGCATTACGCAAACGGCTTCGGCCCTATCGGGCCTGCAGAATGGTTGCTTTAATGTCTTCCGGGGGTCGTGTTGTGCTATATGTGCATTTAGAAAAAGGGGCTGTCGCCCTAAGCAAATAGCGTACATAAATATTCTGAAGGGAACATCCGCAGTGCTGGCACTTGGAGGAATCTTCTGAT
>OCTX012290700.1_pt1 | contig 76424 bp, 56 predicted proteins | sample 1539691 | NCBI WGS metagenome assembly OCTX01 (sample SAMN02144231, study PRJEB22623) | gut metagenome | biome: sheep rumen | host: Ovis aries | place: New Zealand
ATGTACGAAGGATGTACAAAGGAGTAAAAGGACGAAAGGTCGCGTACATCGTACATAAACCCAATCGTACATCAATCGTACATCGTACATTAACTATCAACTATCAACTATCAATTGTCAATTATCATCATGTCCAAGCAGCAAATCTACAAAATTGTCACCACGGCTGTGACAGCCCTGCTGACCTGCCTGGCGATAGCGTTGGGGCTAACATCCTGCAACGTGACGCGCACCATCACGACGCAGAGCCAGTACATGCAGCGCGGCGACACCTCCGTCGTCATCCAGACAAAAACGGTAGAGACCTACGACGCCTCCAAGAAGTTGTAACACCCCTGTAGAGACGGCAAGGAATGCCGTCTCTACCGTATACCAACGTCCACCTGTAGAGACGGCATTCCTTGCCGTCTCTCCCGAGAACCGAGAACCGAGAACCGATCACCCAGAACCGAGAGACGGCAAGGAATGCCGTCTCTACGGGTTCCCAACCGAGAACCCAGAACCGAGAACCTCGGGGCCCCCGACGCAACTTATTGCGGTGGGGAAAGCGGAAGCATCGGTCGCCCGCAGACGACGTGGTCGTATGCCTTTGCGATCCAATTGCTGAACGCGCACGAGAACCGATAAAAAAATCGACATTTCGCAAGAATCTGGCGATTTTTTTTGCATATATCAAAAAAAAGTTGTACCTTTGCAGGCTAAATTTGGTAATATGGAGCAATATATCGTTTCGGCACGTAAGTATAGACCAACTACATTTCAGTCGGTAGTGGGGCAGAAAAACCTGACAGAGACCCTGCAGAACGCTATACGTCAGAACCATCTGGCACACGCGTATCTGTTCTGCGGTCCGCGTGGCGTAGGTAAGACGACCTGCGCACGTATCTTTGCCAAAACCATCAACTGTCTGAACCCTACCGACACACTTGACGCTTGCAACGCCTGTGAATCGTGCGTCGCGTTCAACGAACAGCGCAGTTTTAATATCCACGAACTGGATGCCGCGTCCAACAACTCGGTGGAAGATATTCGTGCCCTTATTCAGGAAGTACGTATCCCCCCGCAGATAGGTAAGTACTCCGTCTATATCATCGATGAGGTGCATATGCTGTCACAGGGGGCCTTCAACGCGTTGCTCAAGACCTTGGAGGAACCACCTTCGTACGTCATCTTTATCCTGGCGACAACGGAGAAACACAAGGTGCTGCCGACCATCTTGAGCCGCTGCCAGGTATATGACTTCCAGCGTATCACGGTTCGCGATACTATCGAGCATTTGCAATATGTAGCTAAGCAGGAAGGTATCACGGTGGAGGAACAGGCGCTGGCTGTCGTGGCGGAGAAAGCCGACGGCGGTATGCGTGATGCACTCAGTATCTTTGACCAACTGGTGGCCTTCTGCGGCAATACGATTAGCTACAGTCAGGCCATTGAGGTGCTCAATGTGCTGGATTCGGATTACTACTTCCGCATGGAGCAAGCTGCCCTGCAGGGCAACGTGCCGCAGGCGATGCTGCTTTTCAACGAAGTGCTGCAGAAGGGTTTCGATGCCGGGCAGTTTGTGGTAGGACTGATGCAACACCTGCGCGATGTGATGATGGCAAAAGACCCCGCGACTGCACCTCTGTTAGAGACGACAGACTCTATCCGCAGCCGGTTTGTGGAGACAGCTAAGTTGTGTACCGCCGTATGGCTGTTCGATGCGCTGGACGTACTCAATACCTGTGACGTACAATACCGTACTGCCAAGAATAAACGTCTAACCGTGGAGTTAGCCCTGGTGAAGTTGTGCCGGCTCCTGAAACCCCTCCCGGCCTCCCCACAAGGGGAGGTGAAAGGGGTATCGACAGACCAACGACCAATGCCGGTGACTAACGACCAACGACCAACGCCAACGGCCAACGCCAATGCCAATGCCAACATCCAACGCCCGCAGCCAACGCCAACGGCCAACGCCAATGCCATACCAACGGTAAAGAAGTTGCCGAGCCTGAATCTGAATGCGCAGCCGGCTACCGAGCCCGTTGCTGCACCCAAACCTGAGTCCGAGGAGGGACTGCAGCAGAATGCCCCTTTTACCATTGAGCGCCTGCGCGAAGTGTGGGCCGGATTAGGGGAACACTTCCGGGGCGAAGATCGCCTGGTGGCGATGATACGTACGCATTACCCCGTGCTAAAGAGTGATACCTTGGCAGAGCTGACGCTGACCAACCCCTGGCAGAAAGAGGAGTTCGGTAAGTTCGGCAAGCAGGTGATGGATATCGTACGCCGTGAGTTGGGAAACAATCAACTCAAGCTGCAAGTCTCTGTGGCGGAACGCAAGGATGTGGAGACGGCATTTACAGCCGAAGAGAAGTACAAACTACTGGCGACACTCAATCCCGCCCTGAGCGAGATGAAGAGTGTGCTGGGAATGGTGGTGGAGTAGTTGATAGTTCTTATCTCGGCTAAAGCCTCGAACGATCGGCTAAAGCCGTACGATAGTTGATAGTTGATAGTTGACAGTTGATAGTTGAAAGAAGACCTGAAGTTATATTTGCCGACTACGCGGAAAGAGATGAACCTGCGTGGATGGGATGAAGTGGATGTTATCCTCTTCTCGGGTGATGCGTATGTGGACCACCCCTCATTTGGTGCAGCCGTCATCGGACGAGTCCTGGAGTCCAAGGGCTACCGTGTTGCCATCGTTCCGCAGCCCGACTGGCGGGGGGATGACCGCGACTTTACCAAATTGGGTCGTCCGCGGCTATTTTTTGCCATTACCGCCGGTTCAATGGACTCGATGGTGAACCACTATACAGCCGGTAAACGCCTCAGACACGATGATGCCTACACACCCGATGGTAGAGCCGGCATGCGTCCCGACTACTGCACCATTACCTACAGTCGCATACTGAAACGTCTCTATCCCGACGTACCATTAGTGATCGGCGGTATTGAGGCTTCGATGCGGCGACTCTCGCACTATGACTATTGGTCCGACCGCCTGATGCCCGGCATCCTTGTGGACTCAGGCGCAGACTTATTGATATATGGTATGGGCGAACAGGCGATAGTGGATATCGCGGAGCGGTTAGAGAATCCCCCCGGCCCCCTTTCAAAGGGGGAGATGGGTTCTCGGTTCTCGGTTCCGCATGATGTGCCGCAGACAGCCTATATCGCAGCAGAGGATGAAGCTCTGCCGGAAGATGCCATACGGCTCTTCGGCTTTGAGGAAGAGAGGAAAGACAAACGTAAACACGCGGAGAACTTCCGCCTCATCGAGACAGAGAGCAACAAGATAGTAGCCCGAACCCTCGTGCAGGATAGGGTAGTGGTCAATCCGCCCTACCGCCCGATGAGCACCGAGGAGTTGGATGCCATCTATGACCTGCCTTTCCGGATGAAACCGCATCCCAAATATGCCGGCAAGACCATTCCTGCCTATGAGATGATTCGTTTCTCGGTATGCCTCCATAGAGGCTGTTTCGGCGGCTGTTCGTTCTGCACTATTTCGGCGCATCAGGGTAAGCAGATTGTGTCGCGTAGCAAGGCCTCGGTGCTGAGACAGATAGACCGCCTTAAGAATCTACCCGAGTGGAAAGGTTACCTGAGTGACCTGGGCGGACCGAGTGCCAATATGTACGGCATTGGTGGCAAAGACAAAAAACTATGTGAACAATGTGCGCGCGCCAGTTGTCTGCAGCCCGCTATATGCAAGAATCTCCGTCAGGACTTCGGACCTCTCATGGACCTATACCATACAGTCGATAGCCTGCCGTATGTGAAGAAATCGTTTGTGGGCAGCGGTATCCGCTACGACTTGATGAGCGAAGCCTACGGACGCGAACTGATAACGCGGCACGTCAGCGGACGGCTCAAGGTCGCCCCCGAACATGTATCCGAAGAAGTGCTGAAACTCATGCGCAAACCCGGTTGGCACGAATACCGGCGCTTTAGCGAGTTCTTCCATCGTGTGAACAAGGAGAGCGGCCTAAACCAACAGTTGATACCGTATTTCATCTCCTCGCACCCGGGCTGTACGAACCGCGATATGGCGATGCTGGCAGAGGAAACACGGCGTATGCACTACCGACCTGAGCAGGTTCAGGACTTCACACCTACGCCCATGACCCTGTCCACGACAATGTACTACACCGGACTCAATCCCTATACCATGCAGCCCGTATTTGTAGCGCGCACCAAAGAGGAAAAACAGAAGCAGAATAGCTACTTCTTCTGGTGGAAGAGAGAAAAATAACGACATAACGACATAACGTCATAAACGACAAAATAAAAATAATAGAACATGATTAAAAAACATAAATATCGTATTAACCCCGAGACGTTGGCATTAGAGCGTATCGAGCACGGACTGATTTATTGGTTGAAGAAATCGGGCGGTTATCTGTTGGGCGGAATCTGTCTGGGTGCTGTGTTTTTCTTTGTCTATTTTATGCTTTTTCCCTCTCCGCGTGAGAAACAACTCATGCAGCAGAAACAGGAGCTGGAGGGCCAACTCAGTCTCTTGGATAAACGTGTGGACCAGATGCAGGTGGTGATGAACGACCTGACGCAGCGTGACGATAACTTGTACCGCGTGCTCCTGGGCGCTGAACCGATACCCCTGAGTGTGCGTCAGGGCGCTACGCAGCGAATCCAGTACTACGAACGTCTATCCACGATGACCAATTCGCAGTTGGCAGCCGACTTGGCGCTGAAAGTAGATGTGCTGCAGAAGGAGTTATATGTACAAGCCAAGTCGTACGAGGAAGTGCTGGATCTGACTCGCCAGCAGGAGATTCGTATGGAGAATATCCCCGCCATTCAGCCGGTGCTGAATAAAGACCTGAAGCGTCTGGCCAGCGGTTTTGGTGTGCGAACCGACCCCGTTTATCATACTCGCCGTATGCATACCGGTCTGGACTTCTCGGCGCCCATTGGTACCGAAGTCTATGCCACGGGTAATGCGAGTGTGGTATTCGTAGGTTGGCGTCAGGGCTACGGCAATACAGTAGAGCTGGATCACGGCTTCGGATATACAACCCTATACGCGCATTTATATAAGGCACTCGTGCGCGTGGGACAGAAAGTCAAGCGTGGCGACATCATCGCGCTGGTAGGTAATACGGGTAAATCAGTAGGTCCGCACCTGCATTACGAGGTGCGGATACATCAGCAACCGGTTGATCCGAAAAACTATTTCTTCAATGACCTCAGCCCCGAGCAGTACGATGAAATGGTACAGCTCAGCAACAACTACGGTCAAATGCTTGATTAGCATCTTCGCCAACTACGGTAAGTTTGAAGACCAGGGTATCCTTGGTGGGCTTAACCGTATGCCCGACAAAGAATATGTGATTTCTGACCTTGCCCACCAGGCACATGTGCAAAAAGGGTAATTCGGGGTCGTCTGCCAGGATATCCAGGAATCGGTCAACAAGATCCTCTTGCTTGCGGATGGCATCATCGTAGATGGCCATCATCGAAATGAGTACATTGAGGGCAAAGTTGCGAATCTGAAAGACATTCTTGATGTCGGCGGCGTCTAATAACAGGTCCATCAGTCCCAAGTTGAGACCATGCTCAATTAGGTTCATGCTGATACCCAGTAGAGCATTCTTCGCGTCCTCGATATTGGCATGGTCGAGGAGCATTACTTCGAAATCGGCTTTGTCATCAGCGGTTACCACTCTGATGTGCCGGAACCAATTCAATATGGCTTGAGCTTTATTATCCAAGGCGACTAATACGTGTTAAAGCGGGTTCGTTTAATAATTTGATTTTGCGTCCGTCAATGCCGACGATACCTTCCGAAGCAAACTGGCTGAGGGTACGAATGGCATTTGATGTGGTCATATTACTGAGGTTGGCTAAGTCCTCGCGGCTCATATACATGGATATCGTCACGCCGTCGTCATCTACGCCATATTTATTCTTGAGCGTGAGTAGCGACTCGGCAAGACGTCCACGAATGTGCTTCTGCGTCAGGTTGACGGTCTGCAACTCCGAGAAAGCTAAGTTCTTGGCCATGATGACCATCATCCGGAAGCAGAACTCGCTATTGTTGCGGATGATACGTAGGAATGTGTCTTTAGGCAAACGGTACACCACGCTATCCTCAAATGCACTCGCAGAGGTATTGAATCCGTCGCCGGCTATGACTGCGCGGTAGGCAAACAATTCATGGGGTTTGAGCATGCGGATAATCTGAGGCCGCTGGCCGATACCCTCCTTATAGATGCGTACCTTACCACTCACCAACAACATAACCGCCTCGGGAATATCTTCCTCGCGGTAAATCTGTTCATTCTTTCCGTATCGCACAATAGTGGACTCTTTTTGTACCGTCTGACGTTCTTCTGCAGACAGCGCCGCCCATAAGGGGTCGTTATCCAAAAAATGTGCGTTTTCCTGTATAATATTCGGCATGAATTACCTGTTTTTTGCAAAATTCGCTGCAAAGTTACGCTTTTTTTTGCACATATGCAAATTTATTTGTAACTTTGCGCGAAATTTTGAGTTTTTGTGATATGAATCTATCAATTGTAGTGCCTCTTTTCAACGAAGAGGAGTCATTAGAGAAGTTATATGAGTGGATCGTGCGCGTCATGCAAGCGAACAATTTGACCTATGAAATTATATTCGTCAACGACGGTTCTACCGACCGCTCATGGGATGTTATTCGTCGTCTTAGCGCAGCCCACGATGAGGTGCATGGTATCTGTTTTCGTCGCAACTACGGCAAGTCCGCCGCCCTGCATTGCGGGTTCCGTGCCGTTAAGGGTGATGTGGTCATCACCATGGATGCCGACCTGCAGGACTCGCCCGAGGAGATTCCGGAACTCTACCGCATGATTACACAGGACGGCTACGACCTGGTCAGCGGCTGGAAACAGAAACGTTACGATAACAAACTGACCAAGAACCTGCCCTCCAAACTCTTCAATGCGACCGCTCGCCGCGTCACGGGTATTCAGTTGCACGATATGAACTGCGGACTGAAGGCGTATCGGCAAGATGTGGTCAAGAATATAGAGGTGTTCTCCGAAATGCACCGTTATATCCCGTATCTGGCTAAGAATGCCGGCTTCACCAAGATTGGCGAGAAAGTCGTGCAGCATCGCAAGCGTGAGTTCGGTGTCTCAAAGTTCGGCATCAACCGTTTTGTCAACGGCTATCTGGACCTCATGACACTCTGGTTCCTCAATAAGTTCGGCAAGCAGCCGATGCACTTCTTCGGCCTCATCGGAAGCCTGATGTTCATGGTCGGTATGGTGGCTGTATGCGTGGTGGCGGGTATGAAACTCTATGCCCTCAATCACGGCATACGAGCTATGCTGATAGCCGATAACCCCTGGTTCCATATTTCCATCCTGATGATGGTTCTGGGTTGCATGCTATTCCTGGCAGGCTTCCTGGCGGAATTGATCATCCGCAACTCGACGACCCGTAACGACTATTTGATTAAGGAACAGGTGTAATACTGCCGTAGGTATGAAGAAGATAGTTGTCATAGTACTGCTCGCGGTGTTCGCCTTGCCTACCTTAGCATGGGGACCGCGTGGGCATCGCATCATCGCCGAAGTGGCATATAACCATATGACCAAGCGAGCGCGGCAAAAGGTGGATGCCGTGTTGGGTACACATGGAGCTGTGCATTGGGCCAACTGGCCGGATGAGATTCGATCTGACACCATTTATCCCGATAGTTACGATTGGCATTTTCAGGATATGAATCCGGGGCTCTCCGACTCGGCTGTTGTGGCGATGCTTACCGACTATGCTAAGGAGGGTGGGCGGCTCTTTGAGAAAACCGATAGCCTTATCGCTGTGCTTCGTGAGAACCCGGGCAACAAGGATGCCTTGGTGTTCATCGTCCATTTTATGGGCGACCGTTTCTGCCCCATGCATATCGCCCATATGGACGATGCCGGTGGCAATAAGGTCAAGATGAAGTGGTTTGGCCAGAACACCAACCTCCATTCCGTTTGGGACACCAAACTTATTGAGTACCGCGGACTGTCTTATACCGAATATGCCGCCTGGCTCGAAGACCTCTACAGCCGCGAGGCAAAAAACATCGCCGCCATGAGTTGGCCGGAACTGACAATCCGTAACTACCACCTCACGTGCGACATCTATACATACCAGGATACGTTTGACGGTAATACCTATCATTATGCCTATCGTTGGGTGGCGAATATGGAGTGGCAGTTGTATGCAGCAGGCATTCGCCTGGCAAAACTGCTCAATGAATTATATCGGTAGAGGTGTCGTAGGTACATAGATGTAGTTGAAAGATGAAAGATTTTACGGTACAAAAATACGCAGAACTACTGGATGCCCTGTTGGAAGCCGGGTATCGCTTCCTGGCCTATGAGCAGTATTGCCGCGAACCCGGAACCGAGAACCGAGAACCGAAAACCGTTATCCTTCGCCATGACGTAGATCGCAAGCCGCTGAATAGTCTTCGTATTGCCGAACTGGAGGCCGAGAAAGGTATCCATGCCTCGTATTATTTCCGTATCGTGGAGGAGAGTTTCCGGCCTGATGTTATCCATCGGATAGCCGCCTTAGGACACGAGATAGGTTATCATTACGAGGATATGTCGCTTTGCAAAGGGAATACCAAGCTTGCTCTGGAGCATTTTGAGCGGAAGTTAGCATTGCTGCGCACGTTCTATCCCGTCACCACCATTTGTATGCACGGTGCACCCACCAGCAAATACGATGGCCGAGCCCTATGGCAGGTAACCGACTACAGACATTATAATATAATAGGTGAGCCCTATTTTGATACCGATTTCAGCCGCTTGTTGTATCTCACGGATACCGGTCGCTGTTGGGACGGATTCAAGGTATCGGTTCGCGACAAGATACCCGGTTATCAGGAGGAGTGGAACCGCCGCGGGTGGGTCTTCCACCGTACGGATGAACTCATTGCGGCTATCCGAGGCGGACAACTGCCGTCTATGATGCTGACGACGCACCCCCAACGATGGACTGATGACCCCCGCGAGTGGCGTAAGGAACGCGTGGCACAGGGACTGAAAAATGAGGTAAAACGCGTACTGGTATGGGCAAAAGGATCCTGAATGATATCGTGATCTGGTTATTGGCGACGCTGATCTGTGTCTTCTGGCGTCTGATAGCCAATAAGAGCGAGATAGCTTCGTATCTCGTGCTATTCTTGGTGATGCTCTGTTTGTGGGTGTCGCTGGCATTGATTTTCCGTAAGTACCGTTCCTACAAGGAGACTTGGTGCTGGCAGGAGTTACTGTCTATGGCACTTACAGCCGGCTCACTCATTGGTTTGGTATATATTGTGCTGCCTCGGCTTCCCTGGTCATTTTCCACCACCGTAGCTTCATTGGTGGTGGGAATGGTAGCTGCGTTCGATTTCGTCTTCATCATGGGTAAACATTACCGCAAGTATGCACTCAATATGACCGTTCCTCCGATGGTGATTGAGCAACGCGAGAATGCCGTTGTGAACCATAAGGACGAACTGCGCGGTGTGATGTCGATGAAGGCAGTACGGCAATCGGTTCTGTCGCTGACAACGGAGGATGACTACCAAATGTTGTTGGAAAAAGCGCATCTGGATAGCAAGCTGACCAAGGTAGTAGCCAGTCGCGACCGCTTTGATATCATGCAACTGCCCGACTATCAGTATCAAACCATCGTCGATCTTACCTTGCTCAACAAGGCGAAAGGTATCAACCGCCGTTTCTGCATGGTTAATCAGAAACTGCCGGACGATGGCTGCTATGTGTGCTGCTATCGGCCGCAGGAATATGTGAAGCAGAAGATCCTGCGCGAGTATCCGTGGGGAATTAACTACATCTACTACGTGGCGTGGTTTGTGTTCCGCCGTATTATTCCCCGTCTATTGCTGATGAGTCGCTTGTACTACGATGTAACGAACGGACGAAATCGCGTGTTGAGCAAGACCGAGGTTCTGGGACGTCTCTATTACTGCGGTTTTGAGGTGGACGAAGTGGTGCCCATGGGACATATTGAATATGTCTTTGCCCACCGGCACTCGCAGCCTTATCCGCAGGCGCAGATTAAGGTGTATGGCCCGCTTATCTCCCTGCCGCGTGTGTGCAAAGATAAGGAGATGATTAACTTTTTCAAGTTCCGCACCATGCATCCCTATTCGGAGTATATCCAGAAATATGTGTTCGATAGCCGCGGGGGAATGAATATAGCCGACAAGTCTGACGACGACTTCCGTATAACCCATTGGGGCAAAATCATGCGTAAGTACTGGCTTGACGAACTGCCAATGCTCTTCAATTGGCTGCGCGGCGATGTGAAATTGGTGGGGGTAAGGCCTCTGTCCAAGACCATGTTTGATACCTATCCGCCTGAGTTGCAAGACAAGCGTACACGCTGCAAACCCGGTCTGATTCCGCCATTCTATATTGACCATCCCGAAACATTCGACGAGCTCTATGCCTCCGAGAATAAGTACCTGGATGAGTATTTCGAGCACCCCTTCCGAACGGATGTTAAGTATTTCTTCCTAACCATGCACGCCATACTCTTCAAGCGAATGCACTCGGCGTGATGTTTTAGTTGAAAGTTGAGAGTTTAGAGACGTCGTTAGGTAGAAAGTTTATAGATGAAAGTAAGAAAAATTGTCAAAAAAAGGCGATTTTTCTTATTTTATTTGCATATATGCAAAATATTTTGTATTTTTGCAGGCTATTTTGTAATATGGTATAAAAAGATATGAATCAACCGCTTAATTTTGCGCTCATTGGCGCAGCCGGATATATTGCTCCGCGTCACATAAAAGCTATAGCCGATACCGGCAATAACCTCATGGTCGCCTATGACCGTTTCGATTCCGTAGGTCGTCTTGACTCGTCCTTCCCCGATTGTTCTTTCTTTACGGAGAACGAGCAGTTCGACCGCTTTTGCTCCAAGCAGATGCGTACCGCCAATCCCCTGCATTGGCTCTCAATCTGCACGCCCAACTACACCCACGATGCCTTTATTCGTTACGGCTTGCGTCTGGGTACGGATGTTATCTGCGAGAAGCCGCTGGTGCTCAATCCGTATAATATCGACAACCTGGTGGAACTGGAGACAGAAACAGGTCATAAGGCCTATACTATCCTGCAGTTACGTCTGCATGAGGCAATCGCGAACCTCAAAAAAAAGGTGGAAAATGGTCCGAAGGACAAAATCTACGATGTAGATCTGACCTACATTACCAGTCGCGGCAAATGGTACTACTCATCCTGGAAGGGTGATGTGCACAAGTCGGGTGGGGTAGCCACCAATATCGGTGTGCACTTCTACGATATGCTACAGTGGATCTTCGGCCCTGTGCAGAAGAATATCGTGCATGTGATGTCGTTTGACCGCGTTGCCGGTTACTTGGAACTGAAACGTGCTCGCGTGCGTTATTTCCTGAGTATCAATTCCGAGTGCCTGCCGGCAAATGCCGTTCAGGGTGAGAAGAAGACCTACCGCACGCTGTCAATTGACGGAGATGAGTTTGAGTTCTCGCAGGGCTTTACCGAGTTACATACCGAGTCATACAAGCGGATCCTGGCGGGGGATGGTTTCCGTATCGCTGAGGCGAGACCGTGTATCGAAATCGTGAGTGATATACGTCATGCTGACCCAATCGGACTGGTAGGCGATTACCATCCTTTGGCTAAATTGCCGCTGGCAAAGCATCCTTTTGGCTGGGATGAGAGACGGTAGATTCATTACAATAGACCAACGACAAGTATTGTGAAGGCTCCTATTCTGAAATATGTGGTGTTATTGCTTCTGGCTTTAGGACTGGCATCCTGCGTGACGAGTAGGCGTGTCAATCTGTTGCAAGAGCCCACGAAGCACAACAAAATACCGTCGTACGACACGACGCACACCTACGAAGACTACCTGCTCCGCATCGGCGACAGGTTGTATATCTACGTTTATTCTGTGGATGAGAACGTAGCCAAACTCTTCAACTCCATGGGTACCTCCGGCGGTACATCTGCAGCTCAGATGCGTCAGCAGATGACGCAGGGCGGCAATGGCACGTCTTCATACGAACTGTATTCCTACCTGGTGCTGGAGGACGGAACCATCGACTTCCCGCTCGTGGGTAAGATTCCCGTTCGTGGCCTGACAACGCGTCAGGTAAAATTAGAGTTAGAGCGTGAACTGGCCTCCTATATTAAGGACTATGGTGACTATAACATGGTTTCGTGTGAGGTCAACGTGGTGCAGCGAACCTACAGCCTCATCACCAATACAGCCGGTAGTGGCAATTTTCCTATCCGTAAGGAGAAACTCACCATCTACGAGGCATTGGCGCAAGCCGGCGGGTTAGGAGACTGGACTGACCGCTCCAAGGTGCGAATCATTCGCGAGATAGAGGGACAGACCAAAGTCATCATGTTCGATGTCCGCTCTAAGGACATTATCAACTCAGAGTTCTACTACATCGAACCCAACGATGTAATCTATGTACAGCACTTGCGCGGTAAGTCGTTCGGTATATCGAACGCCGCGACTACAGTCGGTATTGTAGCATCATTCCTGTCGGTAGGTACCTTTGTGTACGCCCTGACGATGCGTATTATCAAAGCAACGGATAAATCGAAGACTAATGGCAACTAAGAGATATATAGTATTCGCAGTCGTACTGATGGCCGTATTAATCAGTCTGACCGGCTGTTACAGCCATCGAGCTATAGGTCTGCTGCAGGAACGAAAGAATTTGCCACAATACGATTCGGCAGCATGGAAACCTTATCGCCTGCAGGTAAACGACGAGATTATCTACCGCGTTATTACGATGGACGAGACCCTGGCTAAGACCGTGCTCGCCAATAATAACAATGGTGGCAATACGCAGTATGCCAATTCCTATCGTATCTATTCCGATGGTACTGTCGATTTGCCCTTTATGGACCCCATTCGTCTGGAGGGACTGACGGAGTTGGAAGCACAGGATACTGTTAAGAAATACATGCGCGAACTAATACCTGATGCGGATGTGAAACTCGCTATGTACAACAAGAACTTTACCGTATTGGGTGATATATCATCCGGTGTGCGATATATATACAAAGACCGCATGACGATATTCCAGGCGCTTGCCATGACCGGCGATCTGATGAACTCAGGCGACCGCAGGCATGTACGTATCATTCGTCCGCACGGCAATGATGCACCCGAGGTATTGGAGTTCGATATCCGTACCAACACCCTGATTAACTCTCAGTATTACTATATCTATCCCAATGACTTGATCTACGTCAGTCGCGAACCGGCTTCGTTCTTCAAGCAGGAGTCTTTCTTTGCGGCATGGGGGTTGCTTGTCAGCACGCTCAACTTGCTCATCACCGTATTGAACTACCTGCCGGACGTCAATTTTTAAATCTTAATTTTTAAATCTTAAATTTTAAATTTTAAATTTTAAATTCCACAAGGTCATGGCCGACAATCCTTACAATAGTATCTATCAGGATCCGTATTCCAATCCTTACCAGTCTCCGTACCATAGTCCGTACCAATCGCCATACCAGAATCCTTATCAGACGCCTTATCAGAATCCTTATCAGGCTGCCACAAAGGATGATGATGAAGATAGTGGTGCATTTGGCAACATCAACATCATGGAGTGGTTGATACGCATTGTGCACTACTGGTATCTGTTTATCATCGGTCTGATTATTGCCTTAGGCTTTGCGTACCTCAAGAACCGCAAATGGATACCGCAACGGATGTCCAGCTGTACACTAATCATCAAGGAGTCTTCGCCCTACGGCAATCAGCAGGGGCTGCTTATGCAAGGATTCGGTGTAGGGCAGGGGTATTCCAATATCAATAACCAGATGATCATGCTCGGTTCGTACGATCTGATCGGTCGCGTGGTGGACTCGCTACCCATTCTCAATGTAGATTATATCACCCAGGGACGCTTCAAGACCCGCAATCTCTACCGCGAGACGCCCATCGTTGTGGAATACGAAGAGATTGCCAATAATGCTTACTCGCTGCTCTTCAAGTGTATCTTCGAGGAGGATGGCTCGCTGACGATTCGTTTTGCGGACGAAGATAACCCCTTCCAGCTCAAGGCACACTATGGCGAACCTGTTAGCTGCGAATATTTTACCGCTACTTTCTGGCCGACAGAACGTATGGTGAAGTCGGGGCATATCTATTTCTGTTTCCGTTCGCGTGGCAGCCTTATTGATGAGTTCCTAAGTCGTCTGACACTCAATTTCGTGACGGAAGGTAGTACCGTACTGCGTCTATCGCTCGTGGGTGAAGTGCCACAACGCGACTGTGAGTTCCTCGACAAGTTGCAGGATATCTACCTTCTGCAGAACCTGGAGCGCAAGAACCAGGTTGCTGAGAATAGTATTCGTTTTATTGAATCGCAGCTTGAAGAACTACAGGGCAACCTCTCTGTCAGCGAGGGTGCCATGACCGAGTTCCGCCAGGAGAACAAATTCTCGGATGTATCGTCGTATGCGGGTCAGCTCATCGGTCAGATGACCGCTTACGACCAGGAGCATATGCAACTTCGCCTTAAGGAGACATACCTGGATTACCTCGATAACTACTTGCATCAGCAGATTGAGGAGGGTGCGGTCGTAGCGCCGGCTTCATTGGGAATATCCGACCCCATGCTGATGCAGTTTGTAGGGCAGTTGAACGACCTGATGATTCAGCGTTCGGAACTCAGCGAGAAGAACGTCTATTATGCGAAATATACCAGTGATATTGAACGCGTGAAGGATGGCCTCAAGGAGGTAATCAAGACCATGCGCGCCTCGCTGAATATCGAGAAGAAAGACCTGAACAGTCGTTACAAAAAAGTGGAGGCGGAAATCAAGAAACTGCCGGAGAAGGAACTGGAGATGGTGGCCATTGAGCGTAACTATCGCATAGATGATAACTACTACACCTTCTTCCTGCAAAAGCGGGCAGAAGCCGAGATCCAGAAGGCAAGCAACACGCCTGACAACGAAATTATGGACCGCTCACGCACATCCATTACCACGAATGCGAACGCCAAGAAGAAGACTACCACGACATACTGCTTGGTAGGATTATTGATACCATTGTTGCTGATTATTCTATCCGAACTGCTTAACGACAAGATTCGTACGCCGCGTGAGGCCAACCAGATGGGCTCGTTCCGCCTCATCGGTTCGCTCCGTCACGCCAAGAAGCAGAATCCGGTGCTCGTAAAGGACAGTCCGCGCTCGCGATATGCAGAGATGTTGCGCGCAATACGCACGCGTATAGAATTTATAGTGCAGCGCAAGACCGGTATCTCTGTCTGCGTTACCTCTACCGAGTCCGGCGATGGTAAGACCTTCCTCTGTACCAACCTGGCGGCACTATACGGCATGACGGGCAAGAAATGTCTGCTCATTGACTTGGATGTACGCAAACCTAATATCCACGAGAAATTAGGTCTTGATGCCCACAAGGGTATTACCAATTACCTCATTGGCGAGTGCGAACTGGAGGATGTGCTGATTCACGATGAGCGGTTTGACTTCGACCTCATCTGTGCCGGTACCATTCCGCCTAATCCGGGTGAGTTGATACACTCCGATAAGCTATCCGAACTATTGGAGAAGATGCGTGGCATATACGACTTCATTGTCATCGATACATCGCCTGTAGGTCAGGTTCCCGATGCCTATGCCATCATTGAGCAGACTGACACTACGCTCTATGTCATTCGTTGCTTACAGACCAGCAAGTCTATGTGCCGCCAGACGCTCGAGCAACTGGCCATTGACCACAAGGAGAAAATACACCTCATCCTCTCCGATATACCCATCGAAGGTTTCCATCGCGGCTATAACTACGGCTACGCATACGGCTATGGTTCACGTACCGGTTATGGCTACGGCAAAGGTTACGGCTATGGTTACGGTTACGGATATGGCTACGGCTATGGTGACAACAAAAATAACTGGCGATACAAGTATGGCCAGTATTACGGACGCCTATTCCGCAAGGAGGAGAAGAAGAACCACAATTACTATCTGGACGACGACGAATAGACTGCCAGTCCGACCAAGCGGTCGTAGCGAGCGCCTATCGGGCGGTAATATACCGAAATGGTATAGAGATTATTTGTCTGCCAATACGACCCTTCTGTTCTTAGGAGGGTCGCTTTGGTCTCGTTCTTACCCTTGAACCAATACTGGTAATCATAGCCACCCTGTTTCACCTGCGCAGAGAAGAAATAGCATCGGCGGTCGGCATCGTACAGCATGCGGTTGGTGTTATCCAGCCGGTTCTGAAACAGGTCACCGCCGATATAGATACTGCCGTCAAAGAAGGGATTCTCAATCGGTAATGTCCAATACACGCGCATGTATTCTGCCTCTGTGTCGTCATAGTCGGTCCGCTCGGCATTGACCACAAACTGCCCATCGGCATCGTTCTCAAAGATATACGGACCGCTCGTGTTGGGTTTGTCCGGAAAGAGCGTGGCGTGGTAACTGCCCTCATCGTATATAACGCGGTCCACGTTGGTTCCCGTGAAATAGACCGAGTAGATATCAAAGCGCCGGTATTCGTTTCCTCCCTCAAAGATGAGAGCCCGCTGGTTGATATAACGCAGTCGGTTGTTTTCTACAAATGTGGGGCGATTCAGCGTTACGCGGTTGTCCGTGCGGCCGTTTTGCTGTACCTGAAGGATGATTTCATCGGGCGAGTTAGGACGCAGTCGGTCGGTTCTGATATCAATATCTGCTTGTTGGTAACGGCCGTTGGTCTCAATATCTGTGTTGGTACGAATATGCGTTTCGATGCCTACCAGATCTTCAGCTACCTGAAAGCATACTTGCGCCACTATATTTTCACTTCGGCCGTCTTCGTATATCAGCAGTACGTAGTTGCCCGATGCCTTCAGACGCATATCTTCGTTCGGGAACAGAAAACTATAGTGTGTATAGGCTTCCTGGGTATTGACGGATAACTCGTAGTCAGTAATATCTTGTGTAGTGAAGCCATCCAGGTATTCAAAGGAGCTGAGGCTACTCTCGCGGTAGTCGTGATTCAGGTGCAACACGGTATAGGTGTAGCGTCGCGTGTCATGACTGAGGCAGTCGAAACTGATGTCCAAGGTATTCATCACCTCGCTTCCGTCTATTACACCATCCTTGGGTAGCACCAGAAACGGACGCTCCAGGGTATTACCCTCCGCATAACGTACACGCAGCGTCTTAATCTCGTTTTTTAGAATGCGGGTAGTATATACTTCCGTACCTGACGCGTAGGATAGGGTAGTGAAAAACAGCGCTGCTACGAGGAGCGAATCACGGAAAAATAAACGGTATTTTTGCAATTTCAGCATAGCAATTTGGCTTTTTTTATCGTTTTTGAGTGCAAAAGTACAAAAAATATACCAAATATGCAAAAAAAATTTGCACAATTCAAAAAAAAACAGTACCTTTGCACCCGCTTTTGAAAAAAAGCCCCCACAACGGGGGCCCCAACGAAACTTGTTTCGGTGGGGAAAGCGGAGGCACCGAGCGCCCCAATGACGATGGAGTCGTCAGTCAATGCGCGAGGTTGCCGAACGCGCCAGCCACTTTGGCTCAGTTGGTAGAGCAACGCATTCGTAATGCGTAGGTCCCCGGTTCGAGTCCGGGAAGTGGCTCTGAAAGAGGAACTTTCCCCTGGACGAGAACCGTCAATGGGGTCCCCGACAGGCGCTAACAACGTGCGTCTGGTGGGGAGAGGGAGAAACAACTGCGAGTTTTAAATGCGCGAAGCGGATTTTGGTCTCGCAAGTTAGTTTCGACCGAGAGTCTGGGAAGTGGCTCAAAAATAACCAAGAAAAAATCTAAAAAAAGGAACTACGGTTCCTTTTTTAGTTGAAAACGAATAAAATTACAAACCAAGGGCGGTCTTTTGCTCCCGCAGAAGCCAAGAGGGAAACAGGTGAAAGTCCTGTACAGACCCGCTGCTGTAAGTCTCACGTACCAACGCCGTGCCAAGATGCCACTACCGCAAGGTGGGAAGGCGGTTCGACGGAGATAAGTCAGAATACCTGCCGACCTTAGGATAAGGCTTAGCGCCTTTTGCACTCTCTCGCGGATTGGAGTTATGCAAAGAACCAAAAGACTATTTCATATTATCTTTGCTCTGCTGTCGACGCTTATGGTGTCGGCTACGCCCGCAGATAGCCTCATACAACTTAGGCAGGATAGTATTGCTCGTCAGTTTGAACTGGACGAGGTTCTTGTTTCCGCCCGTCGCCGCGAGGAACCCGTCATACCCGTACAGAAACTGCAGGGTGTGCGCCTGGATGGACTTTCCACGCAGAGCGTTGCCGATGCAGTACGCTATTTCTCGGGTGTGCAGCTCAAGGACTACGGCGGGGTGGGAGGCCTCAAAACTATTGACGTCCGTTCGATGGGTACTCATCACCTTGGCGTCTTCTACGATGGCATTGAGATTGGTAATGCGCAGAACGGAACCGTAGACTTGGGTAAATTCTCGATGGACAATATTGAGGAAATAGCCCTCTATAATGGACAGAAATCCGAGATCTTTCAGCCCGCCAAGGACTTTGGCTCCGCCGGTACGCTTTATATCAAGACACGTCGGCCTAAGTTTGCCAACGGCAAGAACTACAACGTACACATCACCATGAAGGCGGGTACCTTCGGTCTGGCCAATCCTTCCATCCTTTACGAGCAGAAGCTGACCGATAACATCCATCTTAGTGCCAATCTCGAATACACGTACGCGCACGGGCGTTATCATTTTAGGTATCGTAAGTTCCTGCCCGATGGTTCTGTCGCTTGGGACACTACCGCTGTTCGCCAAAACGGCGATGTAGATGCCTGGCGTGCCGAACTGGGCTTCTTTGGCTACCTGCCTGAGGGTAAATGGCATATCAAGGGCTATTTCTACAATAGCGAGAAGGGTATCCCCGGTGCCATAGTTAATAACGTGTGGAAGAACGCCCAACGGCAATGGGATCGCAATGCCTTCGTCCAGGCGAACTTTACCAAGCGGATAACCAAAGGCTACGACCTGCAGCTTAACGCCAAGTACTCCAACGATCGCATGCGTTACCTCAATCCCGACACAACGCTGATGTATATCGACAATACCTTCACCCAGCAGGAGGTCTATCTCTCTCTGGCGAACCGCCTTGCTGTGGTCGGCGTGAAGGGGCTGATGCCGCACCGCGCAGTCAACTGGGATATATCACTCAGCGCCGACTGGCAGTGGAACTACCTGGATGCCAATCTGAAGAACTTTGTCTATCCCTCGCGTAATACGGTCCTTGCAGCTCTCGCCACGCAACTCGATTGGAAATACATCAAGGCGCAGGCCAGCGTTCTTGGTACCTTTGTCTTTGATAAACTGCACCAGCCGACGCTCTCGATGCCCACGGCTAACAAGCAAGCCCCGCAGTTTACCCCCGCAGTCTTCCTCACGGTGCATCCCTACCTTGAGGATCTCTATCTGCGCGCTTTCTACAAGCGAATCTTCCGCATGCCTACCTTCAACGACCTCTACTACACCGACGTAGGCAACATATCCCTCAAACCCGAATATACCACCCAGTACGACGGCGGTGCAGAGTACACCAAGTCGTGGGCGAGTGGTATCCTGCGCATGCTGGATATTAAGGTGGACGGATATTTCAATCAGGTCCGAAACAAGATTGTCGCCATTCCTAAGGGCAATGGGCAGTACCGCTGGCAGATGCTCAATCTCGGTTACGTGGAAATACGTGGTTGCGATGTGAACCTCTCTACGACCCTGTACCTGACGCATGATGTGTTCCTCTCCCTGGCAGCAGCCTATACCTATCAGAAGGCGCAGGACTTCTCCGACCCGGGCGAGTTAACCTATGGCGGGCAGATTGCTTATATCCCCTGGCATTCGGGTAGTGCTACGGTCAATCTCATCTGGCAGGGGCTATCGGTCAACTACTCCTTTATTTATGTGGGCGAACGGTACCACAACTCGGCCAACATACCTGCCAATCACGAGCAGCCCTGGTACACCCATGATATGAGCCTCAGTTACGAGTTTCCCCTCTGCCGCAAACCTATCACCCCCTTTGAAAGGGGGCTGGGGGGGATTCCCCGCTTACATCTGGCCCTCGAAATCAACAACCTACTCAATCAGCAATACGAGGTTATCCTCAACTATCCCATGCCCGGCATCAACGGTCGTGGAATCGTGAAAGTATTGTTTTAATTAAAAATTTAGAATTAAGAATTGTGCCGAGCATGAAAAAAATATTCATTATTCATTGTTCATTATTCATTATCTTGACTTCTTGCCGTCAGGATGTACCCGTCATTCCGCACGAAGAGGAACAGAAAGGTGATGCCCAGCATACCTCCGTAGCCGCGTTCTATCTGCTCAACGAGGGGAATATGGGCTCCAACAAGGCGACACTCGACTATTACGACTACGCCTCTGCCATCTACCGCCGTAATATCTACGCCGAGGCTAATCCCAATGTGCCCAAAGAACTGGGCGATGTGGGCAATGACCTTCAGGTCTATGGCTCGAGGCTATATGCCGTTATCAACTGCTCGAACAAGGTGGAGGTCCTCGATGCCCGTACCTGCAAGCGTATCGGACAAATCGACATTCCCAATTGCCGTTACATCCGTTTTCATGACCGCTACGCCTACGTCACATCTTATGCCGGCCCCGTTGAAATAAAGCCTGACTACGAGCAGATTGGCTATGTGGCTAAGATTGATACTGCCACGCTTCAGGAGGTGGCGCGCTGCCTCGTGGGGTACCAGCCCGATGAACTCTGCATTGTCGGTAACCGAATGTATGTAGCCAACTCCGGCGGATATAGGGTGCCCAACTACGAAAAGGAGCTCAGCGTCATTGACCTTACAACATTCACCGAGGTCAAACGCATTCCCGTGGGCATCAATCTCCATCGCGTACGCGCCGACCGGCATGGGCAACTATGGGTCACTGCACGTGGTGATTATTACGACAACCCATCACGACTCTATTGTATCGACCTCGCTACCGAAACAGTCTCTGATAGCCTCAATGTGGCGGTTTCGGACCTGGATATCGTTGGCGATTCGCTCTATCTGCTTGCTACGGAATGGAGTTATATCGACATGCAGGATGTCATCACTTACGGCATTGTCGATGTCAAGACCCACCAGCTTGTATCCCATAGTTTCATCACCGACGGCACCGAGAAATCGATTCAGAAACCCTATGGCCTGCGTGTCAATCCGGTTACCGGCGATATCTATGTTACCGATGCCAAGAACTATGTTACACCCGGTACCCTGTATGCGTTCTCCAAAGCCGGTGTGTTACTATGGTCTGTCCGAACCGGTGACATCCCCGCACACCTGACTTTTGTAGAGAATTAAAATGTGATAAATAATCAAACAACCTATGTCATGAAAAAGATATTCATTATTCATTATTCATTATTCCTTGCTCTCGTCGCCTCTGCGCAGTCCCCTTTTATATCCCGCGTGTGGGAGTACTGCCCTGCGCCCGGCCAGTTTGTCAACGAACTCCCTGCCTACGAACTTGGCGATGATGTCAACACCATGCGCCTGAAGGCCGAGGAAGCCATCGCCGATGACCAACGTGGCATGATTACCCTTGGCGGATGGGGTGGGTATGTGCTATTCGGATTCGACCATATGGTGCCCAATATTGCCGACAAAAACGACTTTATCGTGCTCGGTAACGCGTTCTATTCTGCCTCGGGCGAGGAAGAGGAGGGACGTCGTGGCGGTTCCTGCGAACCCGGCATTGTACTTGTCAGTTACGATGCCAATGGTAACGGGCAACCCGATGACGCCTGGTACGAACTTGCAGGATCCGAGTATGCCAATAAATCTACCATTCATGACTATGCCGTGACCTATTTCCGTCCGGACATCAGTCACGAGGCAACACCTTCGCAGGTGACGCCCTCACTCATCGACACAACCTATATCCGGTGGCTGGACAATCACTCCGCCGAGGGATATCTGTCACAACTCAGTTTCCATATCCAGCCCTATTTCCCGGAGTGGATTGAAGCCGACTCATTGACTTTCACGGGGGCTCGTCTGCCGGATAACTATCGCGATTTGTCAGGGAATGGCACCAACTACGTGCTTTATTCCTACCCCTGGGGATATGCGGATAATCACCCCAATACCGACCAACGCGCAGAATTGGATATCGATTGGGCTGTTAATGATGATGGAACGCCTGCCAACCTGCCGGGCATTCATTTTGTCAAGGTCTATACCGCTGTGCATCAGCAATGTGGCTGGATTGGCGAGACATCTACGGAAATCATGGGTGCTATTGACCTGCATTGCCACACTGCGGTGAACAATGCCTTGTCCGAACCTACTGAAAAAGCCATCTATACCATTACGGGTGTTCGTGTCAACGAACCTCTTCCGCATAGCGTTTATATCCTTCGCGAAGGAAATCGCTTAGAACTGAAAATTCAAAAATAGACCAACGCCATGAAAAAAATATTCATTATTCATTGTTCATTATTCATTGCTATCGCTGCTTTTGCAGCCGACACGTTGAAGCTTAACCTCACGGCAATGCTGGATTCCTATCCGCAGACCGAAGACGGCTATTGGGAGGATACCTATGTTGAAGACACACCGCTATCCGATAGCCTCTTCCGTTTCCATCATACGGGCTCATCCGAAGGAATGGGGTATTGGGAAGGCTATACGCTCTGCACCACGGGTGACACAATCAACTGGGGTGAAGAGGGCTCTTCCGATGGGTGGATCACGCACCAGTGGGGCTGTATGGCAGGCGGCGGTGCCGATGCAGACGGCAATGCCGTAGAGGGTGCACCTTATTTAGTGGCGTATTGGGGATTCTATCGTGAACAGCTCGAGCCCAACTACCATAGTCTGCAAATAGATTTCACCGACGGAGCATCGCATCGCTGCCTCGGCGCCTATATTGCCAATCATCCGTGGCCCTATTATGGGAATATCAGTGGTGATGGCTTTGCCGATGGTTTCTCGGAAGAAGGCGACTATTTTGCCCTGGTGGCTCATGGCCTCAACGAGCAGGGCGAACCAACGGGTAGTTCTGCCCGACTCATCCTGGCGGAATATTCCGGAGGCGAACTCCACCAAAGTACCGACTGGATGTGGTTTGACCTTTCATCATTAGGAATGATTAGCGGACTCTATTTTACCATGGAAACCAGTGATTCGGATGATTTGTATGGTGCGAATACTGCCGTGTATTTTTGTTTGGATGGGCTTCGTATTTTAAGCGCCGATACCATTCCCGCTCTTGCGCGCCCAACGGGGCTGACGGTTCTCGCTACCGGCGAAGACAGCTTGAAGCTGGCGTGGAATACGGTCGTCAATGCCGAATCGTACATCCTGATGCTCGATAGTACTGCAGTCGGACTAACGGCTGACACCGTCTATACCTTTACCGACTTGCAGCCATACCATTCTTATACTTTGGCTGTCGCAGCGATGAATGAAAACGATACCTCTGATTTCGCATCCCTTACGGCGATGACTACCGACGAGACAGCCCCTGCTATGCCCACCGGTCTTCATACCGTAGCGGATACCTATAGCATCACGCTGACTTGGCAACCGTCCGAAGACAATGTTGCCATCAGACGCTATACCGCCTATCTTGACGGTGAAGCCTACAAACGCCTTACAGACACCGTTTGCACCTTTGTCGGACTCGTACCCGATACCGAGTATTTGCTGGAAATCGAGGCCGAAGATGAGGCAGGCAACAAATCTCCCAGAGCCGCTATACGGGCCTACACGCTCGCGGATACTGCCCTCGAGAACCTTCTGCCCGATAACGAAGAAAGGCAGGTATTCACCATCGACGGACGACCCGTCGGTAACCGGTCTCCTTTGCCAAAAGGAATCTATATTATCAAAACGACAACAACAACTTATATCGTTATACATTAATTTTTTAAAACAATTTTAACAAAAATGAGAAAGATTCTCTCTGTTGCCGTCCTATGGATGGCAAGTGTGGTGTGTGCTTTCGCGGCAAATGTGACCGTTGAAATGAACTCGGTCAGCACCACGATGAGCGTCGTAGAAAGTGCTACCGGCACGCCTGTTGCTGTGGGTACTCCTTCCGGCGTGGTGTATAACTTTATGGCTAATCCCGGCACGTATATCCTGACGGCGTACGGGACGGATGGTACAACAATTAACGGTACCCTTTCTTTTGAGGTGCAGACTGCCGATGTATCTCTGAAGGTCATTACCATCACTGCTTATGCCACCAACAGCGGTTGGGCATATGGTACGGATTACACGATTGAGAGCCGGGTTATAACCCGCGACGGTGATTTGATTCCGGTTGAAGTGGGAAACAGCGTAATGGCGGGTAAGGCTACCGTCCTGGCTTTGCACGGAGCTTCCTATTTCCTGGATTTTGTTCCTACTGCTCCGCGTCTGGGCGAAGGCTTTACTACCGGTCATACCGGTGGAACGCTTACAGCAAACGTCAATTCAACCATCACAATGAAGAAGGCTAAGGTCTTCTCGGTAATTGCACCGCTGGATGCAACGGTCTTTGTGGGCTACAAGACGGCGCACTACATCGCCTACCACGAGATTGAATCAGACAGCATCATCGGCAATGCCCGTTACTACACCTTGTCTGAAAGTGGTGAATTTAACTATCGTGTTTCACGCCCGGGTTCGCTTACTCAGGCAGGTATCTTCAACACGAGTAGCATCAGTTCGATTGAAGTGACAGAGGCAGACCTCGCTGCCCAAAGTCCCAAATGGATTAACCACGATGTTACAGCCAACGGCGGTGGTAATGTTGCGGATCTTTTCCTCAACATCAACCCACAGGAACACCTCAAACTCACTGTCGGACAAGGTTATGATGTGCTCGCGTTGCGTAACTGGCAGGCTATCAATACGACCACCGGCAACTACTTCTTCGAGCCCGACTACCACTACTATGTGACCGATGTCAATGGTGTACCCTCTTCGTCTGTCGTTACTGTTGATGCCGATGGCATGCTGCATGCCGTGGGTAATGGTACCGCTATTGTCACCATTACCTATGATGCACTTCATGTTACCGGTTCCAATGGCGATTTTTATCATTCTGCTATCTGGCCCGAGAATACCGGCGTGTTTGTGGTTACCGTTGGTGACCCGGCTTCTGAGATTACACTCGGCATGACTATCCACGAGGAAAATGACGTGAATAGTAAGCTTGCCGGTATAGCCTATGATGCCGACTTTGACGTGTTCTACTTCCCCGACACGTTGAATGCTTGCCATTACTACACTTTCCATCCCACCAATGTGGTTTCCGTTGAAGTGGCATACCCGACGATTGGTACCAATAGTGCTACCTATAGTGGATTCAAACCCCAGGGTATAACCTTTGACAGCGAGACCGGTGATTATACCGTGCGTGTGGTTGAGGGACGTCAGATTGTACGGCTGACCAATGCTTCCGGCGTCAGCGAATACCAGGTACTGGTTGGCAAACCCGTACATATCGAGGCCACTGTTGCCGGTCGTTCCGGAGCAGAAGTATTCTACCCGGGCGATGTTATTACCGTACAACTATCCGGACTCTTCCATCCCGCGAACAAGTTGGCGGGTATCCACAACTTCGGTGCAACTACGAAGTACCACCACAATGGTACCGAACTGAAGAGTGCATCATCGCAATACAATTTCTGCAGCAATTCCAAGGCTCAGGCGGTTACCTTCACCCTGCCGGATACCATGACCGTAAACCCGGGTGATGTCTATGTGCTGGATAGCGCCTTCATCAACGTAAGCGGATATGGTGACCCCATCGGTAACCACCGCAATACCTCCAAGAAAACCGGTCGTGGTGCCAACTTTACCGCTTTGCAGCGCAATGCCAACTTCGGCTACCTGCCCGTCATCACCTTGCCACTCGCCGAGCGTCCGAATAAGGATCTCACCTTTGTCATCACGCCTGCCGAAGATACAGTAATCCTCACCTACAACGGTCAGACCCTGACGCCCGATAACGACGGCATCTACCATCTCTTCCCCGGCGATTTTACTTATAGAATCATCAAGCAAGAACATCACACCCTGGTGGGAGAGGTGTCTTTGACAGAAGAGAGCCCCGCGCAGACTACCGTTAACCTGACTATGACCGCCATCGATAAGGCCGATACAAGGTGGGATGGAGTAACGACGGAATACCAGCCGGAACTGAGTGACGGATGGTATCTCATCCGTTCCGGATACCACATGGCTTGGTTTGCTAATCAGGTCAATGCCGGTTCCTATACCATCAAGGGACGCTTGATGAATGATATCTCACTCGCTGACTACCCATGGACACCTGTGGGTGGAACAAGTGCCATTAAGGCCTTCAAGGGGCAGTTCGATGGACAGAATTATACCATCAGTGATCTCTATATCAACGCTACCACCACCTATCAGGGACTCTTCGGATATGTGCAGAACGGTACAATTAAGAACCTCACCGTACAAGGTAATGTGACCTCTACCGCCAACTATGCCGCAGGTATTGCTGCTTATCTCAACGCCTCTACCATGACCGACTGCTACAACCGCGTCAGCGTCCATGGTGCCATGTTTGTTGCAGGACTGGCCTGCGTAGCCAATGGTGCTACTACCATCAACCGCTGCGCTAACCTGGCTGAAATAAGCGGTACCGGCAACTATGTAGGTGGTATTACTACCAACGCCATGAATGCAAACGTTCAGATTAAGAACTGCTACAACATCGCTCCCATCACCGGTGCTAACTATGTAGCCGGTATTAGCGGACATGTGCAGAATGCTTCTGCTACGATTCAAAATGTCTATAACATCGGTAAGATTACCGCTACGGGGGCGAATGCGGGTTCTATTCGTGGACATAATACCAATGGTAATATCTCCAATATCTACTCTAACAGCGTTTATGGTAATGATACGATAGCTAACGTTCATACCGTGATACTCAGCGATCAGGACTTCGCGCACGGAATGGCTGCCCATCTACTGGGGGCTCCCTTCGGCCAGAAGATTGACGAGGATACCTATCCCGTCATCAGCAACGATACCGTTTATCAGTTCAATGTGGCTTTCAACGCCGACACTACAATCTCGTACGTAAACCAAACAACACTCCCTGACACCGTTTGGATTAAGAATATCTATGGAGCTTATTTCAATAGCAATGGAGAAAAAGTCCTCACCGTCAATGCAGATACCGCTGTTACGCTGATGATTGATGTGAAGCCTTTAGCCGGACCGGCTACCTTCGAGGAACGCACACTGAAAGCCGAAACGGCTTGGCGAGGTGATCCCGATTTCGAAAACGAGGAAAACTATTGGACTTCGGGTGACTACATCTTTTCTACCTATGTGATGGATTATGGTTCGTACGGTACATACTACTTCGATGTAACGATGTCCAACCTCACGAACACCACTTACAGCCTCTCGAACCCCTACTACGACCAGTATAGTGCTGCCGGTTGTGCTGCCGAAGGCCAGAACTATGCCGTTTGGTACGCTTGGGGACAAACCAGCGTTCAACTCCAGGCTCCGACGACCATCAGCGGTATGGCTGTTACGAACACCACATGGGTCATTGATGCAATCCGTAATGGTGACGGCATGTCCAGTGATGGAGGTCAGCCTTTTGGATTAGGTGACTGGCTGAAACTTACCGTAAAAGGTTTTGATGATGAAGAAGAACTAATTGGATCGGTTGACTTCTATCTGGCGGACTTCCGCGATTCCATTACACGTGACTGGACTTATGTTGAGAACTGGCAGTGGCTTGAACTCTCTTCGCTTGGCGAAGTCAGCTACTTGGGCTTCTCCATAACAAGCACCAAGCGTAATAGTTATGGTACCTCAACACCGACCTATTTCTGCTTCGATAATCTCGGCGGTGAGGCTACTGACTGCCGTTTGGGTGAGTTGACGCATGTACATGGCGAGTTGCCTACCGGTGTAGATGGCGTGTCTGCCACCATGCCTGAGGTACGCAAAGTCCTCCGGAATGGTATTCTCTACATCATCATGCCTGATGGTCGTCGTCTCGATGCCCAAGGCCGTCTCGTAGAGTAATAACCATGGCCAACGCCAAAGCCAAAGCCCAGGCCAACCCCAACGCCAACGCCAAGGCCAAGGCCAAAATAAAAAAATCGCTCCTATGTAGGGGCGATTTTTTTGCATGACCAACTTGACCAACTTGACCAAGTTCCCCTTCTTAAGTTGGTCAAGTTGGTCAAGTTGGTCATGGCATTTTTTTTTGCTATGAGACTTTCCGAGCCTCAACTATCTCAACTGTCTCACTGCAAAAAACACATCGTTTATTTCCGGTGAATGGCATTCGCCCCTTATGCTACCGAACGCTATTGTTAGTTGTTCTTAGATGTTCTTAGATGTTCTTAGTTATCCTTAGTGATTATCAGGGGTATTACGAGAGTAAATAAAGGGTTAATAACTCTCGTCGAGCGAAGGGAACGTGCCTATGCGGACGGCCGAAACATAGTCACCAACGGCGGTGACAACTTCTTGCCCTAACTCGGCAAAGCGACGCAGGAACTTGGGTTTGAACCCTTGGTTCATGCCTAACATATCGTGCAGAACCAGTACTTGTCCGTCGCAGTACGGGCCGGCTCCGATGCCTATAGTGGGGCAGGATACCGCCTTCGATACCTCTGCTGCAAGTCGGGCGGGAATCTTTTCGAGTACAATGAGGAAACAGCCGGCTTCGTCCAGCAGACGGGCATCGCGCAGCAGTTTCTCGGCCTCTTTCTCTTCCTTGGCACGCAGGCCGTAACCGCCAAACTGATTGACACTCTGTGGTGTTAGACCCAGATGTCCGCAGACGGGTACGCCTGACTGAATCATATGGCGAATGGCAGGCAGAATCTCTTCGCCTCCCTCCAGTTTCACGGCATCTGCACCGCTCTCCTTGAGGATGCGGATGGCATTCCGTACTGCCTCTTCTGCGCTAATCTGATAGCTGCCAAAGGGCATATCGGTGATGACAAGCGCGTGTTGTGCTGCCCGTACAACTCCCTTGGTGAGGAAAATCATCTCATCCATGCTGATGGGTAGGGTAGTTTGGTTGCCGCAAACAATATTGCTGGCGCTGTCGCCCACGAGGAGAGTATCGACACCTGCTGCATCCGCAAGGGAGGCCAGCGTGTAGTCATAACTCGTCACCATGGTTATCTTCTCGCCTTCCTGCTTCATCTGGCGGAGGCGGGTAGTGGTCATTCTGGTCGATAATGAGTGGACACTCATAGTAATTTACGATTAGACAATTTACAATTTGACAATTTATTGCTTGATCAACTCGCCACGCATGATGGTGACGATGCTGTCAAATTCCGAACGGTATTTGGTAGGAACGGGTTCCACGGGTGGCGACTCCATCTTGAGTGGGTCAATAGGTGTGCCGTTTTTCCAAACGCGGAAGTCTAAGTGCGGACCTGTCGATGCCCCCGTGGAGCCTACATAGCCGATGACCTGCCCTTGTGACACACGTGTGCCTACAGCGATACCCGGTCCGTATTTCTGCAGATGAAGGTATGCCGTTGTATAAGTGGAGTTATGCTTGATTTTCACGGTGTTGCCGCCTCCCCCCTTGTATCCCTTCTCGATGACCACTCCGTCGCCAATTGACACGACAGGCGTACCGGCAGGCGCGGCATAGTCCACACCCGTATGCGGGCGAACGGTCTTGTAGATGGGGTGCTTGCGGGCATAGGTGAAATGCGATGAGATACGTTTGTAGTTGAGTGGAGCCTTGAGGAAAGCTTTGCGTAGCGACTTGCCGTCGCCATCAAAGTAACTATGTACATCTCCGGCCTCGAAATAGAATGCCTCCAGCCACTTGCGCCCGTGGTAGAAATCGGCAGCATAGATACGTCCGATACCCACACGGGTAGAATCGACATACTGCTCGTCGTAATAGACGCGGATGCTGTCACCTTTTTGCAGCCCGAAGAAGTCTATGGTCCAGGCATATATCTCACTCAGTTCCAGCGCCAATTCGATAGGTAGGTCGTTGCCTACCATCGCGTTCCAGAGACTGGTCTCAATGACAGCCTGCGCGTGGCGGGAATGAATGGTAAGCGGCTTCTCTTGCTTCTCCACATGAATGGAGTCGGTCAGGTGTAGCACGACGGCGCAGCGGATATCGGCCAGATAGACGAAGTAGCAGAGGTGCTTAACGCCCGTAGTATCCACGCGCGAGAAACCGAAATACTCCTTACCGGGACGAATCGAACGTACGTCAAACTCGCTGCGCGGTATAGCAGGTATCCCCGCCAGTTGTTTACGGTCAGCACCCAGACGCGTCAGAATACCGCCCAAAGTCTGACCATTCTGTACAAAACCTGTATCCACCAAGAAAGAATCAATAGGCAGTCCGAACTTGTATCGCACGGGTTCCGGCTCCTGCGTGTCTTGATTATTCTCCCCTACGGAACGCTGGCAACTCATCATCAGAAGAGTTGCTATGACAGTTAGTAAGATGGTAACTTTCTTCATGCGGTCGGCTTCTGGGGGTACTTGCGAGTCCAGGAACTGATTTTCAGGCGGATAACGCCCAAAAGAGCCTCTGAGAAGATGCCACCCGACATCTTGCTGGTACCCAACACGCGGTTTACAAAGACGATAGGAACCTCCTGAATCTTGAATCCGCATTTGTAGGCGGTGAACTTCATCTCAATCTGGAAGGCGTATCCCTTGAAGCGAATCTTGTCCAGCTCAATGGTCTCCAGAACCTGACGCCTATAGCACTTGAAGCCCGCAGTGGTGTCGTGGATATTCACGCCAAGGACAAAACGGACGTATTTGCTGGCGAAATAGCTCATTAGCACGCGACCCATAGGCCAGTTAACTACATTCACTCCGCTGACATAACGACTACCAATGGCAACATCTGCGCCTTGGTTAGCACATGCATCGTATAGTTTCAATAGGTCGTTGGGGTTGTGCGAGAAGTCGGCATCCATCTCAAAGATATAGTCATACTTATGCTCAATGGCCCATTTGAAACCGCATATGTACGCGGTGCCAAGACCTTGTTTGCCCTGGCGCTCTACGATAAAGAGACGGTCTTTGTACTGTTCAGCCATCAGCCTCTTGACAATAGCGGCTGTGCCGTCGGGCGAACCGTCATCGATGATGAGCACATGAAACTCAAGAGGCAGATTCATAACAGCCGTGATGATAGCCTCAATGTTTTCCTTTTCGTTGTAGGTCGGTATGATAACCAGTCGTTCGTTCATATATTTAATATTCAGTAATAATATCGTTATCCAAAGTGTAGATGGGGCTTGCCTCCAGTCGTGCCAAGGGTTTGACAAAGAGGTCCTGGCCGGGAATGATATCCTTATCCTCCAAGCAGTTGCATACTGTGTTGAGGGCCACCTCGGGGTCGTTGTTCTCTTTGCTTAGATGGCAGAGGAATACATTGCGAAGCCCGCAATGGAAGTTCTCGGCAAGGAGTTTACCGCATGTACGGTTACTCTGATGCCCCTTGGGCGAGAGAATGCGTTCCTTGAGGTAGGTGGGGTAAGGGCCGTTAAGCAACATCTGCTCGTCGTGATTGGCCTCGATGACCAGATGGTTGGCCGTGCGAATGTATTGGCACATGAGCTCGTTCGGCTCGCCGCAGTCGGTGGCTATCATGAAGCGTTGGTCGCCGTAGTCGATGACGTACCCGATGCAATCCGTTGAATCATGGCTGACAGAGAAGGTGTTGATGCGGAAGTCAAAGAGTTCCCACTCTTGTTCCTTCTCGAAAAAACGTCTGGAAGTACGCAACTTCTCCTGTACTCCATAGTTGCGGTCTATACCCTCGTGTATCTCGCGTGTGGTATAGATGGGAATGTGTATCCGTTCGCCAAGCGTACCTACCGCACGAATATGATCGGCATGGTCGTGGGTAATCAGAACCCCCATGATATTATGGAAATCCAAGCCCATCTCCCTCAGGTGCTTTTGTATCGTACGCGCACTAATACCGGCGTCAATCAAAAGACCGGTATGCGGCGTGCCGAGATAGTAGCAGTTACCGCTACTTCCACTGGCAAAACACCTAAATATGAGACTATTTAATTCCATTTTTTACAAATCAACTTGCAAAGATACAATTTTTTTTTTAATCCTGCAAGTTTATTTTGCATTTTTATGCTCTACACCCTCTTTTTGTAGACGAATTTGGGTCGAAGAGATGTCAAAATAGGGTGCTCCGACCAAAAAAACGGGTTTGGGTTGCAGTTCGGGTATGTCGGTCGTACCGTGTCGGGGATATACGAAGACGCGGTGGTTGTCCAATATGGTTTGATACTCCCTCCAGCGGGTGAAGATGGCAAGGTTATCCTCCCCGATGATAAGCGTGAAGGTGTGCTCGGGGTATGCCTTGCGAAGCTCGCGCAGGGTGTTCGCGGTATAGGAAGGGCGGGGGAGGTGGAACTCAAAATCTGATGCCACAAGTCGTTTGCCTGCGGGTAACTGTAGTCGGCTTATCGCCTCACGCACGCCGTTCAACCGTTCGTGCTCATCTGCCAGAATCCGGCTATCCTTCAGCGGATTATTGGGTGTAACCATGAGCCATAACTCATCCAGGTCCGTATGTGTCAGGACCCATTCTGCCAATCCCATATGCCCAAAATGCACAGGATTGAAACTACCACCGTAGATACCGACCTTGGCCATGGGCATTAACGATTTGTTTCGCTGATGATGTTATCGAGTTGTGCGAAAGCGTGCTGCAGGTCATCGTTGACGACAACGTGGTCGAAATGCGGCATATCTTCCATCTCTACGGATGCCTTAGCAAGGCGTTTCTCGATCATCTCGGGCGAGGTATCGCCGCGTCCTTCCAGACGTTTACGCAGTTCGTCAATGGATGGGGGGCAAATAAATACAGACGTCGCCTTCTCGCCCAAGATACGCTTTAGGTTCAAGCCACCCTTAACATCAACGTCAAACAAGACCTGTTTGCCGGCTTCCTCTATGCGCCGGATTTCCTCTTTCAGCGTGCCGTAGTACAGACCTTCATAGACTTGCTCATACTCGATGAACTCATCGTTTTGGATACGTTGCCGGAACTCTTGCGGCGTAATGAAATAGTATTCCTTGCCATGCACTTCCTGTCCGCGTGGCGGACGGGTGGTGCACGAAATGGAGAGCTCGAAATGGTTGGGATATTTGCTCAATAAATAGTTGACCATCGTGGACTTCCCGCTTCCCGAAGGTGCACAAAAGATATATATCATTACATTTTATTATTTTGTCATTTATTATAGGACATTGAGTACTTGCTCCTTGATTTGCTCTAAGATGTCTTTCATCTTGACGACAAGGATTTGCATCTCCGATTGGTTGGATTTACTGCCGAGGGTATTGATCTCGCGTCCCATTTCCTGGGCGATGAAGCCTAACTTCTTGCCAACGCCCGTTCCGTCGCCATCCATGGTCTCGCGGAAATAGTGGAGGTGGTTGGTGAGGCGCACCTTTTCCTCGGTGATATCCAGTTTCTCCAGGTAATAAATCATCTCCGCCTCGAGTCGGTTTTGGTCCACACGTTGTTTGGTTTCTTCCGCCAGTTTATCCAGGTTCTGGATGAGGTGTTTGCGTATCTTCTCAACGCGTCCTTTTTCGTACGGTTCCACCTCGCCCAGTAGTTGCTCAATGCCGTCTAGTTTCTCGCGAAACATCGCCTCCAGAGCCTTTCCTTCCTGAATGCGGAAGGCACGGAATGCTTCAATAGCCTGTTCTACGGTATTGATGACGGCTTTCTTATCCTCCTCGCCCAAGGTCTGTTCTTCACTCTTGACCAGCACATCGGGCATGCGGAGTATCGCAGCCGTCAGGTCACCGTGGGGCATATCATGCTCATCTTGCAGGGCACGCAACTCGCGGTAGTAATAGCGGAACGCTTCTTTGTTAATGGGTGTGAACATTTGCGTACCGTTTTGTGTGGGGTCTTCCAACGCAATGGACACATCTACCTTGCCGCGTTCCAAGCGCTGGTTCAGTAGGGTACGGATATCGTGCTCATATTCGCGTAACTGCGGACTGAGACGCATGTTCAGATCCATTGATTTGGAGTTCAGACTCCGAATCTCTACAGTCAGTTTACGATTTTCTATTTGGCTTTCGGCTTTGCCATAACCGGTCATGGAGAGAATCATAGTAATTGAAAATGGAAAAATTATAATTTATTTGCCAATACAAAATTTACTAAATATATTACTGAGCACTTCTTGATTGGTTATCTGCCCGGTCACTTCGCCGAGGGCATTCAGGCAGTCCTGCAGGTCAAGGCTGAGTAACTCGCCGCTCAGGCCGCTGTTCAGTCCGCTAAGCACGGCTTCGATAGCAGTATGAGCCCGCACGATAGCCTCGTAGTGACGGGCATTGGATAGCATCACAGCATTAGTCTGCATCGATGCTTTGGCTACATTTATCAGTTTTGTTTTCAGGGAATCTATCGCTCCGTGTTTGGCAGAGATACAGAGCCCGTCAATCAGGTTCATACGCTCATCGGGCATCAGCAGGTCCACCTTATTATATATAGGTATCAATGTTTGCCCTTCGTGTACGGTTATCTGTGCAAACTCTTTGCCGCGCTCGGTTACCGACAGAATGATTTGTGCTTTCTCTACCGCCTGCCTACTGCGTTCGATGCCCAGATTTTCCAACGTGTCGTCTGTCTCGCGCAGTCCGGCGGTGTCAATCAGTCGGAACAGAATACCATCCAGGATAAGTGAGTCTTCTATGGTATCGCGTGTGGTGCCCTGTATGTCGCTTACGATGGCACGTTGTTCGCCTACCAGCGCATTCAGCAAGGTCGATTTGCCCACATTGGGCGCACCGACGATGGCAACGGGGATACCATTACGTATCGCATTACCGGTTCGGAAGGACTGTATCAGTTCGCGCAGTCGAGCTTCAATCTTTTCAGCCAATTTATGCAACTCACTTCTGTCAGCAAACTCCAATTCTTCGTGGTCAGCAAAATCCAACTCTAATTCTACAAGCGAGGTAAAATGCAGCAATTCCTCGCGCAAGGAGTTCAGTTCGGTGGATACAGAACCTTTTAGTTGACTAAGTGCCAGGTCCTTCTCGGCCTTTGTCTCTGCGGCAATAAGGTCGGCGACAGCCTCGGCTTGTGTCAGATCCATCTTGCCGTTCATGAAAGCCCGCCGGGTAAATTCGCCGGGTAGGGCGATGCGGCAACCTGCTTCCACCAGCCAGCGCAGTACTTCCTGCTGAATATATAGACTACCGTGGCAGGCTATCTCCACCACATCCTCGCCTGTATAGGAGTGGGGGGCTCGATAGACAGACAGCATGACTTCGTCAAGCATTTCCTCGCCGCGATGCAGCCGTGTGTGGCGCAAGGTGTAGCCCTTGGCGTCCTGTAGCGGGCAGGTTAGGCTTTCGGCAATACGGATAGCCTCATCGCCGCTTAGCCTTACAACGGCTATGCCTCCGGAGCCTTGTGGGGTCGATATAGCACAGATAGTATCCATGTGTTCTTTTCTTGTTCGTCTTTAAGTTGTAGCCCTTCTTGTTCGGCTGCTTGGCGAATCAGTCGGGCGTCTTCACGCAGAAAACCGCTCAACCACACCTCACCTCCCTCGCGAACATAGCGGGAGTATAGGGGCATCTGGGCGATTAAGATGTTGCGATGAATATTACTCAGTATCAGGTCATACGTACCCTCGGGCGGAGTGTCGCTCTGACGGATATCCAATCGTTCTTCCACGCCGTTGAGCTCAGCATTCTCGCGGGTGTTGCTGACAGCCTTGTCATCAATATCGGTCGCTACAACTTTTTGTGCACCCATCATAGCGCAGGCAATACCTAAGATACCCGTTCCGCAGCCGTTGTCCAAAACCGTCTTTCCTGCCGGTGGCAAGGTCATCAGTCGTTCCAAAATCATCGAGGTCGTCTCGTGATGACCGGCGCCAAAAGCACAATGCGGATGAATGACTAATTGACGCCCATTGGGCAGCGAATAACACTTTTCAGTATTTTCTTTCTCCCATTCGGCATTCCAATTGTCATCCGGACATACTTCAAAGCTTACCGGCTCCGCCCAATCGTGAGATCCGATAACCGATAACCGATTACCGAGTTCCGTCGGAATATAGGCACGCATTTCCGTGCCGTCCTCTGAGGTCTCGAATACCTCAAATCCTTGGTCTGCCAATGCTTGGCAGAAGAGGTCCTCCTGCCAGGCTTCGTGGGGATGTAACCGATATGTGGCTACCGAATAAAGCATATATTTTCTTCTTTGTACTTGTCTTTCACGTCGGGTTGCTCAGCAGGGTGACCTACGGGCACGATGCAGAGGGGCACAAAACGCTCCTCAATACCTAAAATACTGCGGGTCATCTCCACTTTCTCCTGACTGGGATAAACGCCGCACCATACAGCGCCCAGACCCATACTGTGCACGGCAAGAAGCAGGTTCTCTGTGGCTGCTGATACATCGTGAATCCAGAAATCAGGTTGGGGTTGGAATACTTTGTCCATATCCCCGCAGAGTACAAATGCACAAGCGGGATGGTTCTGACAGCGACAATTAGGCATCGCTTCGCCTAACTGACGGAGTAACTCCTCGTTCTCAACGACGTAGATTTTCCACGGCTGTTGGTTTACTGCCGATGGTGCCGCCAACGCGCAACGGAGTAGAGTCTCGGTTTGCTCGGCGCTAATCTTCTCACCCGTAAACTGGCGTACGCTCACGCGGGTAAGGATGTTTTCGATGACTTGATTACTCATGTTTTCTTGTTTGTTTTCTTGGGTCTGGCATGCCACCATTACGGCTGCAATCGCCAGAATAAAAGTAACTTTTTTCATAAATATCAACTATCAATTATCAATTGTTAACTATCAACTATCTACTATCAACTATCGTACGGCTTTAGCCGATCGTTCGAGGCTTTAGCCGAGATAAGAACTATCAACTACTCATGGTGATACGGTTCCCCCTTTTGTATGGTCATTGCTCGGTAGAGTTGTTCTACAAAGAATGGTCGTATCATCTGGTGTGAGAAAGTCAGTTTGCTCAGCGACAACATACCGTCTGCGCGTTGGTACACAGCTTCAGAGAAACCATATGGTCCGCCGATGGCAAACACGACATCTCGTCCGCCGGACATCTTCTTTTGCAGCATATCTGCCAGCTCGATACTGCGCAACTCCTTGCCGCGTTCGTCCAGTAGAATCAGTTCTGCAGTCTGCGGCACAGCGCGTAGAAGTAGTAGCCCCTCTTCAGCCTTCTGTTGGTCATGACGGAGGCTCTTGGTGTTCTTGAGTTCCGGTATGACCGACATCTCAAATTTGACATAATGACTCAATCGTTGCCGGTATTCATCCGTCAGCGCCTCGATATGCTTGTCTGTCGTTCGCCCTATGACCAGAAAAGTTATCTTCATAAGCCAAGAAGACTATGCACAAATGCTTCGCGGTCGAAGGCCTGCAGGTCTTCCGCTTTCTCGCCCAGACCGATGTAGCGCACGGGGATGTGGAACTGGTCGCTGATGCCGATGACTACGCCACCTTTAGCCGTGCCATCCAGTTTGGTGATGGCTAGTGAAGTCACCTGTGTCGCGCGGGTGAACTGACGGGCTTGTTCAAAGGCGTTCTGACCGGTGCTACCATCCAATACAAGCATCACATCGTGCGGCGCGCCGGGTACAACTTTCTGCATGACATTTTTGATTTTGGTTAACTCATTCATCAGGTTAACCTTGTTGTGCAGACGACCGGCTGTATCAATGAGCACGACATCGGCCTTATTGGCTACCGCCGATTGCAGCGTATCGAAGGCTACCGATGCGGGGTCGGAGCCTTGTTGCTGTTTGATGACCGTTACGCCGACTCGTTCGCCCCAGATGCATAGTTGCTCCACGGCCGCGGCACGGAAGGTATCGGCAGCCCCCAAATAGACCTTTTTGCCGGCCTGCTTGAACTGCCATGCCAATTTGCCAATCGTTGTGGTTTTGCCTACGCCATTCACACCGACTACCATGATTACGTAGGGATATTGGCTTGCGGCAACCGATTCCGGACTATTGGCGTTCTGTTCTTGAATCTCGTTTTCGGCGAGTAGGGCACAGGTCTCCTCGACGAGGATACGGTTCAATTCATTCGTTCCGAGGTATTTGTCACGACGGACGCGTTCTTGTACACGCTCAATGATGCGTAGCGTCGTTTCCACGCCCACATCGCTGGTGATGAGTGCTTCCTCCAGTTCGTCCAGCACGTCGTCATCTACTGTCGAACGACCGGCAACAGCGCGGCTTATCTTGGTCAGCACCGACTCCTTGGTCTTCTCCAGGCCTTGGGTTAGCGTCTCTTGTTCCTGCCGAACTTCTTGTTCGGTCTTTTTGCGTTTGAAAAAATCAAAAAATCCCATATTATCGTAGTATTGCTTTTGCTGTTAAAAAAAGTATTCGGAAATATTCGCCTACCGTTGGATGGTTGATGTAGCGCATATTCAGGGCAATCTTTTGTGGCATAATCTCCTCAATGTAGGTTTTGTCGGGGTCTTGCGATGCGGCGAGCAGTCGGTTCTCATCGACATACTCGATAGAAGCATAGTCTGTTATCCCCGGCCGTACTCGTAACACTTGCTTTTGTTCTTCGGTATAGAGATCTACATATTTCCTGACCTCGGGACGCGGACCTACCAGCGACATGTCGCCGATAAGCACATTCCATAGTTGCGGCAGTTCGTCCAGCTTGTATTTGCGTATGTAGTAGCCCACGCGTGTCACTCTGGGGTCACGGTCACCTATGGTGATGAGACTCATCTTATCTGCCCCCATGCGCATGGAGCGAAACTTCAGAATACGGAAGTCCTGACCGTATCGGCCAACGCGTAACTGACCATAGAAGATAGGTCCTCTATCATCAATCACGATAGCAACCGCTACCAGCAACATGATCGGCAATAGTATCACTAATCCGATTCCCGCTATTAATATGTCCAACAGACGAGTCATAAAAAATATCCATTATCTATTTCCCATTTCCTCATGCACACACCTTATTATATATGCTACATCGCTATCCGTCAGTAGCGTATGGAGAGGCAAGGTTATCTCGTTGACGAAATGGGCGTAGGCATTCGGATAGTCTTTGATATCATAACCCAGGTTCTTGTACGCGGTCATCATAGGCAGAGGCTTGTAGTGTACGTTGGTTGAGATGCCTCGTTCCGCCAGACGGGTGATAATCCCGTTACATTGTTCGCGTGTCAAGCCCGTGAAATGTGTGATATAGAGGTGTCCGCTACCGGTACACGTATCCGTGTAATGGGGCAGAACGTGTATAGGCAGGTCGCTGAGTCCTCGGTTGTACAGCTCAATAATCTCGCGACGACGTGCCAAAAGGGCGGGGTAGCGTTCTAATTGTCCCAAACCGATGGCAGCCATGATATCTGTCATGTTGCACTTGTACCAGGGGCCTACGATATCGTATTCCCATGCTCCCAATTGTGTCTTGGCCAGGGCGTCTTTGTTTTGACCATGCAAGGAATAGAGTTGCAGTTGTTTGTAGATACGTTCGTTATCCAGACCCGGATGGCCTTTCCATGTTACAGCTCCGCCTTCGGCGGTCGTCAGGTTCTTGACAGCATGGAAACTGAATGAGGTGAAGTCGGCGATCTCGCCTGCCATCTTTCCATCCCGCATGGCACCTAATGCGTGTGCGCTATCGGCGACGACGAGACAACGCCCGAATAGCTGCTGCAACTTATTGCTGGCTTGGAATAAACCTTTCTTTGCCTCCACAGCTTCGTAGATACGTTGGTAATCGCATATACATCCTGCTAAGTCCACAGCGATGATGGCTTTCGTACGGGGTGTGATGGCCTCGGCCATCTGATGATAGTCCATCTCCAGGCTGTCTTGCTGCGAATCAATCAGTATCGGTTTAGCTCCCACGTGCAGAATGACCGATGCCGATGCTGTATAGGTGTAAGCCGGCACGATGACTTCATCACCCTGACCGATGCCATAGAGACGTAGCGTCAACTCAAGCGCTGCCGTTGCACTATTGAGGCACACGACGCGCTCGGTGTGACATAGTTCTGCCAACTGTCGCTCAAACTCCTTGGTACGAGGACCGGTGGTAATCCAGCCTGATCGCAACGCCTCGCTGACGAGTTTAATTTCTCGGTTAGTCAGATCGGGTGGCGAGAAGGGAATGACCGGATGGGTTTGTGCATTGGCTTTGACGCCGAAATGTTTCATCAAGGGGAATTTGATCAGATACATTGCTACCAGGGGAAGCAAAGTCAGGGCAAAAAGCTCATACCAAGCCCATGGTAACCATATTACAGCCGCGCAGACAGCAACCTGCAGCACGGCGTAAATCGTCGAAACCCATAATTGCGGAATACCTGCTTCGTTGGCCAGTATTTGATACAGATGCAGACGATGGGCTTGCACGATATTCTGGCGGATGCAGATTCGGTGGAGTATCGTGCAAACTGCATCCACACCATATACGGCTAAGAAGAGAATATAACGTCCCTGACCCGATGCGCAGAAGAGCATCAGCAACAGGGTAATTACCCACGTAGCCATGACAATACTGCCGATATCGCCGGTAAAGCATAAGGCGCGGCGGCGAAAGTTGCAGAAGAGGAAAATACCTTCGGCAATGAGTGCAAACCAGATGAAGTCAGGGTTTACAAACGGTGTAACAGTCATGTTAACGATCTGTAATGCACCTAATACCACCACGGAATAGAGTGCGTGCATACCGTTGATTCCGTCCATGAAGTTATACACATTCACGATACCTAAACACAGTATAATCATCGGTACGACCATCCATAGAGAAATGACGTCCACCAAGCCGGTCGCCTGAAAAATCATCAGCATGCTCAATGTCTGAGTACCCAGACGTGACCACCAGGGTAGGGAATGTACGTCATCCCACAGACTGATGATCGCCAAAATACTGAATGCGCCCGTCAACGTCCATATTTGTGGCGTATCCGAGTGTGTCAGGGCGTAGAAAATAATGGCAAACCAGAATATCACACCTCCGCCAATGATGGTCGGTTGATGATGTGAACTTCGTTCGTTGGGTACATCATACAGTCCTTCCTTACGGGCAAACTGAAAATATACCCATAGGCATGCTACTAAAAATAATGTGGTAATACAATATATCATCTATAAGTTCTTATTTACGTTCCTCTTTTAATTTTCAATTTATCCCCTCCCTATCTTCCCCTCTGAGAGGGGGCCGGGGGGAGTTTTTAAATTTTCAACTCTTCCAGCACCTCGCTTGGCTCAAATCCGATTTCGGTTCTTAATTTCCGATTGCTGAATGTCAGCGAATGGGTCATCTTATTTAGCTTCGTGCTGTTGAACGGACTCTTTTTCCCCAGCATATCCCCTACACGAGCCATAATCTTTGCTATCCATAGCGGAATACTTATGGGCGGTTTTTTACCCATTAGTTGGGCTATACGTACTGATAGTTCTCCGAAACTCGGTTGGTGATTATCGGCCAGATTATATACGCCTCCTTTGTCCTGAACCATCGGCAACAGCCGCGATATATCAGCAGCCATACTCACACTCCGCCTCGCGTCGCCTTTACCTATATTTAGGTAAAAACCCTTGCGAATGCCGTTTATCATGTCGCCCAAATTACCCGTCGCACGCATTCCGGCCAATAAAGACGGTCTTAGAATCGTCAGCACGACTTGATGCTTTGCGCACCAGCCCTCCAGAAAATGTTCTGCCTCTATTTTGCTGTCGGCATAGGGTGTTCCTCCGTTTAGCGGATGCTCTTCGCCAATCTCTTCCCCCGCTTCCACACCATATACAGCAACGGTACTGATGAAGATGAACGCACGCGGCACGCCTACTTGCTCTAACGCCTCGCATAGGTGCCTCGTTCCGCCAACGTTTACCTCGTAGAATGATCGTCTTTCTTCCTCCGTACGCGGAATGATATGTGCTTTCCCCGCGGCATGAAGCACAACGTCATACCGTTCGCTTATTGGAGGCACGTTTGTTGCCAAATCGCAACGAATCATATCGCGCTCCGTCTGCCCCAGGGTTGTTACATCATAACGCTCGCGTAGCTGGGGTAAGGTATTGTAACCCAAGAAACCCGAGGCACCTGTATAGAGTAGTTTATCGTTCATATTCTCTTTTTCAAACTGGCTTTTATCAGATGACTCATCAGGTAGTATACAGCCGGAAGCCATCTTAGTTTCTGTTCCTGGCGCAAAATGTGCCAAGTCCAAGCGATAGTCTTTAATTTATTATGCGATACCGATCCATCTGTCACGCGATATAGCATCTCTACCGTATTGGTATTACATGCCTGGAAACCATCCCGCAGGATGTCCAACCAGCAGCAGAAATCCTCGTGCCCGATACACTTGAAATACCGCTTGCCGATAACTTCTGTGTCGTACAATACTGTAGAACAGGCGATGTAATTGCCGCGCAGCAATTGGCGGTAATCAGCTCGTTGCGGAGCTGTCACAATGCGTCCTTGTCGCGTACCGAGGCTATCCACTTTTTCGTAGTTGCTATATACAAATGCCTCGCCCTGCTTCATAAGCATCAACTGGTCTTGCAGTTTGAATGGCATCCATTGGTCATCACTATCCAAAAATGCGATATAACGTCCTCGCGCAGCTTCAATACCTTTGTTACGGGGCGTAGCCGGACTACCGGAGGCTTGTTTTAGAGCAATCACCCGTATTCGCCCGTCTTCTTTCTCCTGCTCGCGTAGTATCTTCAGCGTGCCGTCTGTCGAGCCGTCATCCACGGCCACTAACTCCCATTCCGTCACAGACTGGCAGCAGACCGATTTCACAGCTTCGCGTACATACGCTTCGGCGTTGTGGCAGGGCATGATGACGGATACCAATGGCTTCAACATAGGGCTTGCAGTCGTTTGATTAGTTCGCTATTATCTGCTATCATCTGCTCACGCGGGATAGACGCAATATGCTTACGGCATGAGGCTATTCGTTCGGCTGTCAGACTGCTGATGAACTGTGCGATATGTTCCTCATGGGTCGCATCTATCGGCCAACCGCTTCCCCATGCGGCTACTTGCTTGGCTACGTAGGTATGCGCACTCACCACAATTGGCGTGCGCATGCAGACGGCCTCAAATAGTTTATTTGGTTCCAAATACCGCACATTGGTGTGTGTGCTGTCATAGGTTGCTACCACGATATCTGTTGCCTCATAGATTGCCGGCAGGTCGTCCGGATTTTTGTACGGACCGTGAAAAAGCACGTTGTCATACGTCTTTAGTGCCTCAAAACGGGGTGTCTCCGGACCGTAAAAATGGAACGTGTGCTGCCGGAATCGTTCGCCTACCACTTTGGCAAAGCGGTACAGACTATCGTAGCGCAGCATCCCGATAAAGGCAAAATGCAAATGCTTCTCGTCGCTCTGTCTCTCGGCTACCTCTATCTCCAACAGCCGTTTGTCGGCTTTGTTATGAACAACGACGCAGTTCTGGGGGCGAACGTCGCCAAAGTGATACTGTAGAAAACCCTCCGATGTTAATATCGCCAACGCCGCATGGCGTATCACGCGCCTGTCTATACGCTCCAAAACGGCTGAAAGCCAGGGGTGCTGCTCCGTTCCGGCCTCTAAGTGCATCATATCCGCCTCTTCGTACAGATAACTTTGCCCGGGTGCTACACAGCGGAACACCAGAGCGATATCCAGTCCGTAAAGGTAGTACAGGCAGTCCTCGCCACGATGAGCACGCACGATTGCGCGTATCTCGCGGGCATAACTCATCAACCTGCCTATATACCGTTCGCTTGTCAAATCAGAGAGGAAAACCAACGGGTAATCTGCATCCTTCTCACCCGTAGCACCATTCCGCGGATGGCAATATACCTCCACCGGGAAGCCTGCTTCCCGAAGATCCTTTACGCGATGACGGCAATGGGAGTCATGCGAGGTATTGAATATGCAGATTAGTTTCTTCACTTTTTGATCAAGGTATAATCAGTTTGGTAATCCCCTTGCGGGTAACACGTATCGTCACGCCGTGTTGAGGACCGGGCAGCGGACGCCCCATTACATCGTAATAGCGCACCTCGCCTTCCCTCATATTCTGCCATACGGATGGCAACGCCGATTCCCCGGGTTCTTCCGGTTCTTTCGGCTCTTCAGGTTCTACGGGATCCTCCGGCAAGTGAGACGGACGTATCGCTTCTACTGCCTCCTGCATCCATGTACGATGATCGGTCAGAAAAGCAATCATCTCGCCCAATTGTACCGAAGCCAGTTGAAATTCCGGCCACCAACACTCGTTATCCAGTACAACTGCTGTGTCTAACTCCTCAATTTGCGGGTATTGACGCAGGCTGTCCAACTGGTCGATGACGTAGTCTATCGTTTGTAATCCGACTTGGTCGAATAGTTTGCAATAGTGTCCGGCCAAAGCGGAATCGGCTTGCTCAAATAGGGGCGCAAACCACCAACGGGTATGTACCGCCGCCCAATCTTCTGTCCGCGAGGCGGTAAAGCACCCGCCAAAATCCCACGGCACACTCATCCTAATGGGAGTCTCCAGCGTGTCGTATTTCTCGAAATACATATTGCTGCCGGCATAGTCACGATCACCAAGTATATCGTGTACCATCAGCCAGCGCGCAAAGGACTTCAGATCTATCAAGCCCGATGTGACAGTATCTGCTCTTGTCTCCGCTTCCAGGCTGTCGATGAGTCGTATCAAGTAGTTTTCCTGTTCGGGCGTTATGTCCGTCGCATCCGGGTATTTTAGGGTGTAGTTGTAGCGATACACAGAAGAAGGTATGTAGTAATCCTCGTTCCACCAATAAGGGTCGTATTCAAAGATATATCCCAACTCGCTTACGTCGATGCGGCATTTGGGGTTACGCTTGATGCTTTCTGATAGCAGATATTGACCCCTGAAATCGCCATTCAGCACAACCCATACCAATTGGTTTTCCGGTACCCAAGGCATGCCAATAGCTCGGTTGGCGTACTTGCCGGCAAGCGACTCATACCAGCAACTCTTCAGCAATACCCAATCTTTGTCCTTGTAGATGTCATCGTTGCCTCTCATCAGCAAGTCCGCTTTCTTTTGCAGCTTTACTTTGTAGGGATACTTATTCTGATTAGCGGCGGTGGTGTTGCCTCTGACGCGGATTGTGATACCCGACTGGTCTTCTACGTACGGACCGCTCCGATAGAGTGTGTCGTTACCTATGGTAATATACATACTGCCGGTCAACTTCTCGTTATTGGTAATGCCGACTCCATCGCAGCCCTCAGGCGGATAGATGGCCTCGCAGGTCGGGTTCTCGCCTGTCGTGGTGTTGATCCATACAATCGGCATCCCTAACTCTTGAGCACGGGCGAGGAGGGTCGCATTGTCGCGTTTAGCCATAGTGGCCAAGGGCATCAGGAATAGCAGTATGGTTGTTAAGGCGCGTCTGATGGCATTCAGATAACCGCAACCGTATCGCTTATCAGGCTCCAAATAGTTACCTTCTGCCCATTCGTTCCATGATTTGATAACGATGATTTGGTGCTCTTGTTTTTTATGGCGCACAAGCGCAAGGGCATCTCGGAGGTGAGCTTCCCATTTCTTTGGGGTGCTTTTTAGATAGATACCTTCGGCTTTGCCCACACGCGGACTGCGGTCCCAGTCAGGCATCACGGTCGGGAACACATTCTCCCAACGATCCTCCGGAGCAAAGAAACCTTTGGTTACCTTCTCGTAGTCAAAGTTAAGAGAGGGTGCCAAATGCAGTCGTACCAGCACGCGGTTCACAAGGCTTTTTATCTTGCCTATGGCTAACATCTCTCCACGGCGTTGCCCGAGTGAGTTGACGGCATCAAATCCTAACGATAGAATGTACTTATATATTTCACTACTACTCTCCAAATTAGGCATGCATTTCTCTTCTTTCCCCTTCTTGTTGATGCGGAATGTTAACGTCGCCGGAGTCATGCCTACAAAGTAGAAACCGGGCAGACCTTCCTTTACTGCCAACTCACGCCATACTTCCATCCACCGTCGTACGTCCTTAAAATGGTAGCAATCATACAGGAAGAACAGCAGACGACCGTCCACCCGTATATACCGCTTGTCGCGGAACGTAGGCAGCAGGCGGTAGAAATGCTCGCGATAGTCTTCGTCGCCTCCGTAGCGTTGTCTCATCAGCACCTTTTCCTTTACCATCGCAGATGATTTTTCCCAGGTCTTGTTGCTCCAACTATGGTTCGCCCAGCACAGGCAGAACGGAAAATCAGGTTTGCCGCTTTCAACTACTTGTTGAAGTGGTTTTTCCAGCAGCTCTTTGCCGCGGCCGAACCAGTAATGATAGTAGCAGAATCCCTCTATGCCTGCTTCGCTTGCCAGTTCGGCTTGAAATGAACGGACATCCGGATCCAATAGGTCATAGTAACCCATATCCCCGGGAATACGAGGTTGTTCATGTCCGCGGAATAGGGGCTTGGCCTTGCGTACGTTTGTCCACTCGGTAAACCCCTTGCCCCACCAACGGTCATTCTCCGGTATTTGGTGAAACTGCGGTAAATATAATGCTATTAAGCGAGCCATCTTTTTCTTCTCTTATTGTTTGTATTCTTTGCTATCTTAGCTTATATTCTTAGCTTTTCATCTTAGCTTTTCTTCTTTACAATCTTAATGATTCTTCTTTGCTATCTTAGCTTTTATTCTTTGCCATCTTGATGTTGATTTCTACCAATGGTAGAATTAACCTGCAAAGTTACTGCTTTTTTTTGAATTATGCAAATTTTTTCGAAAAAATATCCTTTTTGTATGCAGAAGTAGTCATTTTTTGCAAATAGAGACGAGAACAGAAAACACTCGACTACTGTTGCACCTGTAGAGACGGCATTCCCTTGCCGTCTCTCATGCCCGCCGTCTCTCATGCCACACGTTGCCCTTTTGCCGACCTTTTGCCGACCTTTTGTCGAGTTTTTATCGACCTTTTATCGAGGTTTTCATAAACCAATCCTATACATTACTCGAGCCGTTCTCGAACCATTCTCGAGGCAATCCTGGAGCATTCCTATCCTTCTCTATATAAAAAATGAATATTTTAGAACCATTTTGAAAAATAAATTTGCAGATTTGCAAAAAAAGTTGTACCTTTGCAAGTTAAAACGTAAAATTTGAGTTAGAAATGAAAAAAACGCTACTCCTTTGCTTCTTGTTCCTTTTGGCTGCTTGTAGCCGCAAGGATATCGTGATCTTGTTTGATAACGACCCGCATTGTGCTGTTGAGGGCTACGCGCATATCGCTTCGCTAAAGGATTTAGCCAAACTCAACACCCCTTATGTGACGGTTGTGAGTGCCGGCGATTTCCTGCAGGGCGATGTGGTGGGCTCTATTTCTCGGGGACAGTATATAGTGGATATCATGAACGCCGTGCCTTACGACTACGTGACGCTCGGCAACCACGAGTTTGACTATTCCGTGCCGCGGATGATGGAACTCAACCGCAAACTAAAGGCCAAAGTCCTCTGCTGCAACTTCAGCCGCGAACCGATAAACGATAACCCCGAACCGATATACCCCGCTTACGATATCCGTCGCTACGGACCAATTAAGGTAGCGTACGTGGGCGTAACAACACCTACCACGTTCAATAGTTCCACTCCTACCTATTTCCTCAACGAACAGGGCGAGGTGTGCTATTCGTTCCATATGGACGAAACCATCTCATTGGTGCAGGCTGCTGTGGATAAAGTACGTCAAGAGGGTGCGGACTATGTTATTGTCCTCTCGCATCTGGGCGATAATACCTATCCCTTGTCCTCACTTGACTTGGTAAAGGGTACGCACGGCATAGATGTTATCCTTGATGGTCACGCGCATAGTATCCTCAACGAGCGTCTGCCCGATGCCAATGGCGATACCTTGATACTGGCTTCCACCGGCTCGAAATTCGTCAATATAGGTCGCCTGACCATTGCTGCTAATGGCGGAATATCCGTAGAACTCGTACCCTCGGTATCTTCGGATGCTAAATATATCCCCCGTGCTGACCGTGTCGAACAGGTTATCAGTACCATCCAACGCCAAATAGAGGAAGAAATAGCTATTAAGGTTGGCTATACAGAGATAAACCTGCGCGACTACGATGAGAAGGGTAACCGCTTGGTGCGTAACTCCGAGACCGAAATCTCGTGCCTCTTGGCGGACGCGATGCGTTGGGCGGGGGGCACGCAGCTTGGGTGCATCCATGGCGGAAGCATTCGTGCGGCGATTCCCACGGGGGACATCACGTTAGGGGAAGTCATGGCAGTTCTGCCCTTTAATAACTCCTTGGCTTCGGTTCAGATGACCGGCCGTCAGTTGCGTGACGCCCTTGAGGTTTCTGTGGCCACTTGGCCTGTAGAGAATGGCGACTTTCATATCTTTAGCGGGTTGCGTTATACCATCAACCCTCGTATCAAGAGCTCCGTTTCCTTCGACGAGAATGGCTTCTTTGCCTCCATTGGTGCCACGCGCAGGGTTGTGAAAGTGGAGATTGAACTTCCGGATGGCACTTGGGCGCCGATAGATGATGAGGCTGTTTATACCTTATCGGGACTAAACTACACCCTTGTCAATTGTGGAGCGAGTGGTATCTTCCGTTTCGCGGAGCCTATTGACTACGAGCCGATTAAGGACACAGAAATCCTGACGCGCTACCTGAAGCAGATAGGCGATACTGTGCGCGAAAGCTCTATTAGCGGGAGACCGCGTTTTGTGGTAGACGCAAGTAAATAACCACGGGGTCGTGGTCTGAATAGCGAAAACGGTCGCTTTTCGCGTAACGGCTTCGATAACCTAACGAATAGAAACAATCGGCATTGAGGTGAATGGCCTTGATGCCGATTATCTTTTCCGCCATTGTGGGCGAGGCCAACACGCGGTCCAGGCTGCCGGACTCGGCTTTATATACATAGGAATAATCTGTACTATCAAAGCGCATTTGCTGGTCTGCATAGCCTTGCTGTACCAGATATTGAATAGGCCGTTCATAGCTGTAGCAATTGAAATCGCCTACGACCAGTATATCGCTATCACCATAGAGTAGGGGAGCATTATCCAGCAACTCCTTGATGGCATGGATATTGAGCATGCGCAGGCTATCCGCCCGTTGGGCAGAACCGCGTTTAGAGCGCAGATGGTTAAGGCTTACGACGAAACGTTCACTCGTAGCCGTGTGTATAAATCCCTGTATCTTGAAGCGTTCGCCATAGATGTTCCCTTCCGGATAGCCGTAGCCTGTTTCCCCATAGGGCTGGATGCGGTCAGTACGATACACATAGCATACGCCTATGGTGTCGCCATCATTTGTTCGGCTCTCAACCCAACTGTATCTTCCTGCCTTTGTTTTGGCGTTCATGCGTTCCACCAATAGGGCAGGAGTCTTGTTTCCTTTCTCTACTTCGCATAGTGCGAATAAGTCTGCCTGTGAATACAGCAGCCCTTTCGCAACTTTCTCGACCTGCATATCCAATTGTTTGGGCGTCTTGGCTGACGCATATCCTCCGAGGTCTGCGAACAGGTTTTGAACGTTTGACGAGCAGATGACGAGGTTGGCGTCCTTCATCTTTGGCAAGCGGTCGTCAGGCTTGTTGCATGTGAATTTGGGTGCCTTGCCTGCTACGAGAACGCCGGGCTTGGTAACGAGCGCACGTAGCGAGAGAATGATACTACCGGTATAGACTTGGTAGGGCTTATGATTGGTTTCCAACCGCAGTCTGTGTGTGCGATTGAAGGCAACCTGTTGCCAATAGGTAGTCGAGTCGCCTTGATCCAATCCAACAGCACGTTCCTCGGGTACGTATAGACGTTGGTCAGATAGAATGAGGCTGTCGTAATACACGCCGCATACTACGAGCGGAGTCGTCACTTTCACCCGTTGACCTACATAGGCTTCGCTGTTCTGTATCAGTTCCTCAAACGTAACACTCGTTTGTCCTGCCATCGTCATCGATAGCAGGACAAACCAGGTCAGCAGTATGGCTTTCGTTCTTCTCGTAATCTAAAATATCAATTATCAATTGTCAATTGTCAATTGCTCTCAAGACTGGCTCTACCGACAGTTCGCCATTTACAGCCTGACGCATCCATTCTTGGGGCGTCAGACGGCCCAAACGGTACCAGCGCAGGTATTTATCAGCCCATTCTCTGCCGTTCGTACCCGTCAGTTGTTCTTCCAACTGATATTGTACAATATGTCCAATGGGGTAGTTAGGCAGGTACATCGGGCTGTTGACCATATGCGAATAGATGGCTTGGAGTACGCAGTTGTCCTCACCTAATACCGGACGGTAGTATTCGTTCCATAGCTCGGCGGCAATTTGTGTAGTCGCTTCGCGTAGCTCTGCTGCCGTAGCTTCAGGGTGTGCATAGAGCCAACGCCACATGCGCATATCAACCAGGCTCACACCCATAATCTCATACATACCCCAGAATACATCCAATGTCGCTTCGCGGTTCATCTCTTGCTTGCCGTAGCCCAGTAACTGCAGGTCGCGTTGTTGGAAGATGAAGGCACTCGTCTCCGTGAAGCCCGTATTCGGAATACCATGTAGCATGTAGTAGTCCATCATGTAGAGGCTGACCACCTCTTCCACATTATGTCCCATTTCGTGTACGGCTATGTTATATCCCTTGTAGTCCATACCTTGACTACCGATACGCGTACGCAGGCGGGTCGGCTCGTTGTGACCGGCACACGGCCACGCGTGACCGGAACCGCGGGCGGGTTCCACCACGATACGATGAGCGATATATTCCGAACTCTCCTTGTCAAAACCGAGTTTCTGCAGCATGATATGTATCTGCCTCTGGTAAGCCTCGGGGGTGGGGTAGAGCGAGCGTGTCTGTGCGGTAAGGTCGTCCTCATTCATGGTACTACGTGATTTGAAACCGTCGTACCATATATCGTAGGGACGTAACTCGCGCCCGAGACGTTCTTTGATAATAGCAGCTACCGTCTTGACCTGTTCCGAACCGATTAGTTGGATAAAGAGGCGTTCTACCTCATCGGCAGGAATCTCTATATCGCCCTCAAAGTTACGGATAATACCGGTCGGACGCGTGGGGCAGTACTTATCTACTTCCAGCATAGCGTGGAAGGTGTCCAGAATCTTCTGGTACCGTACATCCGCCTCGCGTGTAGCTGTTTGTCCGTCGGCTTCCTCTACGCGATTACTATATGGATACCAGATGGGGCCTTCGTTATTGATGACGCAAGCGGGAATCTCCTGACGGATGATACGTTGCATGACTTGGTATATCATCTCCTGCTTTTCGTTAACCAGGCGTCCTTCGGCATCTTCAGTTAGCGGCTCGCTATAGTCGGCTTTGAGTTCGTCGCGCAGATTCCAATGGCTGAGTAGTTTCATGCCGTCGGGAAATAGCTGGCGTCCGTCTTCCGTGCGCAGACGACCCATATAGATATTGTAGTCGGCTATATAGTTCTCGGCATCAGCATAAGCCTGAGCCAGGGCAGCTACCTCCTTGGCGGGAATACGCTCCGTGAAGACGTCACCCAGTCGGGCTTCTGCCCATTGTTGACGTGTCCACTCGCGGCCTACGGTGTTCTTCTCTTCCAGGGTGTAGAAGGGGAAGTTGATAATGGTGAGGAAGGCTATCTTGTTGGCAAAGAGGTCATCGCGGAGGTGAGCGTTCGAGCTGTAGCCCGACATAATCCAGTCCGCTACGGTCGGTTCGCCCGCGTTGGTTAGTTGCGTGGGCTTCAGTAACTCCACGGTTAGCATATCGGCACTCTCGCTGAGTCGCTCCATAATACGGCTCAGGCTGAAGAATAGGGCATCACGTTCCGCGGTTGTCTTGGCGGTATGCTCTATAGCAAATGCCTTAAACTCGGCTTCTGTTCCGTCCTCTTCGCGCCATAAATTGGCGGCCTGACGGATGCCGCGTTCCAGGCGTTCTTGGTCTAACTCAGGTGCTTCTGCACGTACGGCTTCGAGGGTCTGAAGAACAACAGCCTCGCTGACGCTCTTAGGGGATGTTGTGGTCGTTTTCATTGTACAAGCGGTAAGGATACTTGCAAACAGGACAGCAACGGCTGCCAGACGTAGATGAGTGTTTCTCATGTGAAAATAGGGTGTATTAGGTGTTCTTAAATAGCGTTCTGTATGTACTGCCAGCAGTAGTTGGCAGACTTGAGAGCGGGGCCCCACAAGCGGGATTCGGCCGTGACAGAGTCAGGCAGGATGGCAAAATAACTGTCAATCTGCCCTACGATGAAGACCAGTACTATCACGATGATGCCCCATTTCAACACGCCGAAGACGGCGCCCAATAGATGGTTGACCCAGCCAATGTGGATAGTCTCGAAAAACTTGGTCAGCCATCTGCCGATGAGATTCAGCACGAGGGCGATGATGGCAAATAGACCCGCATAGGCAATTACAACGGCTACTTGTTGAGGCATGTTGAGGTGTACCGCCGCACTTGCTTTGAGTACCCATGGCACAGCCGATGGTCCCCAAAGCCGCGCGCCGATAAAGGCTGCCACTACCGCAGCTATAGCCAGAAATTCGGTCACCAGTCCTCGACGGATACCGACTATCAGGCCATAGAGTAGCGGTAGTGCAATCAGTATGTCAATCCAGTTGAATGGCATGAGTTATAACCGGTATTATAAACCATAACCGTTGTATTCCTCCGGAATCCAAGGACTGCCGGTCTTGGTATTGATTAGGTGAAGGTCACTCAGGTCACAGATGGAGATTGACCAGTTGGTAACAGCAGGCGCGTAATTGGCATTATCCATGTAGTAACTTAGTATTCCATACACTCCGCCTACATAGTCTGTACAATGCAGTACACCTACTTTCTCACTCCATTTAGTGCCATCGAATACATAGCCTTGCGAGAGGGCCTCATTGGTAAATACTACATCATCCGGTTCCCAACCCAAAAGCTGTTTCTCGGCCGATACATTTACATAATAGGTTGTTGTCCCAACGGTAAAACTCAGGTAAGGCGTTGTGGGCACCACTTCTGTTTGTACCGAGTCGAAGGGTGCTACCATATAGGCAAAAGGATTATTGGCGCCTGGCAGGTAGAAGTGAGCCTGCTTGGCGTACTCCGACATCGAGATACTGATGGTATCACCCGACCCGTCTGTTATAAAGCGTGACTGGGGGTGACCAACGTTCTTCGTAGTAGGTGCAAACACATTTGCAGTCTTGTCGTCCGACGGATTTCCCCACGAGCAATAGGCAGTCTGACGGCTGTCGTTTTGGCATTGGCCGGTGTAGTAGATATTATTGATGTACACCAGTTTGCCGTCTTGGCTGCGTGCAGCCTTGGGGTCAACAGAAGAGGAGATGCTCGATATGCTGCGTACTTCATACAGCAGTTTGGATGCATCGGGTTTGCCGATACGTGTCACAGCTGCCTTGAAGCGTGCAAAAGGTATACGCCCCGGAGCCCAACCTACTTTGCGTTCTGCATTCTGAGCCCATACATTGTTGTTGTGTGATGGAACGCAGAGCTGAATCTGGTTAGCATACCGACCTATAGCGAAACCGTTGCAGCGAATCAGCAACTCTTGACCACGCGGGAACATGCCCGAGGCTGAACCGGCATCTACCGATAGACGCAGAGCCTGCTGCCCAATCGTTCCGTTGTTGTCCACTATTTGCTGGATGACGAGTGCCTTGTAGAAGTTGCCTCCGTAGTCGTCGGTTGCAACGCGACCGCGGATATAGATACCGGGGCCGTTAGTAGGCAGCGTGTCTATAGAGAAAAGCCAGATACCGGGGTTGACGGCCTCGTTGTTGGCTGCCGTGCGGTAGTTGGTGGTATCGGAATGGTAGTTGCCGACTTCGGTCATAAACGTACTGACCAGCGAATCCAGGTCGTACAATTTGCCGTCCTTGATGATTTCTGCCACTTGGGCCTCATCGATAAATAGCGATTCCTCTAAAATAGGATCGGACTGACAGGCGCTAAATATAGCTGTGATGGCGGCTACGAAGAAATAGCCCAATTTCATTGTCTTTTTCATATTGCGGCCTCCTTAGAATTTATAAGTTACGGACAAATAGAAATTCATACCCCAGGCGTAGTAGTACTTCGAGGGGAACTTCCATATATTGGAGTTGATGGTCGAGTTCTCGCCCTCATCCTCTCCCTGGCGGGTGGAACGTGGCAGACGAGCCTGCTGGTAACCGCCGGTCTTGAGCCATACGTTGTTGGTTAGGTTCGTGAGTGAGAGGTTGATGCTGAGTGACTGACGATTCTTCAGGTAGATAAGTTTACCTACGCTGGCATCAATAACGATACGATGCCAGGGGTTCTTATTTACCAGCGACTCCTGATCTGCCAGGTATTTGTACGGACCTTCCAATAGTGGTGTGCCGTACTTGTCTAAGCAAACGTTGCCGTCTGCATCTTTCTGACGGGCATCAATATAGGTGTCGTGGTCAACATAAATCTGTGCATACGAACCGTTAACGCTGGATCCGTCTGCGCGGATACCGGTAAACAGACCCTTCATACGGCGTGAGGGGGCAAAATCCAACCAGTTGCGGTCGTAGTACGAAATGGTAATATCTGCAAACCACATCTTGGGGTGGAAGAAACTAAGCTTCAGCGAAGCATTCAGTTGCGGACCGTTAGCTACGTGCAGACCTTTGATGAGAATCGAATCTTTCAGCTCGTATAGTTGTTTTACTTCGCCGGTCTCGCTGTTGATAGATTCGTCCAACGACATACCGTTCTCAGCCGAGGTAATAGAGTAGGCATTGGATGTGTAGCGATAGTCACCAAAGGCTGCTGCACCGGTCAGGGTGAAATAGGTTCCCATCTTCACGCTGATGGCAGCCTCGGCACCAACGTGACGACGGTTGATACCCGTGATGGCTTGGTTAACGAACGTGCGAGCCTCATCATCATAGTAGCCGTTCAGCTCCGAGCCGCCCCAGAACTGGGTGTAGAAACCGGTCACGCGACCGCGTACAATGGGGTAGTTCCATTCGTATGTCAAATCGGCACTCACGACTTTCTGCGATGCGGAATAGTAATCTGCCAGCGATTTGGCATGGTCGTGGGTATAGATGCTGGCAAAGGCGCGGTCGTGGATACGCGGCGAGATATAGGCATCGCGTGCCAGGGGAGCCATCGTCTGTGCCATGCCGTTGATGCGGATGCGGTTACGGCCATTGATTTTATAGGTCAGGCCGGCTTTGAAGGCGGGGTCCACAAAGTGGTGTGCATAACCCGTCTGAGTCGAAGATGGTGTGGTGGTACCATAGAGAATGGCTGCGTAGTTGGGACCTAAGTACAGGTTCTCTTCTTCCGAATTGACGGTTGCCAGGTAGATTGCGCGACCGTTAATCATGTTCGTAGTACGTTGCATGGAGGAATAGGTCACCGCCAGCGCGTAGTAGAGGTCCACATCCTGCCAGTTCCATTCGTTCTGTGCCCATGCGCGAACATTCGTCATGGCGATGCGGTAGTCGTAGCCGAAGCGATCACCTTTCTTCACATTCCTGGCATAACCATGGGTGCCCCAATAGACCACATCGTTCTGCTTGACGTATTCAATCATTTCCTGGGTCATACCGATGTTGGTAGCCAGCTCGCGGATGTCGCGTTCGGCAAAGGGGTCTTGGTCTATCCATTGGTTACCGCCCAGTAGGTCGTCCACGGTCTTGTAATGCAGGCCATAGGCTTGCTTGATATCAAGACCGGTCGTTATCTTGAGGTGTTTGAAACGCGTATCCTGATAGTTAAATGCGCCGATAACCTCTGCTATATCGTTGTGACGACGCTCCAACATATAGCGTGCCGATCCTTCGGGGTTGACGATATTATTGGCGTAGTTGGAGGCATAGAGTGCATCCCAGTCTATCTGTGTCGTCTTGCTGTCGCGCGAGGTCCAGAGGTCGATTAAGGTCTTGGCACCGCTGTAGTCAATCGAGTGACCTAAAGCCATTCCGTTGTACTCTTCCGGATGAAGCAGGATTCCGTTCTCGTCCACATCACCCAATGCGCGACCGGCATAGTCCGAACGGATGAATGCACCATTGGCGTTCAGTTGGCCGTCAATCAGGAAAGACGGCAGGTTGCGGTAGTAATCCGGACGCGGATCAGGTGCGTTGTAGAACGTGAGCGCCGAGTTCGAGTAGAAGGAGTAGTGTGCTCCTACTGCAGCGTGAATCTTCTGGTCGTCGCTTAACCTGAAGTCATAGGCTGCCAGGAAAGTCGGGTCGTACGAGCGGATGGTTCGCGAATTACGCACCTTGCCGTTCTGGTAACCCCAGTTGGGGTTGTAATTGTTCCAGCCCCATTGCGTCGGGTTATATTGGTTGGTCAGGGTATAGACCTCCTGCGTCACGGCTGTCGACGAACCGCGTGTCGTAGGCGCACCAAAGGTCAGGAAACTCAGGCGATGACGTCCATCCTTCCAGCGTTTCTCGGCGGTTACGAAGTAACCTAATGAGTAGTAATCGTTACCTTCGCCGATGTTACCCTTGTCGTCGATATAGGGCGAGAATCGGAAGGCAATCTGGGCGGCTACAAACCAGTCGTTCTTCAGCGGACCGCTGGCATAGGTAGCACGCAAAGCTGCCTTGTAGTTACGGTTTGTACCGGCAACACCTATTTTCCAGCCGGCTGCGTAGTTTGAGGCTGACATCAGGTAGTTGGTTGAACGACCGATATTACCGAACGTGAAATTGGTTGCCTCCAGCGGATTGACCGTCTCCTTGTAGCGGCTTGCATCGTTCAGACCGCCCATCGCCGAGAAGTTGAACTGTCCGCGTTCTGCCGAACTGAAGTTCAGACCCTCGATGTAGTTGGTCTCGAAGTACTGTTCGTAACCGCGATTTCTGTATCGGGCTGTGGACCATGCAAACGACGTCACATTATTGAACACGTCAACCGATGACGATGCTGCGGAAGCTTGTTCCTGCGTGCGGCCTTCGTCATCGTTCATCTCCTGCTCCGATATATTGATATAGACCTCCTCTAATTGCGAAGTGGCCAAATCGGGTTGGATACGCAGGGCTTCGATGGTGATTGTATCCTTGTCTTTGAGCGATACAATCTCAATGCCCGACACGAATCCGTCGGCATCGATGATGATTTCTTCCTCAATGGCATCGAGGTACACCAGTTGGAACTCACCCACCTCATTGGTGGTGGTGGAGATGTTCTGGTTGGCCAGCGTGACTATGGCACCCACGATGGGTTCTCCGGTCGATTCATTAAGAACCTTACCTTTCAAACCGGCCTGAGCCATCGCAGAAACGGCGATGCACAGAACGAAAAGGGTTGTCAGTAACTTTTTCATTATGGTTATTGTTTTAATTTTAAATCTTAAATTTTAAATCTTAAATCGTAAATCTCTGATTTAAGCTAAAATTCTGCCGACTTCGGTGTACGCGGGAACGGAATCACGTCACGGATGTTCTGCATTCCTGTTACAAAGAGCATCAGGCGCTCAAAGCCCAAACCGAAACCGGCATGGGGAGCAGATCCGAAGCGACGGGTATCCAGATACCACCACATATCTTTCATCGGGATATGACGACGTTCGATCTCGGCGTTGAGTTTATCGAGGTTCTCCTCGCGCACGCTTCCGCCGATAATCTCACCAATCTGCGGGAACAATACGTCGGTGCCTTGTACAGTTTTGTCGTCCTCATTCAGCTTCATATAGAAGGCCTTGATATCCTTGGGATAGTCGGTCATGATAACGGGGCGACCAAAGTGTTCCTCTACCAGGAAGCGCTCATGCTCCGATGCCAAGTCATCACCCCATTGGCAGGGGAACTCAAACTTATGACCGCTCTTGATAGCTTCCTGCAGAATCTCAACACCCTCGGTATAGGTAAGGTGAACAAACTCGGTATTGATGACGCCTTTCAGACGCTCAATCAGGCCTTTATCTACGTATTGGTTCAGGAACTCCAGGTCGTCTTTGCAGTTGTCCAATGCCCATTTCACGCAGAACTTGATGAAGTCCTCCTCCAATGCCATCAGCTCTTCCTTCTGGATAAATGCCACCTCGGGCTCGATCATCCAGAACTCTGCCAAGTGGCGCGGGGTATTTGAGTTCTCGGCACGGAATGTAGGACCAAAGGTGTATATCTTACCCAACGCCATGGCGCCTAATTCACCCTCCAACTGTCCGCTGACCGTCAGCGCTGCCATTTTGCCAAAGAAGTCATCTGAATAGTCTATCTGACCGTTTTCGTCCTTCTTCAGGTTATACAGGTTCTTGGTCGTAACCTGGAACATCTGACCGGCACCTTCGCAGTCCGAAGCCGTGATGAGGGGCGTATGGAAGTAGAAGTAGCCATGCTGGTGGAAATAGGTATGGATAGCCATCGCCATGTTGTGGCGAATACGAAAGACTGCGCCGAATGTGTTGGTGCGCGGACGCAGGTGAGCGATGCTACGCAGATACTCCATGCTCAAGCCCTTTTTCTGAAGCGGATATTGCTCCGGATCAGCGGTTCCATATATCTCCAACTCGGTCAGTTGTACTTCTACTGCTTGACCCGAGCCTTGCGAGGCTACCAGAATACCTGTGGCGGAGATGCACGAACCGGTGGTTACGGGTTTGAGTTGTTCTTCGCTGAACTTAGACATATCCACTACGATCTGGATATTCTTAATGGTAGAACCGTCGTTGAGGGCAATAAAATTGATTTGCTTGTTTCCACGACGGCTGCGGACCCAGCCGCGTACATTGATTGGCTCATTCAGACGCGTACTCTTCAACGCGTCAATAATTACTGTTCTTTCCATCTATAATATTCAATTTTCAATTATCAAAAAATATCAACTATCAACTATCAACTATCAACTAAAACGGCCTGCCTTCATTCGGGTCATCCAGTCGTGCTCCATCCGGATTGCCAATCCTGCTGGTAATGGTTACCACATCACTGGTAGGTAGGGGTTCGTACACCTCATCATAGGCCTCATCCTCGTTTTGGAACTTGGCATACTTGGAGCGGAAGCGCAGCCAAATCTCATCTGTCGCACCATTACGATGCTTTGCCACGATAATCTGACCCAGTCCGCGCAGGTCTTTACTGGTCTTTTCTTCGGTGGTAATGCGGTAGTATTCCGGACGGTGGATGAAGCACACCATATCTGCATCTTGCTCAATGGCACCCGACTCACGCAGGTCGCTCAGTTGAGGTTTCTTGCCGTCTATGCCTGTTCCGCCGCGTTGTTCTACCGAGCGGTTCAGCTGCGAGAGGGCAATGATAGGTATATCCAACTCCTTGGCCAGTGCCTTCAGGTTGCGTGATATGATACTTACCTCCTGCTCACGGCTTCCAAATGTCATTCCGCTGGCATTCATCAACTGCAGGTAGTCGATGATGATGAGTTCTACTTTCTTCTCGCGTACCAGTTTGCGGGCTTTGCTGCGCAACTCAAATACCGATAGGGCAGGGGTATCATCCACATATATCGGTGCACCGTATAGGTCATTGATCTTATTTTCCAGACGCTGACGCTCATCGCTGTTGAACTTACCAGTCTTGATCTTGTCGCCTTCTATCTCGCAGACGTTCATAATCAGACGGTTTACCAACTGCACGTTTGACATTTCCAGCGAGAACATGGCCACCGGTCGCTTGTAGTTGACCGCTATATTCTTGGCCATCGAAAGCACGAAAGCCGTCTTACCCATAGCCGGGCGGGCTGCTATGATGATCAGGTCTGACTTCTGCCAGCCGCTGGTTATCTTGTCCAACTCATGGAATCCGCTGGGGATACCCGATATATTACCCTCGTTCTTGGCGGCTTTTCTCATGCGTTCAAATGCCTCCGAGATTACGGGGTCTATCTGTGTAACGTCACGTTTCTGGTTCTGCTGGCTGATTTGGAAGATGGTCGATTCGGCTTCCTGCATCAGGTCTTCCACATCCTGCGTCTCGTCATAGGCTTGTCCCTCAATATGGGCTGCCATGGCAATCAAGTCGCGCGCCGTAGCTTTCTGTGCAATAATCTGTGCGTGGAAATACAAGTGAGCCGTCGAGGCCACCTTGCGTGTCAGGTCACTCAAGAATGTCACGCCGCCCACTGTTTCCAGCTTGCCCTGACGTTTCAGGCTTTCGGCTACCGTCAGGATATCGATGGGCTTCTCTTGTGAAGCTAACGATTGGATGGCTTCGTAGATATAGCGGTGCTGATCTTTGTAAAACGACGATGGGCGCAGCAAGTCTGCTACGACGGCATAGGCGTTCTGCTCAATCATCAGGGCACCCAGAACCGATTCCTCCAGTTCCGGAACCTGTGGCGGCAGTTTCCCCAATTCGTTCGGTCCTACTTTGATTACTTCGGCCGTACGGCGGGTCTTGCTATTTGTTCTTGTATTCGGCATATCGTTTAAGTAATTCGCCTGCGGCGATAAAACTGCTAATCTCGTTATTTAATACCCGCTGCTCGTATTGTTCAATCAGCGGTTCGAGGTCCGGACTCTGGTAGAAGCTGTTCAGCAGGCTGGCATTGATGGTCTCATACATCCAGTATTTGGCCTGCTGCGTGCGTTTGTAGTCAAAATAGCCATTCGCGCGCGTGAACCTTATATATTCTTCTATCATGTTCCAGACTTCTTTGATGCCCGTCTTCTCGACCGACGAGCAGGTCTCGGCATACGGTTTCCAGCCCGATTCGGTGGGCGGAAACAATGCTAAGGCGTTCTTGAAGCTCACACGGGCAGCTTGCGCACGCTCTACATTCGTGCCGTCGCATTTGTTGATAGCTATTCCGTCAGCCATCTCCATAATGCCGCGCTTGATGCCTTGCAGCTCATCGCCTGTACCTGTCACTTGCAGCAACAGGAAGAAATCTACCATCGAGTGAGCGGCCGTTTCACTCTGACCCACACCTACCGTCTCAATAAGTATGGTGTCGAAACCGGCGGCTTCGCATAGTACGATGGTCTCCCGCGTCTTGCGGGCTACACCGCCCAACGAGCCTGCCGATGGAGAAGGACGTATAAATGCGTTATTCTCCACCGACAGTTCGTTCATACGGGTCTTGTCACCTAAGATACTGCCTTTGCTGCGTTCGGACGAGGGGTCGATAGCCAGTACCGCTAACTGTTTGCCCTGGTGGCAAAGCTCCGTTCCGAGGGCCTCAATAAAGGTGGACTTACCGGCACCGGGCACGCCTGTGATTCCCACGCGGGTAGAGTTACCGGCGTAGGGTAAGCACAACTCAATAACCCGTTGGGCTATCAGTTGGTCGGAGGGCAGGTTACTCTCCACCAGCGTCACAGCTTGACCTAACATCGTGCGGTCGCCTTTGCGGATTCCTTCCACATAGTCCTCGGCGGTCAGCACGCGTTTCTTGCGACGGAACGTGGCATAGGGGTTCACCTGCGGCAGGTTTACTACGCCTTCATTTACCGTCAGACCTTTGTATTCAGCAGCATTCTCAGGATGTTCCATTATAGTTATTTACAATTGGACGATTTACGATTTTACGATTTATAATTGGACAATTTATTTCGTTATCCCGTCATTACGTCATGACGTCATCCCCCTTTCTCCCTCCCCTTGTGGGGAGGGCCGGGGAGAGGTTCTTATTCTACCGTAAACAGCACCGTTACCTTGCGGATGGGGTTCTTGGGGTCGTTGGTGATGATGGTCATCTCGCGTTTGTACTGCGCGGGTTTCAGACCGGTGGTGTTCACTACCATCTTTACAGCGCCTTTCTTGCCCGACTTGATGGCCTTGGGGGCGGTCAGCTGAATACGATCGAAGTTGCTGATAGCACGGCGAACAATCAGGGGGTTCGTGCCGATGTTTTGCACGATGATCTCGCCCTTTACGGTCTTGCCGGCTGCGATAGTTCCTAAGTCAACGAGGCTGGTGGGAAGTTCGGCGATAGGAGCCTTCTTCAGTTGTTCTTCGGTCAGGACCGAGAAATCCTCCTGCAGGTCACCCTTGATGGTAACGGCATAGGTATCAGTAAGTTCTTTCTTGCCATCTACTACCATCCAAATCTTCGTCTCAAACGGACCAAAGGCATTTTGTGTGGATTTCTCATCCAGTAAGATCTGCAGTTGGCCGGTCTGGTTCGGCTCCAGTTTCTCCATGCTGAGGTTGAAGATGTACATTTCCGAACCTTGTCCGGCGTACATACTAACGGTCACAGCGGCATTAGTCTTGTTGGCATACTCAATGCTGACGGTCTTGTTCACACCTTTCTTTACGGTACCGAAATCGGCTACATTCAGCTTCATGCTCAGGTTACCCATCTTCACGGGATACATATCCACGGGTGTAGCGGTCTTGGGGATAACCTCACCCTTGATGGTCAGTTTCTTGGTGCCTTCCGTAGCGTTCGAGGTCACGGTAATGGTCTTTTGGAAACGGCCGGGGCGACCACTGGGGTTATACGTTACGGTTATCTCGCCCGTTTGACCGGGTTCAATGGGTTCGCGAGTCCATTTCGGAGTGGTGCAACCGCAGCTGGCACGCACGTTGCTCAGTACCAGAGGCTGCATACCCTCGTTCTTGAAGCTAAAGACCGTCGTTACGCGACCATCTGCCTCGTTAATCTTACCGAAGTCGTATTCGGTTTTCTCAAATGTAATCACCGGCTCTTGAGCCATCGCAGCTACTGCTATCAGCAGCATGGCTGCCATCGAAAACAATTTCTTCATAAGTAGTTTGTTTTTGTTTGTTGTTGTTATCGTTATTTTGTTGGCGACCCGTTCCCTGTCGTCATGACGTTATCTCGTTATCTCGACAAAATATTTCGGTCGCTCGATTAATTATCAATTATCAATTATCAATTATCAATTTTAAATTCTAAGCACCCTTCGCCAGCCGCTCTTTTTCTGCTCTTTGACTTCCGACTTTGGCAGTTCTTCTATCGCGCGCTTGGCAATCAGGCAGGTTATATCGGTTACCTCTGGTATCTTACGCAGGGTGCCGCAGATCTTCTCGCATTGCAACTCGTCGTACACCAGCACCTGTATCTTACAGTCAAACTGGTCGTCACCGGCGGCTGTTACGTGCATATCGCGGATGTTCAGATTCAACTTGTCGGAGATGACATTCAGTATCTTCACGATGATACCCACCTTGTCTATACCGTGCAACTCGAAGGTCGCGGGGTAGGCTACGATATTCTCCAGCTTGCCTTCCGGCGCCTCTTGGTCGCGCAGGTAACGTTTGACTGCAGTCTGCGCTTTGGCGGTGGTCACGATGCCGAGCCACTCGCGTTGCGGACGCTGACTCTCGGCTGTCACAATCTCCACCTGGTCGCCGCTCTGCAGCACGTACGAGATAGGCATCATCTTGTGGTTCACCTTCGCCCCGATACAATGTTCGCCCAGGTCGGAGTGCACCATGTAGGCAAAATCCAATATGGTCGCATTCTGCGGCAGCGTCTTTACTTCGCCTTTGGGCGTAAAGACAAACACCTCGTGTGCAAACAGATTCAGCTTGAAGTTATCCAGGAATGCCATGGCATCGGTATCGGGGTGCTCCAATATCTCCTTGATATCTTGCAGCCACTTATCCAGCTCCGAAGCCTCTTCCTGTTCGCCCGACTTGTATTTCCAGTGTGCAGCCAGGCCGTGTTCGGCTATCTCGTCCATCCGTTCGCTTCGAATCTGCACTTCTACCCACTGGCCTTTGTGTCCCATGACAGTCACGTGCAGCGCCTCATAGCCGTTGGCTTTGGGCGTAGAGATCCAGTCACGGATACGTTCGGGGTGCGGACGATACACATCTGTCACGGCGGTATAGATGCCCCAACACTGGTCTTTCTCCGACGACTGGTCATCGGGCTTGAAGACGATACGAACGGCCATCAGGTCGTATATGTCGTCGAACGACACATGCTTCTCGTTCATCTTCCGCCAGATGGAATAGACCGATTTGATACGCGCGCTCGAAGAGAAGACGTACCCCAAGCTGTGCAGCTTCTCGCTAATCGGGCTCATGAAGGTCTGATAGTCTTCCATCTGCATCTCTTTCATGGTCGCCAGACGTTGAGCTATCTTTTTGTATTCATCGGGGTAAGCGTATTTGAAGCTCAGGTCCTCTAACTCGCTCTTTACGGAGAACAGACCCAAACGGTGTGCTAACGGAGCATAGATATACTGCGTCTCGCCGGCTATCTTATGTTGCTTCTCTATAGGTTGCGCGCTCAGCGTGCGCATGTTATGCAGACGGTCGGCTAACTTGATGAGCACCACGCGAATGTCTGATGACATAGTCAGCAGCAGCTTGCGGAAGTTCTCTGCCTGTTTCTCGGCCTGCCCGCCGAACACACCGCCGGATATCTTTGTCAGGCCGTCCACGATATGGGCGATCTTCTCGTTGAACTGGTGTGCGATATCTTCTACCGTGTACTCGGTATCTTCCACTACGTCGTGGAGTAGGGCAGCGCAGATGCTGGTGCTACCCAGTCCGATGTCGCGTACCACGATGCGGGCCACGGCTAACGGGTGCATGATATACGGTTCGCCACTTCGCCTACGCACGCCTTTGTGGGCTTGTTTGGCAAATAGATAAGCCTTGGTTATGATCTCCACCTTTTGTCTATGTACGGTGTGAGCATAGTCGTAGAGCAGGTTCTGAAACTCCTGTTCAATGGCTTGTTCCTCTTCGTATGTAAAATCACTTTTACTCATACCCGTCTTTTTTCTGGCGTTCTTATATCAATTATCAATTCATCATTCCATCATTAAGCGTAGCGCATCATTCTATCAATAAAAATGACGCTTCTCCGCAATTAGCCTGCAAATTTACAACAAATATCTGACATATACAAATAATTTGAATAAAAAAATAAAATTTTCATCTATTGCCCCGAATTTTCGTATTTACGACTTTGTCGTCAGTCTGTCGTCTCGAAGTCTCGAAGCCTCGTCATCTCGATGTCTCGATGTCTCGATGTCTCGAAGCCTCGAAGTCTCGTCATCTCGAAGCCTCGTCATCTCGAAGTCTCGAGGTCTCGTCATCTCAATGTCTCGATGCCTCGAAGCCTCGTCATCTCGATGTCTCGAAGTCTCGATGTCTCGATATCTCGATGTCTCGTCATCTTGATGCCTCGATATCTCGAAGTCTCGATGCCTCGATGTCTCAATGTCTCGATGTCTCGATGCCTCGATGCCTCGTCCTCTCGAGGTCTCGATGCCTTGATGCCTCGAAGCCTCGTCATCTCGAAGTCTCGAGGTCTCGATGCCTCGATGCCTCGAAGCCTCGTCATCTCGAAGTCTCGAAGTCTCGATGTCTCGATATCTCGAAGTCTCGAAGTCTCGATGTCTCGAAGCCTCGAAGTCTCGATATCTCGAGGTCTCGTCGTGACATCTTATCTTTTTAATTTAAGGAAAAAAAGTTCCTCTTTTGCATGAAAAACAAAAATTATTCCAAATAAATTTGTCAGTATCATTTTTTTTTTGTAATTTTGCCGCTTGATTAGTGCGTACTTTGCGCGTCGTGTGCGCTATGTACGCGCGAAACAAATGATAGATTGACACAAATACATAAAAACCGAATGCGAAAACTAATTCTATTCATTATTTTTCCCATTTAGTTTTGTTTGCCTGCCTGTAGAGACGGCATTCCTTGCCGTCTCTTAGAGAGCCAAGGCAAAAAGCGACCTTTGACAGATTGATATACAGAAAAACAGGCAAAAAAAGAAAGAATTTTGCGAAAAAACTTGTGTATGTCCGAAAAAAGTTGTAATTTTGCGACAAAATCGCAAAAACAAACAAAACTATGGCACAAGAAACATTAAACGGACTGTTGCAATACATCCTCACTACGCTCCCTATTGAAGATAAAATATGGTTTATCCAACAAATGGAGCAAGATGTTCATCGCCTTAAATCCGAAGAAGATGAGGTTGACCTTCTTGACCGCGCTGTTGACAGGTCGCTTGAGGAAGTAGCTGCTGGTAGGTTCTATACCGAGGAGCAGGCTCGGACGATGCGTGCCGGTGTTGCGGATAGCGTATTTTATTCGGCTGCAGTATGAATCTGATTTGGTCAGAAGGAGCTCTGTCTGATTGGAATGACGTCGCTCGGTACATCGCAATTCGTTTTGGACGTAATGCTTTCGATGAATTTAACGAAGCAACGACGCAAGCGGAAAGGCAGATAAAGCAATTCCCAATGAGTGGAACTTTGCAAAAGACTCGCAAGCATCAGAATCTGAATTTACGTTTCGTATTAATCCAAAGATTAAGCAAGATGGTTTATCACGTTCAGGGTGACACGATTATTATAGATGTCATTTGGGACACGCGTCAAGATCCGAAACAATTATCTCAGAGGCTATCAAAGATGTAAAGGTACTCCTATAACTTGTTTTTATGATGTTTTAGGGACATTTATCTATATTTTGAAGTACCTATAAAGACCATCTGTTCTCTTTCTTTTTTGCCTGACACGAGATTTTCTCGTGTCTTGTTTTTTGATGTATATTAGTCGTCCGCATGTTTGCGAATGGAGCCCGAACCTGTCGATCCGATCCCTTACTTGTCGACCCGTTTTGCACGCCCGTAGAGACGGCATTCCTTGCCGTCTCTCCCGCGCCCCCCCCCGCAAACTGCCCCCCCCGCAAACCGACCCCCCCCGCGAACCGACCGGCCAACCGATAGACCATATGAACCGAATATAGATAAGGCTTAAGAAAAAGCAAAAAACGAAATAATAGTAACAACCAAATGCATAAAAACGGAGCCCAAATTTCACTCACTCAATCGGGTGTCACCCGACGGTCAACCGACTGTCAAACGACAGTCAAGGCTAAGGTGAAACTATTTGAAGGCTTAAGAAAAACAAGAAATAATATTAACACAAATACATTAAAACTTTATGAGAAATGAGAAACGTAATACCATTCATTATTTTACCCATTTAGTTTGACGAACTCCGCCTCGTTGCGTACGAACGAATGTGAAGTTTTGTAATAATCGTTCCGACCGAACGTGCGGATTAGACCAGTACCATCACGGGACCATCTCCCGAGAAAGTACCAAGAATCTTACAAATAGAACAAAAAGAAAAATAGAAAGATAAGATAAAATAAAATAACTAATAAATGGCAGATCATGATATGACACAAATATGGGAGATTGCCCGGAAAACAAGAAGCTTGACCACCGAGCAAATGAGTGTGCCATATTATATGTATTTTGACGAGACACAAAATTGGAAAAGTATTAAAAAAGAAGGAAAACCGAAAATCTTGCGAACGCTTAATATCCCTAATATTCAAGAGCATTTTGTGTTTGGGGGTATTGCTACTAAAGATTATGAAGAACCTATAACACTAGATGAATTGCTAAATATTTTTAGGATGTCGCCTGCTAAAAAAGAAGTTAAAGCAACAGATGTGATTAAAAATGACTTCCTATCTTCACTAAAATCGAAGCAACTACATTGTTTGCTACAATATATTCGTAACCGCAAATGGTTTTTACATTTTAGTGTAACCAATTTGCTATATTATAGCATAGATGAAATAATGATGGGCTTGGTAATGAACTCAAAATATGGAAAATTAGTCTTTAGTGACGAATCTTACCTTATAAGAGATGAGTTTTATCGTATTTTTGCAAATGATTTAGAATGGAATGTTAAGCAACTAATATCTTTTGATTATCCTGCAGTAAAAAACGAGAATCTTAGTGCCTTCAGAACTTTTGTTACAGGAATGGTAGTTAAATATATCGGACGGACCAATGCTATGAATAACATTACAAAAATAATATTAGAAGTGTTGAAAGATTCGGAAGATAAAAAAAGAGACGTAGTATTTGTAGAAGATGAAAAGAACGGCATTTTAATACATGATTTTTTACAATTTTTCACAACTCGCATTTGTATGTTAGCATATTCACATTTGACATTAGATGAAGAAGCAGATGTTGAAACACATTTGAAGCAGAAATCAATATGTGTTCATGGAAGGAAGTTGGATAATTTTCAATTTATGAATTCTAAGTCAAATACGTATATCCAGATATCTGACCTAATAGTTAGTTTGATTTCTCGATATTTTAACTTTTTAGATCGTAGATGGGAAGATGTGCAGAAGGATTTGGATGGATTGAAGTACTTAGATAAGAAGAATTTGTATCTATTAAACAATCTATTGATATATTCCGAACATGAAAGTACGTTGCTTTTTGATATGGTAGAGAGATACGAGGTCGTATGTAACTTTAGGAAATCATTACTAATGTATAAATAAATACACAATAATTACTTTTAAAGTTGTGCCCGACACGGATTAGGGTAAAAGATATGATAATAACACGTTATGGCAATGTTAATCCTCTAAATGAAACGGAAATAAATAGTGTTTCGGATGATATAATCTATGGAAACTATCAATTTGGCGTGATGAGAGATGGCGTTTTCATCCCTAAATATATAGGCAGAAGCGTCTCTGGATTAAAAATTGAAATACGGCAACAATGGACTAATAAAGTAGTTAATGGTAATAAGCGATATACACATTTTAGATATAAAAAGGTTATGTCTATTAAAGCTGCATTTGAACAAGAATGTAGGGATTTCCATGACTTTAAGGGGTTAGATAATATATATCATCCAGCTAAACCAGCGGGGACAGACTATGCATGTCCAGTTAATGGGTGTAATTATGATGAAGAATAAAGAAATTTTATCAAACAGTATAGGTTATGGAGTTGGTTGATTTTCTTTGAAAAGTATTTAATTTATACATTATGGAGAACTTGATAGACTATATAGGAGGTAATATGGGTAATGGTAAAATAATTAATTTATTGGATCATCAATCCATATATATTGATGCACATGGGCATGAATTAGATCCTAATGTTAGGAAGGAACTATATGATGACCCTACCTACGATTTGCATCTTCATAAAAAAACAAAAAAAGTGCAAATACATGGAAAAAAAGAACATGAATTGGATATTGAAATACCACTCAATAATCCAAGTCGAGCTATTACTGTGAAAACTGATGGAAAGAAGAAAAATGCAGAAATTCCGGGATATTTAATGAGAGAAATTCGCAAGGCATTTAGTAATCCGGAAATGAGAAATGCTTTTGCTCACGGAATAGCAAGTGAGATGGCTACATATCCATCTAAAGTAACAGAAGACAATCGCGAAAGGACAGAACGTACATTGAGACGTATTGCTCACGAGTTTGGAATCCGAGAGTTTTCTATTAATAATGCATGGTTCACGCATATCTATCATCAGCAAAACTATTTATCAATGTTTAGCATGTTAGATATAGATAATAATCGTTACAACTTTTTAGCCACAAGAGATTATATATTTGCAGAGAAGGCAGAACCAACGCATAAGGTTATTGTTGGTGTTTGGGGTGCATCTAATAGAGGAAAAACAGAGACAATAATTCTCGCATACAAAATCCTTTTTAAAAAATATTATAAAAATGCAATTATTTTGGATGATGGTAGTGAAAGTGGAGATGTAAAAGCATTAATATTTGTTCATGGCGCTAAAGTAGGAATAGAGAGTCAGGGAGATTCGAATAGTCGACAGATGCAATCTGTTCATGATTTTGTTAGTATAGGATGTGATGTCATTTTAACCGCGAGCCGTTCTTGGGGAATGACGGCAGAATCTATTTCTTCGCATCAATATCAGTATGATATTTATTGGCATTATAAACAAAATGTGATAGATGCAGAGTTGCAACACATTGATAATGAAACAATCGCTCGACAATTGGCCGGTTTGGTAGAGAATTTTGCAAGCTTAGCTTTCTCAGGACTATAGAAATAATATTAACAACAAATACATAAAAACTTTATGAAAAAATTATTTAATTTTAGATTATTAGTACTCATAGGAGTATTGATAATGAGTTTTAACAATGTGTGGGGAGCGGGAACATTTGTGTTGGCTCCAAACTCAGATTGGAAGAGCAATAATGCTTGGTTCGCAGCAGCGTTTATTACTGAAGACGAGGGAACGACAACTTGGAGCACTATGTCACAAATCGCGAGTACTGGTTACTATTATGTAGATATTCCGGATGGTTACCATACTGTTATCTTTGTTCGTATGGATAAAGACAAATCGATTGGAGATAAATGGAATGCTAAGTGGAATCAAACGAGTGATCTTACAATATCAGGAAATGAAAACAAAGTATATACCATTTCTGGCTGGGATAATGCAGGTTCTTGGGGTAATTCATTATATACAAAAGACAAGTATCTTTATTACAAGGCACCAGATGCATGGACGGCTTCAAATGCTAGTATGCTGTTCAATTTCTTGGTAGAAGATACGTATATTAGTAATGCAAAAGCCACACGGATAGGAAGCACAAATTATTATTACGTACAAGTCCCCAACAAATATACTTCCAAAATTCAAATATACAGATATAATCCTGATTGTTCAGAAGACTGGGGTGGTGAGACACAAAAGAGCCTTGCTCCGACAGGGTATAATAACTGCATTAATAATAATAATTCTAATGTTGCAAAAAATCAAGCGGTTTCTTGGGGCGAATATGCACCACCATTGTCAGGTCTTTCTTTCAATGACAATAGTACAGTAACTTATGGAGGTGATGGCGGCAGTTCTACTCCGTATCTTGTGGAAAATAGTGGAACTATCAAGTTAATCGCAAGTGGAACAAAAGCTGTTACTGATCCGGATGCTGCTGTGTACTATAAATTTCAAGACAATACGACATCTAAGCAAAATACCACAACGGCAACGCTTGATTTGGCTGTTAGCAGTTCTCCTAACATCACCTATCAAATGAATGTAGTTGCATATACACAGGTCGGAACTACTCCAGGCGCAGAAACTTCTAGTAGTGATATCTACTATAAGACCGTTACTTGCTACTCCGTTTCGTATAGCGGAAATAGCAACGGAGGTGGTAGCGCACCATCAACGACTAAACATGCAAGTGGTAGCGATGTGACGCTGAATAACAATAGTGGAAGTTTGTCTAAAGACAACTATTCATTTAACGGATGGAATACCGCTAATGACGGTAGTGGAACGCACTATGCAGGTGGTGGTACATTAAGCGGAATCGCAGCTAACACATCATTGTACGCAGAGTGGTTACAATCAATAACTATTGACAAAAACGGAGGAGATGATGCCGGTAGTATGAGTATTTGTTTTAATGCTACTACCCTTAAATCATTCGTGGCTGCTGAGAAAACAGATTATTCGCTTGCCGGATATTTTACAGCAAGTTCTGGAGGAACGAAGGTTATTACTGCTGCCGGAACGCTTGTTAGTAATGTCTCTGGATATACCGATAATACCGGTAAATGGACTCGTACGAGTTCAACTACATTATACGCACAATGGAAACAGACCTATAGTGTGACATATGTAGCTAACTATCCAGCAAATGCAACTTCTACCGGAGGTTCTGTGCCGACAGATGATAACGAGTACAACAGTGGAGCGTCGGTGACAGTATTAGGCAATAGTGGTACTTTGACTGCTGGTGGTTATACTTTCGATGGATGGCAGACTGAATCGGGTGGGGGAACGCATTATGCTGCTGATGAAACGTTCTCCATTAGTACAAATACGTCCCTTTATGCCAAATGGGTAGATGTGAAGACAACTGTTTCTTTAGTCTCGAGCCCGACAAATGCCGGTACCTTTGAAATCGGTGGAGATGAAGTAACTAGCGTAGATGCCGGTTTGGCCACCAATCCGACGATTACGGCTGTTCCTGCAACCGGTTTCTATGTAAATGAGAGTGCTACTATTTGGTCGACAGAAGATTCGAATATTACTATTGACGATGATGACGATGATGAAACGAGCATCAGCGCTGATGGTAGCGGAGGAACAGCTACATTGACGGCTGTTTTTAGCCCAAAATTTGTGCTTCGTGGATCTACAGTTGCCAGTGATGAAACCACAGCCGGTATGGCAGGTTGGAGTGCTACGGACAATAGTTCGTATAGCAGCTTTACTTATGCGGATGGCGTATATACCATTGTAGCCGCTTTGACTTCGCAGGGTACGGCATATAAATTCCGTATTCGTGATGTTACGACTAACACATACCACGGCTGTGCTTCGGATGACCAATATATACCGGACAATACACAATGGACATTGGATGGCGAAAGCGAAGGATACGACGTACACTTTACCACAACCGTTACCGGTAACTATACCTTTAAGATAGATGTAACGGGAGATCATCCGAAGGTAAAGATTATTTTCCCTGAGGAGCCCACTTACCGCGTAACTATTGCGAATAGCAATATTTCGGGCTCAAGTATATGGCCGCAGGGGAGCGTATCGCTTAAACCGGTTACTACTACCTCTATTAATGCTACTGTTCCTCAAGGTTTCCGTTTCGGAGGATGGACGGTAGATAGTGATCATAGTGCTTATGTTACTATCGCAAATGCAAGTTCGACAAGTACTACCGTTACGGCGGTAGCAGGTGCAGCTGGAGCTACCATTACGGCAACCTATTCGCAGGCAGGCTTCATCTATTTCGATGACTCTAACTCCGATTGGGGTAAAGGTGGTGACGCGAATGTATATGTGTATTTCTTCAATAGTAATAATGGTTGGTATGACACTTATAATGATAGTGATAAAAAAGGTGCCGGTTTGGTTCCTGCAAATGCTGTAGGTGGAGGTGCTATGACACGTATTGGATATACTAATATCTATTATTTTGACTATCAAAGTGCAAGTATCACCCCAACCGGATATGTTGGCTTTACCAAAGGTAATTGTTATAATTTTTATCAAGTTCAAGATCGTTCTGCAGCATGGCGAACAGACTTTAATTCATCTTGCTATCCGATGTATGTGGCATCTAAGTCATACACAACGACTAATAGAACCGGTTATCATAGTACCGGTTATTGGAAGAAATACAATACTACCAACTCCAATGTTTATCTGCATGGTTCATGGGAGGCTTCTGCTTATAGTGATGCAGGTGCTCTAGAGTTTACTTCTACTGAATCCAATAGCAATATTTTCAAGGCGGAAGTTACGCTGAGTAATAATGATTATTGGTTCTATATCAAACGTTGGTGTATCAATGAAGATTTGAAGAACACGGGTACGATTACAACCAGTGTTAAGAACTGGGAATTCACGAAAGGAGCGGCTAGCTACTGTAAAATCACTGCACCTACACCGGGTAAGTATATCTTCACGTTGGTGATGAACGATGACCATATTCGTTTGAATGTGGACTTCCCGCTGCAACAAAACGACTATCGCTTGCTACATTATGACGGTTATTTAAAGACAACGGAGGGTGCCAATCATCCTCACCCCTCGCAACACGTTTCTCACTTAACAATAGCGAATACAACGGTGCGTGATACCATTAGTTTCTTTATTGACAAGGATCATAAGGGTTCTATTAAGTTACAGAAATGTACGGACCCTGCCGGAGATGGAGCAAAGGGAACATGGGCTGATTCAACGTATAGTGCAAGCCCGGTTTCGATTGATATTTCCGGTATAACCAAGACAGGTATCTATAACTTTGAGATTGTTCAAACTACAGATGAGGCTGGTGCTCGAACCGTATCTATCAACCGCCTTAATAATGGTGGCGCAGGGTATGAATATGATGGTAAACTCTATATCCGTACGAATATCGCTGATGGTGGCTGGGATGATTATAAGTTAACCAAGGATAATGAACTCGTATACTCCGATTATTCGAAAACATACGGATATGATTATTACCATATGCATTGGGCTCCTTCCAGTACGAATGTGAAGTTCTGTATAGCTAATGATTATTCGCCGTGTATTACCGACTCCTTGACAGGAGATACGTGGACGGGAGGATCTGAGACTCTATCGAATGATGCAAACGTACGTTTTATGTATAATAGTGAACAGAATACCATTAGCCGTGCATATATTAGTGGCTCGTCGAATATCAGAGACCGATTTTTGGTACTGGAAGGCGATGACAAGATGTTCGATGAAGACGGTAATCCTTTGTCGGGCGAACACCAATACCATCGTGTAAACGGAGACGGAACTACAACTTGGCTCGGCGTGGATAATCAGGTCGTTTTCGATGATAATCAAAATTGGATTTATGAGTCGACTGTAAAAGCGAAACCGGGCGCTATGGTAAAGTTAACTGCTAAATATGGTAGTCTAATTCAGTACTTCTATGGAAATGATGGTTCAGAACCTGAAGATTTCGTTTCTTTGCTCGGTGGTACAAGTGAAGACAAATATAGGATGCGTGTTGTATATGATTTTAAGACAAATCGTCTTATTAAGGCATTTGTACCATCAGAAGAAGCTATTTCTTCCTCTTTGGCAATTGGAGCGGATTTGATGATTATTCGTGAGCATCAGGGAGATGCACAGCAGATTATTTTCAGTGGCGATGGTAGTAAGTTGTCAGAGGTACAAACCGTATATGGAGCTATGAAGTTCAATAAGTGGACTCTTAATAACAAATCGAAGTCTGATGACCACTCAGATTTAAGTCCGACATTATCTCGATACGCACGAGACTTGTTTTGGATTTCTTTCCCATTCGAAGTGAAGTTGAGCGATGTCTTTGGCTTTGGTGAGTATGGTAAGCATTGGATTATTGAATACTACGATGGTAAGGGACGTGCTGAGCATGGTTTCTGGGCAGATAGTGAACCAAATTGGAAGTTTGTAATGCCAGCACAACGAAGTAGTTTCATAATGAAAGCTAACGAGGGATATATACTCGCTTTGGATTTGGATGAACTGACCACGAGTTCGAGCATATGGGATAATGATGTAGAAGATGTTTACCTTTACTTCCCTTCAAATGGTAATGTTGGCAATATTGCCCCTGCAACGGATAAAGAAGTAACGATTAATCAAACCGGCTATCAATGTACCATCGGCCCGCGCTTTGCGGGAGGCGATGACCGTCGTATCAAAGATAGCTACTGGCATTGTATAGGTGTACCGAGTTATGCGAATATTATTAGAAGAGGTATCGAGAATTCGGATCCGGCAGAAGATGAACTGGATACAGAAACATGGTCACCGGATGGATTGATATATGTTTATCGTTGGGAGCCGTCAAATAACACGTTGCGAGTACATAGCAAAACGGATACTACCTTTAAGGCGATGCATTCTTATCTGGTACAATATAGTAGCAATACGTTGACGTGGGCTTATGTGAATCAGGCAGAACCGGCTCCTATTGCTGCTCGTTTGGCTGAGACACCGGATAGAGAGTATAAACTTGTGCTGCAGGGCGAGGAACGGACGGAAGACCAGACCTTTGTTCGCCTGACGGATGAGACGGCTGTCTCGAACCGATTTGAGTTCAACTACGATCTCTGCAAGGAATACAACGCCGGTCGCGGGAATATCTGGACGGTGACGGCCGATACCGTTGAGGTAGCCGGTAACAGCATGCCGAAGCCTTTACAGACGACCCTTGTGCCTGTGGGAGTGAAGGTGGTCGCCAATGGCGAATATACGCTCGCGATGCCCGAGGGAACGAACGGCGAGGATGTGTACCTTATCGATAACGCGTACGGCACGCGCACGAACCTCGGCCTCATGCCTTATACCGTCACCCTGACAGCCGGCACCTACGACAGCCGCTTTGCTCTTGAATTCGGACCGATTCAAGATGCACCGACCGGCATCGAACAAATGTCAACTGTCAACTATCAATTGTCAACTGAAGAAGTCCGCAAGGTATTCGTCGGCGGACGGCTCTATATCATCCGTGATGGCAAGGTATATGACGCTGCCGGACAGCGAGTAGAGTAATCCTCTCTCCGTTATACCCTACAAGCAAGAAAACGAGTCCTATGGCTCGTTTTCTTGCTATATTCCGCCAGATTTTGTAACCATCCATTAAACTACAGGTAGTTATATACAATTAGGGCTGCAACGTAATATTGCAGCCCTAATTGTGTGGTTGGAGTGGTAGATTATTGATTGGAGGTGTCCATTTTTGCTTCTGGGTGTGATTGGAATTACACCGGAACTAATAGACCCGACGCACCTTCAACACTACGGAAGTGCGAATCGAAGTCAGTCACCTTGAGTCTATGGGTTACTTCCGTTTTGAAGCTCCTGGTGAATAATAAGCCGCACAAAAATATCAAACTGCGCAACTTCTTAAAGTTTTTTTAATTGTAAATAATTAATTACCGTACGGATTTTGACAAGATATCAACTATCGTACGGCTTTAGCCGATCGTTCGAGGCTCTGCCGAGATATGTCTTATACTGAAATAGGTTTACTCATAAAACAAATAAAAATTGTCAAATTTTAAGATTTTAGTTTTATGAACCGTGGTCAGTACAACAATTATCCCGAGTCGTTTCGTCGACAAGTACTGGAAGATTATTTCAGTAGTAATGGTACA